>CEUK01005126.1_pt1 | contig 15651 bp, 13 predicted proteins | sample 356451 | NCBI WGS metagenome assembly CEUK01 (sample SAMEA2622843, study PRJEB7988) | marine metagenome | isolation source: saline water (ENVO:00002010), including
GGGAAACCTGATGCTGAAAACGGTAAAGCAGGTTTGATTCAATATCTTGGGCAACAATATATTCTGGTTAATGATAAAGGATTTGAATACGCTCAACTCATGGAAGAAGGATTAATGGGATCATGCCTTTACTATCAAATAGTATCAAACTATTTAAGTAATAATAAAATAGGTCCTGGAGTAGAAAACTCCATAAATGAAACTGACAAAAATTACACAAAAAGAGAACATAACTTTGATGCTGCTTTTGGGTATTTTGGCGCACCAGATAATTGGAATCAAACCGGTACAGGAGCTGGGTATTGGGCTAAAAAGTCAAATAATATAAATAATATTTTGAATACCAATAAAATTTTCAACTATTTTATTGAAGCAAGAGCTGCAATAGCAAACGATGTGTATGAAAATCAAGTTGATCCTGTTAATAAAATAAAGGCGGAGTTGGAGAAAATTGTTGCTGGAACAGCAATAAGATGGTTAAATCTTTGTGTCAATAAAACTGGTGGCGACAGACTTAATAATCTTACTGAATCATATGCAATCATTAAAGCTTTAAATTACGGTAATGGTTCTATTCATCCGTCTGATGTAAATGAGGTGTTGAATACTCTAGGTGATAATTTGTGGCTGGTAACAGATGATGATATCATAGCAGCAAGAGATTTACTTGCTGTTAAAGCAGGTCTGGAATCTGTTAAAACTCAGCTTTAATAAAAACCGTTACTTAAAAGTAAAAACAAAAAAAAGGAAAGATCAGTCTTTCCTTTTTTTGTTGGATTTTATTGAACCTAAGAAAATTTTGCAAAAAACAAATGTCCTTATCAAATTACTTTAGTAATTACGACTGAGGTCGATTCTGACCTTCTGCGGCTATTAAGCTACTTTGAATTTGTGTTTGTAAATCACCAACGGAACTAGGGGAATACGGGACAAAAATTGTGTTTACACCTGTATCTCCCAGTTTTGCAATGGTATCGTAATGCTGAGTCATAAACAACATATTCATTACATCACGTCCAGTTACACCTTCTTCCATTGCGCCTTTAACTTCTTCAACAGATTGCTTCAAGCCATTGGCAATTGCAATTCTTTGATCAGCAATTCCCTCTCCCTGTAGTTTTTTACTTTCCGCTTCTGCTTCAGCTGATGCTACAACTTTAATTTTTTCTGCCTGAGCATACTCTTTTGCTGCTTCTTTCATTCTTTTTGCAGCATTTATCTCGTTCATCGATTCCTTCACCTTTGCATCCGGATCGATGTCTGTTATCAGTGTTTTAAGAATATTAAATCCAAATTCTTTTATTGTTTCATGCAGTTCTACTTTTACGGCAACTGCAATCTTATCTTTTTCGGAGAACACTTCATCTAAAATCAGTTTTGGAACCTCTGAACGAATAGAATCAAATACATAAGACTGAATCTGACGATGGGGGTTGTCAAATTTATAAAATGATTTTCTTATTTGTTCTGGAGTTTCAACTACAAAATACTGAACCGAAACCACCATTCTTACGAAAACATCATCCAATGTTTTTGTTTCCACATCCACAGGCAACTCCATAACTCTCAGATTAACTGTCCCTACTTTTCTGTCTATCAAAGGAATTTTAAATCTGAGCCCTGCTGTGGATACAGTTTGAAACTTCCCGAGTCTTTCAATAATCACAGCTGATTTTTGCTTTACTGTATAAATTGATCCTACACCCAATAATACGAGTGTAATTATATAAACACTTGTTGATATTACTTCTGATCCCATAATTTTTATGTTTTTGTTTTAAGACGGGAAGGTAGCTAATATTTTTTGAGATAAAAGCAAAAATACACCATCGATTCTATACTTTTTTTAATTCCGAATTCGCATTCTGACCTTCATGCCAGATGGATTATTGGCTTCAGGGATTTCCTTTTCCATATAACTTTTGTGTAACCACTTTTCTTTATCGAGATCGATGGTAGAAAACAAAACATCCGTTTTGGTTTCCCTGGTCAGCAACTGAGTTGATTCATTGATATCTTTTTCTGATTCCTCAATTGGATTGGATTTTGTTGCATTAATAAATGCTATTACATCCTCTTCAGTTAACACTTTAGAATTTACAGTGGAACTGTCATAACTGGCAACAGCTTCGTCCATAATGGAATGGGATAGTTTTCCCCATAAATCTTTTAAGAGCTTTTTATTATTGAACATTTCCGCACCATAAACTTTTCCGTTTATTGCATAGGCGAAGCCAATTGCTCTTTTCTTTCCATAAAGCAGAGAATCGAATTTTTGTTCCATTCCGGCTTTCACTTTTTTTAGCTCCTCATTTTCAAGCGTTAACTGCAAACTACTGGCGGATTGATTTTGCCTTACATTAACATTTTTCCCTCTTAATCTGGATATGTTTTTATTTAATTTTTCCTGTTCCTTCGAAACATTACTCCATACGTCAGATTGATTTCCTTTGTATTTGGCAGCGTATTTCAACCCACGAGAGGAAAGCATCTTTGAATTTCCCGAGAACTTAGAAACATCTTCAGAACCTCTTTGTCTCCATCGGGATTGTTCTACACAAAAGCTTTTTAAGGGAATTTCTTTTGAATTGGGGGGTATAACCATGTCGTGCGCAATGGTTCTATCCTGTTTACCGCCTTTTACAATGTCTCCTGAGTGAATATAAACGGGCTTATTGCTATGGTTCTGAATACTTAATTCGCCTACTTTACCCGTTTCGGTTACTGTAACTTCTTTTTTCTTCATTGCGTTGTCCAGTGTTGTATAGGTTGGATTTTTTATCTCCGAAGGTCCGTTGATTAAAAATACCTGCAGCCCTTTGTGAGAAACTGGTGTGGCCACTTCATAATCCTCAAATAGTGTGTTAACAGGTTTTGCTGTTAAAACTTTGCTGTTTTTGATAATTTCAGGAGATTCTGAGGTTTGCCGAATTTCAGACACTTCATTTTGTGGTGAACTGCATGCTATCCCAAATAACACAACACCCGATAACATCCCTTTATTTACTATTGAATTCATCATGTTTTTTTTAATGTTTAGTCCAAATTATATTTTGATATGAACTTAAAAAATGAAGATTTAGGGAACAGCGTTTTTGATTTAGGGAAGAGGGTAAAATTGAACGGGTTTTGAAAAAAAAATATTACAAATTGAGTGACTTTTTTCAAATCGCTGCATTACAATACTAAACGCATGTTTGTTTATAAAAAAATATTACTATGAAAAATTTATGCACCGCCATACTTATTGTTATTTCTTCAGGCATCGTTAATGCCCAGGATATTATTTACTTTGGAATGAAGGAAGGAAAAATAAATACATCGAATAAAAGTCAGCTGAAAAAAACAATTGAAAAACATGATTTAAACAACATTAATGAAATTATTGTCCGCGGATATTCGGACACAACAGGAGAGAGCAGCTATAATGAAAAACTTTCCAGAATACGAGCCGCAAACACAAAAACGGAACTTGTCAAACAAGGTGTTCCAGGCGATAAAATAAAGGTGAAGTGGTTTGGTGAAACAGATAAGTTTGACAAACTGAATACATATAAAAACAGATGCGTTGAAATTACTGTTGTTCCCGATAATCTGGCAGCTTACAAGCCCATTCCGGTTTTTTATGAAAAGTCACAGGTTGAGATTCAAACATTTAAAATTAATACAGATAGAGACACTGTTATTCAAGGAGAGCAGGGGACTATTATTAAAATTCCGTCCGGTGCGTTTTCTCAAAATAATCTTACACTCAAAAAATCAACGATAGATTTTCAGTTAAAAGAAGTATTTCTGAAGTCTGATATGATTCTGGAAAATTTAACAACTGTTTCAGGAAACAGAATTCTGGAAACACAGGGTATGATTTATACAAATGCAATGCTGAATGAAACACCGGTCGAATTGCAAAAAAAAATAAGTATTCTGACACCAACAGATACAATAATGGATGATGCTCAGATTTTTGATGGTAACCGTGATCTTCATTCAGATGAGATGAACTGGTCCTTAAATAACAATACTGCACTTCGTAATTTTACAGTAAAAGATGTAACACAATGCCCGGTATATTTTCCGGGTTGTGGCAGCGAATATGAAAACAGTTCTTTTTTCACCCGATGTGACCAAATGTACAGAATGGATTACGACGCAAGACTGGAATGCCGAAGAAGAGCTATATATCGTAATTGGTTATCAGGTCATTCGATTCGATGCCCTTTTTTCTTTTGTAGAATAAGATCTTTCTTTAACAATTTCAAACCTTTCAATGGAGTAAAAAAAACAAATGGAAAAGTAATCAGCCGGCTTAAAAAACTGGCAAGGAATGTTAAGAAAAAAGGCGGTTTGCCGGATAATAAAGATCTTGCAAAAATCACTAAATTATTGAGTGAAAAACAAGCAGGAGGAAAGCAGTTAACTGAAGAGGAAAAAAATATTTTAGAGTTAACACGGAGTATTCAGAGAGAGGACAGTTTAATTAAGAATGGACTGGTAAAAAAAGAACAGTTTGCAACGTGTTCCAAACTTGAAGACTTAATGAAGGAGTATGGAGTAAATAACATTGAAGAACTTATGGTTGCAATTAACAGACCATTACTTGATGAGTTTGGAGTAAGCACTATGAAAGATTTAATGGATACGCTGCCAAAAGTGAATTTGAAAAATATTGAAGTGGCTTACAAGAATAAAAAAATCAGTTACGAAGATTATAAATTTTATGTTTTTAACTCTTCCAATTTAGGATGGAAAAATGTTGATGTATTTAAGGATGTCCCCAGGAGAGATATGATCAGCTTAAAAGTAAGTGAAATGCCTACAAAAGAAATTGACATAAAGCTGGTTTTTGTAGACAGGGAGTTTGTTCTTCCGGGAAAAATACTGGATAAGGAAAATTTTTATTTCACTGATATTCCAAAAAACGAAAAAGCATGGATAGTAGGCGTTAAGTATATTGATGGAAAACCTTTATTGGCGTTAAGAAATATAACCACAAAAGAAAAAGATTTCGATCTGGATTTCAAACTCATGAGTTTACAGGAGCTTAAAGAGGCACTAAAAGTAATTGACTTTAAAAGTTAAGCTATGAAACGCATATTTAATTTTATTCAGAACAATATGAGTTTAAAAGGTATGGTTAAGTATAAATAAATCTAATTACAGTATTTCATTTTTACGGGATTATTTATAACGCTTTTTTGGGGTTTTGTTTACAGGATGTTTATTTTTGAACAATGATTTTTTTCATTAGTTAATTTAGTATCCATTCTGATAATTCATGTTTAGAAACAGTTTAATATTATTTTGTTTTATATTCCTGAACATATCGCTTTCCGGTCAGAACTTTACTCAGAATGTAAGAGGTAAAATCACAGATGCTCAATCAGGAGCTGAAATTCCCGGAGTGATGGTTCAGCTCCTTGAGGGCGACTCCTCCAATGTTGTATTGTCAGATGTTTTTGGAAATTACAAACTTCAGAATGTACCAATAGGACGAGTTGATATTCTATTTATGATGACTGGATTCGATCCTGTTTATCGGAGGAACTTAATAGTTGCATCCGGGAAAGAGCTGATTTTGAATGTAAAACTTGAGGAAAGTGTTAACGATATTCAGGTTGTTGAAATTAATGTAAAGTCAAACCAGTTAAAGCCAAACAATAAAAGTGCAGTAAACAGCACTGTTAATTTAAACCCTCAGCAAACTCAAAAATTTGCAGGAACATTAATGGATGTTTCCAGAATGGCAGCTAATTATGCTGGTGTTGTTCCGTCAGGTGATCAAAGAAATGATATTATTGTAAGGGGGAATTCTCCTTTAGGAATAGTGTGGAGATTGGAGGGAGTTAATATTCCCAACCCGAATCATTTTGGTTCTCAGGGAGCTTCGGGAGGTCCCATATCCATTTTAAATAATAACAACTTATCCAGTTCCGATTTTATGACGGGCGCTTTCCCAGCCGAATACGGCAACGGAACCTCAGGTGCCTTTGATTTAAAAATGAGGAATGGAAACAACGAAAAAACAGAGTACACAGGAATGGTAGGTTTTAATGGATTTGAATTAGGAATTGAAGGTCCTTTTTCCAAAAAAAGTAAAGCATCATATATGATTAATTACAGATATTCCACACTGGGTGTTTTCGATGCTTTGGGCATAAGTTTTGGATTTCCCGCCATTCCGCAATATCAGGATGTTGCATTTAAAATCAATATACCAACAAAAGGGAAACTGGGTCGGTTTCAAGTGTTTGGAATAGGAGGAATCAGTTACATAGAATTGCTGGATAGCGACAAAGAGGAAGGAGAGTGGACATTTACATCCTCAGGAACGGATGTTACTTTCGGAACAGATATTGGAGTAGTGGGGGTTAACCACAAAAAATTCATCACCAAAAAATCGTATTGGAGCAATACCATATCTTTGTCCGGAAATAGAAATGACATTGCATCGGATACGGTTCCTACCGATAACACACAGGAAACTTTTACAACTTACCTCAATGAATCCGTTCAGACAAATTACTCATGGAACTCTGTATTCAACACAAAATTTAATGCCAGACACAATTCTAAAATAGGTTTAATTACAGATTATATTGACGTGAATTTTAGTGAGGAATTTTACTCCAACAAGCTTTCAAGATGGCGTCCAATAATTGACTTCAAAGGTGGGACAGCACTTATCCAGGCCTATGCTCAACACCGATACAAACCCATTAATAACCTGGTAATGAACGGAGGGATTCATTATCAAAAATTACTTTTAAACGGCTCGGACATCTTTGAACCAAGAGCATCTGTAAAATACGAATTAACAAAAAAACAATCCATAAGTCTGGCATCCGGTCTTCATTCACAAATGCACCCTTTACGCGTTTACTTACTGGAAACAAATTACGATGATGGAACAAGTGTTAAAACAAACGAAAATCTGGATTTCACCAAGAGTGTACATATCGTTTTGGGTTATAATCTTATGTTAACATCCAATCTTCGATTTAAAACGGAAACGTATTATCAGTCAATTTACGATACGCCTGTTGAAAACGGAACATTTTTTTCAATAGCAAATGCAGGTGCTGATTTTATATTTGAAGACACGGACAGTTTAGTGAACTCAGGAACGGGTTCCAACATGGGAATTGAGTTTACGTTCGAAAAAGTATTTAATAAAAACTATTATTATTTGATCAATGCCTCCCTTTATGACTCACGATATGTTGGTGGAGATGGTATTGAAAGGAATACAGCTTTTAACGGTAATTATACATTCAATGCGCTTGGTGGATACGAATTTAAAATCTCGAAAATAATGGTGTTTACACTTGATTTTAAATTTGCCTCATCCGGAGGTAAACGATACTTAAGATTTGATTTAGATGAATCTATTAAAAACAACGAGGCCGTATTTGACAACAGCTCTGTTTATGAACTTAAGTTCGATGATTACTACAGATTGGACATGAAAGCGGGATTCAGATTAAATACTAAAAAAGTTACGCATCTTTTTGCTTTTGATGTTCAAAACATCACCAACCGTCAAAATATTTTCCGAGAGGTTTTTGATGCGGGTATCGGTGAAATAAAGCAGGAATATCAACTTGGGTTTTTCCCTGTTTTTCTGTACAAAATTTCATTTTGAATAGTTAACATGACGTTTCACCCTGGATAAATAAGTGTTAAAAAAATATTTGCAAAAATATTTATATTGGAAATTTTTTTGTTTTAACCGGAATAATATAGTTTCGTGAAAAGTTGAAAAATGAAAGTTATAAGAACCATATTTGTATTTTTAGTTTCATCAGGAGCATTCGCCCAAACAATTGAAACATCTGATAAATTAGTATCCTACTATTCATTAAACGGGAATGAACAAGACGCTTCCGCCAATGCAAGACATTGTACAAATGTTGGAGCAGTTCTTGCCGAGGGAGTTGATGGCCAACCCAACTCCTGTTATGATTTTACAAACGGTTATTTGGAATACACAGACTCTTTTCCAATGCCTGATTCCGTTTTAACCTTTAGCGCATGGGTTAAACTGGATGGCAATAATATTGAACAAAAGATTTTTTCTGCTCCTGATGAGAGCCTCTGCTTTGAAATTTGGGATTATGGGATGACAACAGGTGCTTTCTTTTCGCCTAGGTGTACTCTTAGGACATCATTAGAATCTTATATTCTTAACATTGGAGGGGGATATAGTGATCGTGTAGAAGGAGTAAGCAGAAATGAATGGTTCCATTATTACGTTGAGTTTAACCATGACACGGCTTCGATTTACATCAATAATGAACTTTATCAAAGGACTGTATCACAAGAAAATTTTATCAGCGAATCGGTTGTATATAATGGTATTAAAATAGGCGATGATTTCGAAGGTAAAATTGACGAAATATATTTGGTCGCAGATGTTTTGTCACCTAGCCAGAGAACAGCGCTTTATGAATATGGGACCTCACAGATAACGAGCAGTAAAACGTTGGAAATGAATACCTCGATTAATTACAACAGTCAATTTATCGAGTTTCTTTTCAAAGAAAAAATAAATGGGGGGTATAAAATTCTGAACATAAATGGTCAAAATATAACAGAGGGTGAGCTTCCCGAAAACAGTTCAAAATTAGCAATTGACAAGGTAAATATGAGCCCAGGTATATATTTTCTCGCACTGGACAATTACCCGGATTCACAAACAAAATTTATTGTTAAATAATTACAATTAAACATGTTCACTTTGTAGGGGCGAACAAAATAAATTCAAGGAAAGAGAAATCTTTCCTTTTTTTGTTTCTTGATTTAATGGTTAATTTATTTTGTCTTTTGGGATTCCTTTAATGTTAATATATTTAATCAACAACTATTCAAGCTATAATGGATAAACCATTTCCAGTTTTCGACAAGAAGGGAAATAAGATTGAAGAATCTTATTATTGTGGACGTACTCTTAAATGGAGAAAAACTTTCAAATATGATGACAATAACAATATTATTGAGGAAGTTGAATATAATGGTGATGGTTCAATAAAAATTCAATTCAAGTGGAGTTATGACCACGCTAAAAACACTACAATAATCAGAGTGTATGATGGTGATGGAAATTTATTATCAAACAAATAGATAACAACTCTTTAAAACAGTACTTTCTTTTTTTATTTGGAAATATATCAAAATAAAAAAGAGCATAAGGCGCTTATTATCAAATAAGTAAGTAGTCATCAAAAATAAAAAGCAAAAAAAACAAGTTCTGAATTAAACCTTTTAAAGGATGCAGCATCAAAGGGGTAAATAACATAAAATTTAATTACAATGAAAAAGTTAATTATTCTGGGAGCATTTATTTTGACAGCAGGATTGGTAAATGCTCAAACTCAAACAAAAAAAGTGAACCAACGTCAAAAAAATCAGACAGAGCGAATTGCTAAAGGAGTTAATTCAGGTGAACTCACAAAAAAAGAAACCAAAAACCTGGCTAACCAGCAAAGAGATATTCGCAGAACAAAAAGAGCTGCTAAATCAGATGGAAAAGTTACCAGGAAAGAAAGGGCAGTAATCCACTCAAAACAAAATGCTGCCAGCAGAAACATTAAAAGAAAGAAAAACAACGACAGGAGTAGAAAATAAGGTTTTAACATTTAAAAAAAAGGAAAGTTTATGCTTTCCTTTTTTTATTGCTTGGTTTATTGCCTGAAAACGAAAATATTTTTCACATAAGACAATTCTAATAAATGATAGATTTTAAGCAATTGAATACATAATTTATTTTTCTGATTTTAATTATATTAACGGTATGATTGGCTTTCGTTTTGAAAAATATATTATTCCGGAAGACACTCGGTCACCTTTCGAAAAATTACTTGAAATTTTTCTGGAGATAATGGTGCATACCTCAGGAGATGTTGAAGAAACTTTTCGATGGATGGAACTGGTTGATCAGGAGCATAATATTACAACACCTGAATATACCCTCGAGGATTTCCGAAATGATCTTGAAAAAAACGGTTACCTATCCAGTTCAACCAATGGCAGAGGTTCCAGACTTACCGGAAAAGCCGAACAGCTGATTCGAAAACGCTCACTCGATCAAATATTCGGTAAACTAAAAAAAGACTCAGGGGGTAACCACAGGTCATCTAAAATAGGAAAAGGAGATGATTTTACAACGGATCAAAGACCATATCAATTTGGTGACTCACTACAGCAGATTGATTTCCAGAACAGTATAAAGAATGCTCAGATCAGAGGTGGTATTGATAATTTCAGTCTGAAGAATGAGGACCTTGTAGTATATGAAAATGAGCATCAAAGCAGTATGAGTACTGTTCTAATGATTGATATTTCCCACTCAATGATTCTTTATGGTGAGGACAGAATTACTCCTGCGAAAAAAGTAGCTATGGCACTTTCAGAATTGCTCAAAATAAAATACCCCAAAGACAATCTGGATGTTATTGTCTTTGGAAATGATGCCTGGCAAATTCAAATCAAAGATTTACCATATTTACAAGTTGGCCCTTACCATACAAACACAGTTGCCGGTCTGGAACTTGCCATGGATTTATTGAGAAAGCGAAAAGCAGGAAACAAACAAATTTTCATGATTACCGATGGTAAACCAACCTGTTTAAAAAATCCAGACGGAACATACTATAAAAACAGTATGGGACAAGACCCGAAGGTTTTGAGGAAAACCATCAATCTTGCTGCACAATGCCGAAAAATTAAAATACCCATAACTACATTTATGATTGCCAGAGATCCTTATCTGCAGGACTTTGTGGAACAGTTTACCGAAACGAATAAAGGAAAGGCCTTCTTCGCAGGATTAGAGGGGCTTGGCAACTTTATTTTTGCCGATTACGAACGCAATAAAAAAAGAAGAAAATGAACACTTCAATTAAAACTCTGGGGGATTTAAAAGAATCCGGATACTCAAAAAAAACAATTTCTGAAGAACTCAGATCCAATTTAGCTGAAAAACTCAAATCAGGTGAGAAAGTTTTCGATAATATTATCGGGTACGACGAAACGGTGATTCCTGAGCTGGAAAGAGCAGTTTTAGCAGGCCACAGCATAAATTTCCTCGGTTTAAGAGGGCAGGGCAAAACTAAAATAGCTCGATTACTTGTTCAGTTACTGGATGAATATATCCCTGTAATAAAAGGTTCGGTTCTCAATGAAGATCCTTTTGAGCCAGTTACTGAAAAATATAAGGTTCTTGTAAAGGAAATGGGAGGTAAAACTCCGGTTTCCTGGTTGCACAGGTCTCATAGATATACTGAAAAATTAGCTACACCAGATGTTAATATTGCCGATTTAATTGGTGATGTTGATCCCATAAAAGCCGCAAATTTAAAATTAAGCCTGTCAGAAGAAGAGGTTATTCATTATGGTATAATTCCTCGCTCAAACAGGGGATTGTTTGTCATAAATGAATTACCGGACTTACAACCTCGAATACAGGTTGCTTTGTTCAACCTTTTACAGGAACAGGATATCCAAATCAGAGGTTTTAAAATCAGAATTCCCATGGATATTCAGTTTGTTTTCACGTCAAATCCTGAGGATTATACAAACAGGGGATCCATTATTACCCCTCTGAAAGACAGAATCCAAAGTCAAATTTATACACATTACCCTGAAACCAATGAAATTGGAAGGTTAATTACAAAACAAGAGATTAAAAAATCAAGAGGTCAGGAAAACATACACGTTCCTCTTGTTATCGAAAAGTTAATCGAGCAAATTGCCATTGAAGCGCGCAAAAGCGAATTTATTGATGCAAAAAGCGGAGTTTCAGCCCGTCTGCCAATTTCAGCATATGAAAATATATTGAGTGCTGTTGAGCGTAGGATGCTCATAAATGGTGATTTAACGGGTACAGCCCGGATAGGAGATTTATCAGCAGCTATTCCTGCAATAATTGGTAAAATTGAAATGGTTTACGAAGGAGAGCAGGAGGGAGCCCCAAATGTTGCAAGACGACTCATTGGTCAGTCCATCAGGGCTATCGCTCCCGAATATTTTAATAATATTCATTATTTAAATCAGAAAAGAGCACCTCAGGAACTCAAGGATGAGTACAATTCAATTACCGATTGGTTTGAGAATGACCAAAAGGTTGATTTACTTAATGATATGACTCAAAGTGAATACGAAAAAGCATTGAATAAAGTAGAGGGGCTCGAGGCGAAAGTTAGCAAATTAACAGAGGATACGAATGAAAAATCAGTATTCAAGGAATTTCTGTTGACCGCCCTGGCAGAGTTTTCTCTTCTTGAAAGAAAGCAATTGAAACAAGGTTCATATTTTCAGGATTATTTCAAATCTGTTGTAGGCGGGTTACAGTAATAAAGAGCACAGGAATTGACAACCACCTAGATTAATTTTCATGATTGTTGATTTCAATTCTTTTTTTCCCAGGCTTACCATCGATGTAGTCGATTTTCTTAATGGTGTTTGAATAGCCACCATATTCGTATTCTGTTTTTGATATCAGGTTGCCGTTTGAATCGTATTCTGATTCCTGAATACATATTCCATCAGAGTTATATCTGTATTCAAAAGTTGTCTCGAGAGAACCTGAGGGCGAGAAATAATCTTCCCTGATAACATCTCCGTTGTTATTAATTGTCTTTTCAATTCTGCAACCATCAGAATAATATTCATTTTCAATTTTATTTGTTAGTCTGTCCATAATTTGTCGTTTAGATTATCTTTAAACCAATTACACAGATGTCATCAACCTGTTCAAGGTGACCCTTCCAGTCTTTTAAGGTGTTCTCAACAACTCCCTTTTGCTGATCGATCGGTTTTGAGCAAACGGATTGAAGCAACTCTTTAAATGCCCTGGTTTTGAACTTTTTTCCTTTGGGTCCTCCAAACTGATCTGAATATCCATCAGTGAATACATACACACAGTCACCCTCCTTCAAATCTACCTCATGGGTAATAAAAGGCAGTGGTTTATTAGTTAAACCAATAGACTGTTTACAACCTTTGATATCCTCAACTTCCTTAGTTTCGTTTCTTATTATCCATAGTGGATTGTTAGCACCTGAAAATGAAAGGTGATTGCCGTTTAAGCGAATTAGTGCTATATCCATTCCATCGCTTACTTCATCTTCTGATTTTTCAAATTCAGTTAATACAAGCTCTCTTGTTTTATCAAGAATTTCACCCGGCTTCGTTAACTTAAACTCTTTTAATGCTCGATTAAGTGCTGCATTACAGACAACTGAGACGAGTGCGCCTGGAACACCATGCCCGGTACAATCACAAGCTGCTATATATAAGTTATTATCCTTTTGATTCAACCAGTAAAAGTCACCTGCAACGATATCCTTGGGTTGATAAAATACAAACCCATTGGGGATTAACTGATTGAGTTGTTTCTCGGATGGCATTATTGCGTTTTGAATTCTTTTGGCATATTGGATACTATCAAGAATTTCTCTGTTTTTTGTTTCAGAAGAATTAAGCAAGAGGAAGTTTAAATTTTTCTTTCTCAATATATCCCTTACAAAATAGAGCGAAGTCCCAAAAACAATTAATGATGTTGTACAAATATTCATAAGATAGAATGTTTCTCGAAACACATCCGTAACCTGAATTGAATCATTTGTAAGTTTAGGTCTAACCAGTACAGTTGTTATTATTATCAGCAGGAATTGAATCATCCAGAAAACAGACTGCTTTTTATTGGTAAACAGTAATGCACCTATAGGGCCGATAAAACTCCATAAAACGACAAATCCAGAATCATTAAGACTTCCAATGCTCCACTGGACCAGTGCAGGAATCCATGTAATACCTGTGAGCTGGGCGTTTACGAGTATAAAATGATTCCTTTTGAAATGGGCAACAAAAATGGAAATACCAATAATAAAAACAAAAAGCCACGGTAAGAACATAGTTAAGCCGTAACCAAGAAAAAGGTAGTAAAGTCCCCCCCATACCAAACCAAAAAAACAACAGGAAACAGAAATAACTACGATTAACTTTTTAGAAAATCTTTGATCATCTGTGTCAGTTTCATTAGCGGCAAATCGTTCAAAAATTCTTTTTAATTTCATTTGTATGGATTTGACATAAAGCAGAAATTTAAGTTCTGCAAATTACTTTCGTTAAAGTACATTTTTTAAACATTCTCATCAACCTTTAAATCAAAAAGAGCAAAAAAACAAAATTAAACAGAATAATAGTAATTTTCGTGTTTTGTTGCTTGATTGAAACTGGGGATAAAATGTCTTTTTATATGGTATAGAAAGGTCTGGTAAGTTATAAAATACTATTTTAAAGTATTTCTGACTCATGATATTTCTAAGCTTTATGCATACCTTTATCTCGTACTGAATTATATTTTAATAACAATATCCTATGTGTAAGATTTCCTTAATGTTCCTTCTGGCTTTGACGTTTATTTTTCCTGCAAAAGCTGATCAATTGTCGTATCTGTCAAAGAAAGAGGCAAAGAAAGCGAGTAGGGTAATGAAAAAACTTGATTCCGTTTATCTTTTTTGCGGGTGTTGTGACGAAAATGTCATTGAGGTTGCCAGGACTGTGAAAGTTGAAGTGAAATTTACAGGTTACAAAAGTTACTATGAAATAATCTTAACATACAAAGACCAAAAGAATAACCTTCAAACCAGGCCTGTTGATTTGGCTTATGTTTGGTCAAACAAGAATAAAAAACTTCAAACTATTGGTCAAATTCTAAAACTTGAACATGATCCGTGCAGAAATTTAAAACCTGTTCAGGTGTTTTAATATTTACAATAAATGAAAAGGATGCTAATAGGATTTAATTTACCTGCTCAAATTGTTTCGGTGATTTAAAATATAAGTAGATTTCCATTCTCATTTCAAAATTTCGTTCACACATAAGGGAGATAGGTAATATGCTTAACCACAAAAAGTCTATTTAACATAATATTAATTATAAGACTTATTTATTTGCAACTATGTATATTGAACTTCGATTTCCTTTTCAACATACAAACTTCTTAATTTAAAATTCTGACTTACATTTAAGCTTTCAAATTCGTTTTCGTTGCAAACCAAGACCTGAAGATTTGGATTTTGAGAAATATCAAGTTCTTTTAATCTGTTATTCGGACAGTTCAGTTTCTCGAGTTCTGAATTTTGCGAGATATCCAGACTGGTTAATGCGTTTCCACCGCAACTTAAAATTTGTAAGGATGAAAAATATTCTATGCCCTCCAGGTTGGTTATTTCACTATTGGACACTTCTAAATCTCTGATTTGTTTTATGTCGCCATAGGATATTGTTTCATTTGCATCAAAAGAAATTCCGTATTTATCGCTTAGGATCCTTCTGAATTTTTCATCAGGAATTGAAATTCTGTGTTCATCTTTATATAGATACATTTTCGATGATTGTTTTAGGATTTTTATGAGTTCAAGTTTAAGAAATTAAACCGAACGACAACGTACCTCTTTTCTGTTAATTTATGAGGTTTAACGACATGCAGCACCCTCTTCATATTAATTAAGGTATTGCTTTTAAGCAACATACTATGGGAGCTGATTCCTAAAAATTAAACGTTATAAAAAAATGTGAAAGCCCGGTTAATTTAAACTCTTGTTCATAACTGATTTTTTCAGTAAATGAATCTGGATCTTCATATT
>CEUK01043451.1_pt1 | contig 15627 bp, 12 predicted proteins | sample 356451 | NCBI WGS metagenome assembly CEUK01 (sample SAMEA2622843, study PRJEB7988) | marine metagenome | isolation source: saline water (ENVO:00002010), including
ACAATTACACTAGAGATCTACCCCTGCTAGCAGCAATATAATTCCGGCTATTATCGCTGGGATTGTGGTATGTATGGTTGCCCATAGACTGGCAGCTTTATGACGAACAAGGAGTGGAAACAGTGCATCACCATCTTGACTGATTGCGTTTGCCGCTAACGCAGGGAAAGAAATTATTTCCTTAGTATAGGCTGTAATTGCAATAATTTGTGGTCCGCAACCGGGTATAAGTCCGATTATTGATGCAGCAAGCACAGCAATAATACCGTCCCCATAACTACTCATATCCTGTTCTGAAATACCGCTGAATAATACTCCAAATTCAAACGCTAGATAGGCAATCATAACCCAAAAAGTTACGAATGCGGTTTCACTAGCAGAGTGAATCATCGTCTCGCGCATGGAATGCAGTTTGTCACCAATAGTTGCTTCAGTATCGTCTCCGATCCAGTTCTTTTGAGCGAAGTACAAAATAATTGACAAACTAGTACCCAATAATCCAATCCATGTGATGAAACCATTCAATGTGGTGGGGTTATAGGACAATTCCAAACCGTAATCTGGATCCTGGCCGGACCATACCAGCAGTAGAACTGCAAAAATCAAACCGATAATCGTGACGCCCCACCAGACCAAGTAACCTTGATGGAGGATTTTGTAGCCAAGTCCATCTGGTTCTTCGCGCGGTAAATCGTCCAAAACCTGTTCCTGTTCTGACACTTCTCTGGGCATTTCTTGACCAATTGTCGGTCCAAAACGACCCAACGGCTTACGTGGAGTTGTACCGGTCATATCGACCAAGTAACCCCACGACACACCAGCAACGAAAGAAATTACGTGAACGGCAATTAAGGGTGCAACGAAATCGGAGTTGTTAATCGCAGCGCCGATTAAAACAAACGCTGAATCACCCAAAGTGGCGATTAGAGTCGCCAACACGGTACCGTATGTGACGTAACCGCGCGCATACATTGGCATCATTACAATGGCGCCACCGCACCCGGGAGTTAATCCCATAAGAGCTCCAATAACTGGCTGAAGTTTCTTTTTCTTGCGTATATACTCAACAAAACGTCCGCTTGTCGCATATTGCAGCCAGCTGAATAAGAATACCATTGCTGCAACGAAAACCGTGACTGCAAGAAAGGCATCTCGCATACTTACGACCACAATTTGAACGATTTCGTCAAGATTGACCATGTCTGGCCCACCTTGCTCGCATCAATAAGTGTTGGTCATTGATGACACTTGTTGTCTCACTTAAATTGCCGATAAATCCTTCTTAGCTTAGCAACTGATGGGATGTGTGTATAAGGTTTAACTGCCAGGTTTGGGGGTTTAATATTCTTGGATTGCCACAAATTCTCAAACCCAGTCATGGAGAGATCATCAAGACCTTGTGGCTTGAGTTGAATATCAATTTGACTGGGTGATTTTTGTATTGCAATATAATCAGTTATTTCATTGCTCATCTGCATTATTGCTCGGCGAATGAGGTCTGGGACTACTAACTCGGTACCACCATCGTTACTGGTTAAATGAAACATATCATCTGAGCGACCCATCACCGAATTTATCACCTCTCGGGCATCTCCACATGGACACTTGGCCTTAGGAGCCACCAAAATATCATTCAGTTTATACCGGATAATCGGTTGTGTTGTGCGCCTAAAGTCAGTGATTATCGGGTTATACCAACCCTTTGCTTCGTCTATCCATGACTTTTGTATCACCATCATACCTTCATTGATGTGTAAATTACCATACTCGCATGTCGCGGCTATTTCACCCTCGGTGGAAGAATAAAACTGGTGTAATGTAAGACCAAAATGTGACTCGATTTTATGCCTATCTGTATCCTCTAACACCTCTGCTACCGACACCATTTTTTGCACATTGATGGGTGAATCGATATCAGCAAAATGGCTCAACACACTAGGTGGGCCCATCAGTATGTCTAATTCATCATCCAAAATCTGTTTGTGTAATTCATCTAAAGGCTCCATCAAGTCGTAAAAACAGAATTTAATTCTATTTGACCCGACAGATTCGTAGGTGTTGGAATTGGCCCGTAAAATCAGCCCGATTTTGTGGCGTTGAAAAATTGATTTGTCAAGCCCCCTAGCAAGCATGAAACCAGCCCAACTGGCTTGCTCCTTTTCACTGACAAAATGCATTCCACGTGCGCCACTAGTACCCGAGGAATAACCGATTGAATACGGGCCAATTTTTGGTGAGAAATCGCGCGTTTGCTCCGCTTTATCGGCTAATTGTTTAGCATGACTTACATCAATTCTAACGGTCAACAAGTCAGCGAGATTCTCCATCATTATCGATTTGTCAATAATCGGAAATTTGTCCCACTCTTCATTAGAATATCCTGCCCAATGTTTAGCATAAAATGGTGAATTTTTACGGACGAATTTGATATGTCGCTTGATTGCTTTGTGCTGTATCGCTTCAATACGTTGGCGACTAGGATATTTTTTCGGAGTCATAAAGTAACGAAATAGGGTTCTGAATTTGTTCATCACAACTCCTCCATACCCTCTTCAAAGGATTTTTTGGGATGCCAGTTTAATGCTTCCTGCGCACCTGAAATATCCAATGTTAACGACGCAGTAACTTGTCTAACACCGTAAGGTGTGAGGTTAGGCTCCCATGGTCGACCCGGAATAAGCGATGCAGTAAAACTAGCCAGATGGGAGAGTAACAATATCGGTATATACGGCAATTTGCGCTGTTGGTATACGCCTGGCAATTTATCAGTATAGGCTTTCATGATTGAATTGAAGGTTCGAGGATCCCCATTTGAGATATTGTAAAATTTTCCTAATTTATCTTCCGGGGCATCAATTGCTAAACAAACTGCGTCGACAAAGTTTGACAGGCATGTTACATCAATGAGGCCAGACCCATCGCCAATCGTTTTGTAACTATTCTTACCAATCAATCGCGTTAATCGAGGAATTAAGGTCTGGTCACCTGGCCCAAAAACCGCCCTAGGCCTGAGGCCAATCCAGTTATTGTTCGGTTGTGATAAACAAAATAATTCAGCATCATATTTACTTGCTCCATAGTAATGTTTTGGCCGATATTGCCGCTCTGGAAGAGCGTCACTGTGTGGCGAATTATGCGGCATGCGATCAAAAATAGAGGCTGATGAAATCATTATTATCCTCGAACAGGCGTTTTCTGTACCCGCATAGAAGACGTTTTTAGTACCACTAACATTCGTTTGAAAGAAGCGTTCTTTCCTGCCAAAAGGTGCGGCATAGGCTGCACAGTGGACGATAATATCACAATCTTTTACCGCCGCAGTTAACTTAGGTAAATTTGTAATATCACAACGCTTAATGTCAAAATTTTGATTTTTTAAACTTGCAATTTTTTCAGGATTCATACCAAGGCCAATTACTGAGTGACCTAATTCTCTTAATCTGAATATCACCGCATTACCAAGGGTACCTGTTGCACCAGTAACAGCTATTTTCATACTTACACCACGATTATTATGAGACAATGATTTGGCTATGTGACACTTTGCAAGTGATTCTCACTTTCCTGCATGTAACATAACAATTAATTCTATTAGAAAAAGGTTCAACCAGCATATTCAGTATGCTGAACCATGTAAGTACCTAGGAATATATCGTCGCCGGTTTACCATCTACTTAGACAGGCTTATGACTAGCAACTGTTTGTTTAAGTTATGGAACCGCTGTCCATCGTAGTTGGTATGATTATCACCTTGCTTGCAGCGGCATTAACAGTACCAGCAGGTTTTGGCTTAGCCACAATGTTAACACCCGTAGTCTTGTTCTGGTTACCGCCACATGAAGCGATTGCTGTAGTGGCGATTATCCATGGTGCGCACAATGCTTGGAAACTGAAATTACTGCAAGACAGCATTGATTTTGATGCTGTGAAGCGATATGGTTGGGCCCTGGTTATTGGCGCGATAATCGGCGCAATGTTACATTCCTACATCCCTTCAGACCCGTTATTGATGCTTGTTGGCTTAGCGCTTATTGTTCTCCCAATATTGTCGGCAACAGAAAAATGGACGAATATCAGGTTACCGGATTCAGAGGACAGAATTGGCGGATTCGGTTCTGGTTTCTTTGGTGGATTGACCGGCCATCAAGGTGCTCTACGAGCGATGTTTTTGCAAAGGAGATTACCGGATAAAGTAGCATATGCAGCAACTGCAAGCATTTTGGCGTTGGCGGTTGATTTGACTAGAATACCGATATATCTGGCGTTTGAAGGCACTGCAATCCTCAGTGAATACATCCTTATTCCATGTCTAGTTATCTCTGCGATACTTGGAGTTCACCTAGGAAAATTATGGCTGACTAAGTGGAAACAATCTAACATCAGAATCGGTATTCTTGTTGCCATAGTTGCAAGTGGCGTTGTTTATGTTGCTGAAGCAAGCAAAAATATGGGTTATTGGTAAGGCAATCAGAAAGTAGATTGCCATTCTTCAACATCCTGCGATGCAGCCCAATCCTCATCAGTGGTTTCCCCACGAACTTTGAGAACTTCTCTGGCTAATAACCAGTAGATTAGTGCTAATGATCGGCGTCCTTTGTTGTTTGCTGGTACTGCGATATCGACATTTCTAAGGTTGTTATTTGCATCGACAATTCCCACAACTGGTAGGCCCGAATTAACCGCTTCTTTCAGTGCTTGCTGGTCTGCTGCGGGGTCGGTGACAAATAATACGTCTGGCTCAACATATGAGCGTAGAGCAGGATTGGTGAGTGAACCCGGGATAAATCGACCGACGGCTGCGTTAGCGCCAATTGCTTCGGCAAACAACCTTGCAGGTCTTTGTCCGTATTGACGGGCTGAGACAACCATAATTCTCGGGGCGTCATATTTGTTTAGGAAGATTGCAGTACTTCTTATCCGGGCATCTGTCATGTTAACATCAAGTAAGTATAGACCGTCATCTCTTACAGTATCAATGAATCTTGCCATATCAGCACTCTTCTGTTGAGTACCGATATTTACAGCATTCTCTTCATAGGTTTCAAACGGCAACAATAGGCTTGCTTCTTCAGACATCAAATGACCTCAGTATTCGCCCCACTTGACCCCCATATTAAACCGCTTCGCAACATCAAAGATTTTCAAAAATCCCAAAATGGTTCATTTTTGTTACTCAAAATGGCGAAGATTAGAAGTCTCAAGACATTTAAGGTAAGTTATGGCCGAGCAGGTGGTAATCCAGAATCATTTGGATTTTGACATCTCTACTGCCAAGAAAAGTAAGGATGGTTTTTGGCGCGACGCAAACAGTAAGTTGCTCAAGGTTAGTGCTAGTGATATTGAGCGGCATGCCTACTGCCCCCTATCTTGGGAACTCGCTAAAAAGGGAAATTCAGGACAAGGCGACGCTGTGGAAATGGGCAGAACGAAACATGCAGAAATACATAATCGGGTCTCTGAATTCAAGCTTAAACAAAATCAGTTTAGACGCCAAATGATAATTTGGACTTGGTGGTTTACCGTAATTATTGCTATTGTTATTGATTCGGTTGCGATTATGATGATTGACGATGTGATGTTGTATCCACAGGATATGGCGAAGTATCTTGCCATGTGGGGTCTTACAGTGTTAGTATTAGGAATAATCGCGATCTATATTCCTTGGAGAACCTGGCTAGGCTTTGGTGAAACTATCAGGTCAGAGAAAAACAAAATCATTCAGGAAACTAAAATCCTTGAACCCGAATGGGAAGTCGAAGGGTTTCAAGGTGGATGGTTTGAGGCAGGCAAGTTGGAGATTAGTCTATTATTTGCTGCCATGCTGTTGGGTATTCACTCTATCGCTTTGAGTGGTGCTGAAAATCGTCAACAAGCGGGCTTTATTTTGATAGTGTTAGCGATGTTATGGACTTTAGCAGCATCTTGGCAGTTACAAAAAGCACTTATCTCAGAAAATGAGAAAGAATTAGCGAGAAAGGATGTAGGTCTAAAGGCAGGATCTGAAGTAGCATATTCAGATGATGAAGAATCCGCCGGATTATTGGTTGATAAACAAACTGGAATTAGAGGTAGGCCGGACCAGATTGTGGTAATTGACGGCGAATTTATTCCAATTGAGCAAAAAACTGGTAGAATACCGAAACGACCACATGTGTCACATCGTCGACAACTACTAGCATATATTCACCTAGTTGAAGTCAACACCAACCGGAATACTCCTTATGGCATACTACGTTATGGCAACGACGATATCCATCAGATTTTATGGGACGAGGGAGCCAAGAGCGAGCTCTTTGAACAAGTTCAGGAAATTCAGCGGTTGATGGTTGGTGGTGGTGCTAAGCGAAATCATAATCGCGTTGGTAAGTGCCAAAATTGCTCAAGAAAATACGCTTGTAGTGAGTCACTCGTTTGATTATTGATCACACGGTGGCTCTATTGGATACTGTTGACAAACTCGGTGAACAGTAATGACAATAATGAAATTATCTTGAAAGGCACCAAAGGTATTTTCTCCCCATCCTCTAGCCTCAACATCTAATTTCCAGTCACCGACCTCAAAGTCTGGACTCGGCTCAAAAGTATCAACTGTTGGCGTGACATCCTCACATACATCTTGAAGCCAAAATGAGATTCCTGAAGGTGTTGTAACCTCCGCTCGTACATAACGCAATTCGCTCGTGAGTACCTCATCGATACATGATATTTGATCAGAGCCACTCATCCCTACTTTGAAATAAATCTCAATCCTCTCTACCGACTCATCTACCGGAAATGTGGTTTGGTTTGAATAGGGTTGGATTGTGACAGTAGTGAAGGTATGAGCCATGTCTACTTTGTCTGGATAAGAGACCTCGTAAACATCCTCTCTTAATTCCTCAATTGTTTCTCTTGCCTGAAGTAGACCTAGACATCCTGAAAGACTGGATGTCAACAGAGTCATTAGAAGAAACACCGCTAGACCGTTTCTCCTCATGAGGCTGCGATAGTTATCATGGTTATCAATTAAGTGATTAATCGGGCAAGTATTTGAAGAGGAGAAATTTACCCTAAGATGTCCGAATGACGCACATGGTGGCCGAGCGATTGCTATGACGAACCCTATGAAAGCCGACGGACATCACTCAAATTCTGCACCACAAACTGGGCATTGCTTTGCCATCACTGGTATTTCAGCCCCACAAGCACCACATTCAGCAGTTTTCTTAGGTGATTGACGACGCTTTGGTTTCTGCCTTGCTGGTTGTAATTCATCAACTTGCTCAATCTTGGCTAATGGTTGATCATCGTCCTCAACGGTAAAATCAGAACTCACTTCATCGATTTCATTGCCCGCAATTGAAGAATCTGATAATCCCATGCCGAGATGTACTTCATCACCTGGCATAACTCCATCTTCACCAGTTATCTCGTATAATCTGCCTCTAATATCCGCATCGCTAGCGGATAATTCTGAATCGTCATCTTTGTGAGCCATCAAATCGCCTTTGGATGCTAGCATTTCATCAAGATCTTGTGAACCATCTGTCAACTCTTTCATCGTCTTCAGTTTTGTCGTAACTCTGGATTCCAATTCTTCGATTTCTTCTGGAGTCAAGCCGTCAGTATCGAATTCTTCTTCATACATTTGCTCGATTTCGGCGATTTCGGCTTCTGCTGATGCTATATTTTCATCCCAGTCATCCTCTAGTTGAGCTTCATCATAGCCAAATTCCTTGACCGCTTCAGCAAAGTTCTCAGTACCCGAAACAATGGAATCGTCATCTTCTTCTGGTAGCGGAATTTCTTGGCTAGGAATAGCCTTTATTGCTCGCCTTTCACGGCGTTCAAAGAATTTTGAAACGTCCTGCTCGGCACCACAATATGGGCAATTTTCCATCAAATCCGGTACAGATTCACTGCATTCATGACATGGATGGAATTGTTTCCTGGCTTTTGTTAGGTTAAAGCTACAATATGGACATCTATTTTCATCACCCTCTAACTCTCCGTCACAAGCTGGACAATATTCGTAAATTGCGCGTTCTACCTCTTCGTCAGAGTCCCTTGTCAACCAAATGGCTGCTACGAATATTGCCACTAAGATTGCCACTCCAATACCGATTAACAAAGCGGTTCCTGTGCTTGACTGTTCACCCTCCACATTGTTTGAAACGGAGGATTCGGTAGTAATTTTCCTTGTGTAAGTATTGGTAACTGAGGGGTCTGAAGGTACCATTTGAATCGTAGTAGAAGGGGCAGAAGCAATAAATTGACACTCAATTGATACAATTTGGCCTATCGTTGAAACATTGACGGGGATTGTGGAAATCAACGAGTTAGCCGTCGAATCGTAACAATCGATAGTAAGTGAACCAAGCTCTTGGCTGGTTAGATTAATAGCAAAAGTATATGCTTCCCCCTCATCTAATGGTTGGCTTGCTAGATTGCCATCAGAATCGAGTATGCGTAGGCTTGACCCAGCCCAGTTTAGGACCAGTCCAGATTCAACTAATATTGTATTTGTAGCAATATTGTTGGTCAAATCTCGGTCAGTATAACCGACTGAAGGTGTCCACTCAGCAACAAATTCTGCAGTGTGAGAACCTGCTGCTGTGTTAAGTTCTTGAGTCCAATAAAGCGATTCTCCGGCTTGCAGAGAGATTATTGTCGATGTCGCTGTAACGCCTTCAAAACTGTACACAAGGTTACCCGTTACCTGTTCTCCGCCAAGGTTGGTTACCGAGACACCCCATGTTACCTTCTCACCGGCCTGCACTACTGAGGATGATGGCAGGGCTATCGAATCCACCTGAACGTCAGGCGACTCAAGGATAATGAATGACGTGCTGAATCGATCATTGTCGGTATTTTCTTGGGTAAACCCACCGTCAGAGAAGGGGTCAATAACTGCAGTAATCTGATAACTTCCCGGCTCGAGTGAGCCGACTAGGCCCTCGTCGAATGAGGTAGTCCAGACTTGTTGTGAAATGCTAGGAGCAAAACTAACCGTGAACGGTTGAGTGGCTAACATGCCTTCGCTGTAATCTATTTCAAGCCACATCGTGACGTCTGTGCTCCCGGAATCTCCAGTTCTGCCAATAGTTCCATCGATAGTCCACGGGCCTTTAGATGACCCGGTATTCGGGGATACTGAGAGATCACCTACATGGAACAAATCCATCCTGGGTTCAACAACTAAACTTATCTGTTCAGATTTACCTTGTTCAGAAGCCTCCAATACATCATCATTGAAATCTGGTGTTACGTACACTGTATAAGTGCCGGTTTGGGGGGCGGTAAATGTTGTATTTACCCACGTTTCCTCACTTGCATTAAGGGATTTTGTCTCGAGATATTGATCTGCAATATTTCCCGGAAGGTTGACTTCTAACTGAGTTGTTCCAGCCGGTTCAGAACCAGTGTTCTTGATTAGGCTTGAAATTTGCACAGTGTCACCAGAATGAATCATGCTTGATGGAGTTAATTCAGTTTGAATCACTCTAAGATTAGGCAGACCAGTGACATTAAACTCAACAAAAAATATTTGTTGATTACCACTATTGCGAGGATACTCAAAAGAAATCCAGAGCTTGTCATCACTCTCAAGTAATCCTTCCCAAACCACGCTAACCGTCTCAGAGGAATCTCCTTGAATATCAATTACATTTTGCAAAAATGGATTGTTAGCGCTGTATTGGTTCTTATAAAATGCATATCCAACGTTATTAGCTTCACTTTGTTGCGTATTGGTCAAGGTAAGATAAAATGTCGCTGAATCTCCAACACTTAATCCGGTAGATGGAATCATCGCAACCTGACTTTCTGAGGCCTCAATACCACCGCTATCATAAGCCGATACGCTTACTGGCAAACTAAGCATGGCTGCCATCAACGCTGCCATCAAAAGGGCCCTGCCTCGTGCCATCAATCCTATGGACTATTGATGAAGCACTTGAACCCATCTCTAAACTTATCTATAATCGACGATATTAGTAAACAAAAAGAAGCGGCCGTCGTAATTTACCTTTCAATCCTAGAAAACTTCGATAATTAAGGGTAGCATTCAAGGCTTACCGCCGTTGTGTAGTAACCATGCGAGCAGTTACTACGGCACTGATATTGTGCCTACTGATGGTAATTGCCACAATTCCCAGTAGCGATAATGCTGTTAATTCCTTAAGTGAAGACTTGAGAGCATTAGAGTCAAATTCAGATGTTGGAATCAGCTATTCTAACGGACCAACGAACGGACAGAGTATAACTGGAGTCTACACCCTATCTTTCAGTTTGTCCGGCACCGGAACTGTAACGTCGCTGGATATTGATATATCTGATGACAGCACTACTTGGACCAACGTTGCGACGTTAACCTCTTCGCCCTGGGTAACTTATCTAGACACCACAACATTCTCCAACGGCAACTATGAACTTCGAGCAACTGCATATGATTCAACTGTTTCAGAAAATGTGGTTGAAATTTCGCCATCATTTAGTATCGATAATCAGGTACCGGTTATAACCGAGTTCAGCATTAGTAATATCGAGTATGGTACCGGAACAAGTGCCTCTGACCGGGCATGGTTCTCAACCGCAGCAGACGGTATACTTGAGTTCTCTTGGAATGCGGTGGATGATGACTTACTTAGAGCAACACTAACCAATGTCCCTGGACCAGGCACGCCACCCAGTGATGGTCCATCATCAATCGCCTATGGGTGGGATTGGTCGTCTGGAGATTTCTCAGAAGGCACATGGAATCCACGACTAACTGTTTATGACAATTCCGGGCTAACTGCTACTCAGACCATGTTTATTGGCATCGACCGGACTGGACCGAGCATAGGAACCATTTCTACCGGATCTAGCACCGGATGGTCGACATCATCGTCTGTGACTATCACGGGTTTAACAGATAGTGTTGATGACGGGCTTGGCAGTGGTGTTGCGTTCACCGAAATTAGTCTTGGTAATTCAATTTGGACGCCAACCACCGGCAATTCGCACTCGCTTACTTTGGCTGATGGTATTCATACTATCTCGCTTAGAGCTACAGACAATGTTGGCAATGTTGGGCCCGTTAGTTTAGTTACAGTGCAAGTGGATACTGAGGCACCAATTCAAGGGCAATGGAATGTTGATGAACTTACAACTGCACTAGTTGGCGCAGTTAATGTTGAATTCCTAGCAAGCGATTTAACATCCGGTGTTGATATTGCTAATTCGTTTATAGAATACGGCTTTGACGCCAACGGATTTGGTCAAACGCCCGATATCTCTGGAACTTGGCAACCATCCATGGGAACTGGTCTTGATAGTACCGTTGCCCAATCCAGTTGGGCGACAAAATCCCGGCAATACCTGATGTTAAGGGCGACTGTGATGGATGTTGCGGGAAATACAATTCAAACTAGCCCGGTATTCTTTCAAGTACTACCATCTATTGATTTTCAATGGAACTTAACGGAAACTAACATCGACCGCTTGATTGTCAAACCTGGTGATAATACTGGCAACGTAACAATTACTGGGCTCTTGGAGGTAAATGAGAACTATGGCGGTAGTGTTACCGTGAGATTGGAAGCTGCTCCAGCAGACCGATATGCTAATGTCGCATGGACCATTATCGAATCAAGAACCTTGGATGCAGGAGTTTTGACAGACAAATCGGAGTTGCTAACTTGGAACTATACAGTGCCCAATGAAGGTCAGTACGACCTGAGATTGGTTATCGATTCAAACGATGTTATCGATGAATATGACGAGGGGAATAATGAAAATTACATGGTAGTAACTGGCGCAGCAGTTAGTAGCGTCATCAATGCACCCTCCTTCATGCCATCAATAGGAGCAATTTTGCTTTGCGCATTCATCATAACATGGATTCAAAGAAATACAAGGGATTGAAAAGAAAGAAGCCTCACGCACTACCATGCGACAGGGACTCCCTAGAGTACCGAAAGACAGGATTGCTGTCTTAATTGGTTCAAAAGGTACCACTGCGAAGTCAATTCGGGAAGCATCCGGCTGCGAAGACTTGTTCATCAATTCCGAAACTGGAGATGTCGAAGTACAGTGGGGCAAGGTTGGTAGTTATGACCCGGTAAAAGCCATGAAATTACCTGACGTAATCAAAGCGATCGGGAGAGGAATGGCCCCTAAAGCCGCAATTAGATTGTTTGACGATAGGCACTTTTTCGAAATGGTAGACTTGAGAAATTTCGTTGGCAAAAGGTCAAACCAACAACGCAGAGTTCGCTCAAGAATCATTGGGAGTCAGGGAAAGATACGTAAACTGATTGAGAATCTAACCGATACTGAAATCACAATCTACAAATCAACCGTTGTCATTATTGGTGAAGAAGAGGGGTTATTTGCCGCTAGACAGGCAATTGAAATGCTTGCTGGGGGTTCTGAGCATGGTTCAGTATTGGGCTATCTCGAAAAAGACCGCCGCCGAGCCAAGCTATCGAATCGTTCCCTAGATACAATTGAATTGAAATCTCAAGACCCTAGCAGTGGCGACTTCGAAAATCTAGTTCCGGGACTTTCTGAAGTAAGCGATCGCCGCTCTAGAAGAATGCGAGCAAGTCAAGTTGACCCTGAGGATGAAGAAGCGGTCGCTGAAATGATGGAATTGTCTGATGATGAAAACATTACATGGGAAGAAGAATGATTTAATCCGCTTGCTTTACATGATTTAATTCCATATTCAATACTTCATACATTGCTTCAGCTAACTCTATCTCAATACTATTTTTCTTTGCCCATTCAACCAATCTTGTCACGTCACGAATTAGGAATTCTTGGGCTTTTGGATGTGATTGAATAACCGCTTGTCCCACATCAATTACCACTGGGCCCTCATTACTCCACAGTATATTGAATGGAGAGAAATCTCCGTGGACAAGGTTGGCTTTTTGCCATGATACTGCAAGAAATTCCAGTAACTCATCAAACACTTCGCGAGGATTTTCTACTATTACTTCCCGTAATTTAGGATATGGAGAGACATCATCACCTAAATATTCCATAACAAGGACATTCTTGTGTATCCCTAACGGTTTTGGAACACGTAGACCCCATTTTGCCAAACGCGCAAGGTTCCTCTGCTCTTTTCTAACCCAAATATCAACCAAATCGCGATGTCTACGTCTTAAGCCACCAAATCTTTGATCGCCTTCGATATATTGGATTAAATTCTTGAACACAGCATTCGAAGTGTGAAAAATTTTGATTGCAACGGGCTTACCTTGCGGATCTGTTCCGTGAAATACGTGTGCTTCTTTACCTCTAGCGACGGGGAAATCAACCGTATCAATGACTTCATTTTTCATTAATTTGTATAACGACATCAAGGTTAAGCGATCAAAAACCTGATCAAAAACCCGCCTATCAACCCACTCAAACGGACCTTTACCCATAGCCCCCTGAATTTTATTCTCAATATCTCTAAATATTGACTTGTAGCGTTTTTCCTTCATCCATTCATATTTACCGGATGTAGTTTCTAATGAGCCAACGAAGTCTTGGTCATCAATTTCGTTTTGGTCAAACTGTGCTGATTTCCTGCGCTTGGACTTTTTTCGACGATTACGGTTCTTGTTGATTGCAAGCTCGTCCCAATCGTCTCTTCGGTCTTTCAATCGGCCACCTCGAGTTTCACTTCAGCCAAACAACGAGTCAATGTCAATATCATCGTCGTCCTTATCGTCATTATCATCGGAATCGGGGTACTCCTCAACTGGAACAAATTCCTCTTCCACTGCCTCAGGCTCCGCAGCTTCCTCTGTTTCATCATTATCGCTAGCAAACATGTCGTCAACATCATCATCATCATCGCTAGCAAACATGTCATCTACCTCTGCGTCGCCGTCTTCTTCAGCAGATTCTAAAGCGTCGAATTCGTCTTCTACAACTCCAAAAATGTCGCTATGCTCGTCATCATCATCGTGGGTTACATTCATGCCAAATACATCAACATCGTCCGGCAATACGCCTTTTCTAGACAAATACATGGCTTGTGTTTTGGTATATCTATGCTTGACGTCGGCTTTAGAATCTTGGAAATCCCATGGCCATACGATAATCAAGTCGCCTTCTCTTACCCACTGACGTCGGCGCATTTTACCAGGAATCCTAGCCAACCTTGTCTCACCATCCTCACACAAGACAGATACTCTTCTGCCACCAAGAATCTGATCTGCAAGGGCGAACATCTCATTAATTCGACGGTTAGGCATCTTGACACGAATTTTTCCGGATGAACCGTCCTCTGGATTCTCCAGACGGGCTAGTTCTTCTTCGTCAACTTTCTCTTCATGTCTTCTACCCATTGAGGCTCACTATTGCGGGCTAATCGACATCCCTTATTGAATTCACTACTAGGAATAGCATTAATTCCAATCATAATTCAAACTTTGAGCAGCTACTTCACAAATCTCTAACAGCTTATCGCTCGCTACACCCAAGAACAAGGTGGCCATAAGACAGGCAAGTACCGCAAATCGTACCTGCCAGCCAGCAGGCAAAGGGCCACTTCTGCCTGCTTCAGGTTTTTCAAAGAACATTACGACGCCGATGCGCAGATAGTAGAACATGGAAATTGCCGAATTAATTACCATGGCAAATGCTAACCACCAAACCCAATGGACATCAGCCAAACCTAAATCACCACCAGCAACAATTTGTGCTCCTATATCACCAACTGCCACTTTGACAATTCCCATAATAACCAACAACTTGGAGACGAATCCAGCAAGTGGTGGAACTCCTGCTAAAGAAATCATAAAGATAAACATGGCAACTGCGAGGAATGGTTCACGCTTGGCTAGACCGCCTAACGAAGATAGGCGTGAGGCATCACCATCGGACTCGAGTATTGACAACACCAAGAATGCACCAAGTTTGAACGCTACTAAAACGATAAGGTGGAACATCAACGCGGTTAGAACGGCTACTGCCGACTCTCCCGCATCACCGGCAAGAGAAGGGTCCCAATTCCACGCTCCAATAGCAGTTATTGCGGCTAACATGTAACCTGCATGCGCGACTGAGGAATAGGCCAGCATTCGCTTCGGATTAGTACTACCAAGTGCGGCAATATTGCCCCATGTCATGGTGACAAGTGACAGGACTCCAAGGAGGGTCAACCATACAGTACCATCTTCACTCGCTTCTGGCGATGCAACAATCAGCAGCATCCGTAACAATCCAATTATTCCCATAGCCTTACTTGCTGTTGCTAAAATTCCAGCAATTGGACTAGAGGCTCCCGCATAAGCATCAGGTGCAGCAAAGTGGAATGGTGCAGCGCTAACTTTGAACCCGAAGCCGACCAAAACAAAGCCCATGGCAATGAGTGGCAGTGGGTCGGTACCGTTGATTAGGAATTGCTCTGCCAAGGCATCAAATTGTAGTGAGCCTGCCCACAAGTAAAGCATTGATAACCCATACAAGCCTACTCCAGAGGCTACAGATCCAACGATGAAATACTTCATTCCAGCCTCTGTTCCGGCTTTTGTCTCTTTGTAGAATGCGACCAACACATAGGTTGAGAACGAAGCAAGTTCCAGCCCAATGAACAAAACAAACAGGTCTTGAGAAAGTGCCACAACCGACATGCCAAGACCGCATGTCAACATCAAG
>CEUK01066477.1_pt1 | contig 15507 bp, 15 predicted proteins | sample 356451 | NCBI WGS metagenome assembly CEUK01 (sample SAMEA2622843, study PRJEB7988) | marine metagenome | isolation source: saline water (ENVO:00002010), including
ACTTTAATATTTTTTTAAAAAAAACTTAATCAAATCTGTTAAATAATTTATTTTTGTTATTTATATAAAAATTCAACAACCATGGTATTAACTCCAACCACACAAATTCCTTTAGGTTTTCAAGCTCCAAATTTTGAATTACTAAATCCATATACTGACACTATTGAAAATTTGAAAGATTTAAGTTCAGATGTAGCAACTATTATGATATTTATGTGCAATCATTGTCCATATGTTATTCATGTTTTAGATCACTTGGTTCAATTATCAAATGAATATACTCCCAAGGGAATTTCTTTTGTCGGAATAAATTCAAATGATGTTATTAAATATCCTGAAGATTCTCCAGAAAAAATGATTGATTTAGTTGAAAAATATAGTATTCCATTTCCTTACCTTTATGATGAAAGTCAAAATGTAGCAAAGGCATATAAAGCAGCTTGTACTCCAGATTTTAGCATCTTTGATTCTAAAATGACATGCGTATACAGAGGTCAATTAGATGACTCTCGACCAGGAAATGATATTCCAGTAACAGGAAATGATATTAGAAGTGTATTTAATTCATTATTAAATAATCATCCTATTGATATTATCCAAAAGCCATCTGTAGGATGTAATATTAAATGGAAGCAAAATTAGTTATATAAATTTGGATAATAATAAATGAAAGTGGTGTACGCCTGTTTCCATTGTTGGCGAGAAATGACCTCTATCATAAAATCTAGATTTAACTCCACTTTGTACTTTTTCAACAATTTCCTCATCCTCTTGTTCAACTTTATCTAGACTGGCACCCGCACCTTTATTTAGTTTAGAGCTATCCCATATATAGCTTAAGAATTTTACTTTTGTTTTTTCAGGGCTTATTGGAATAACAACATTAACTGAAAGTCCCCATGGATAGAAGTTGAACATTATATTTGGAAATAGCCAAAAGTAATATGCAGCAATTTTTTTACCATAATCTATTGAACTTGTCGGTAGTTCAAAACATATTTCATTTTCTTTACCAACTCCTAATTGAAGATTAGAGTAGCTAAATAATTCCGTATTGTACTCAGAATAATTTAAGTTTTCAGTCAAACCTTTATGGACAAAGGGAATGTGAAACCCTTCCAAATAGTTATCACAATAAAGTGCCCAATTTGCATTGATATAATAATCCTTAGATCTTTCAATAGAAAACTTAAACTCTTCAATCGGCATCCATCCAACTCTTTTATCCATATCATTAATTAATTGCTCAAAAGGTATTTTGGGATTTAGTGATGTAAATATAAATTGCTTCCATTTATTAAAAGGAACTTGAGTAAGATTGTCTTTCCCAGAAGGAAAACCTATAACGTCTTCACATTTTGGCATAAATTTGAATTTACCACAAGTGTCAAACCTTCTCCCATGATATGAACATGTAATACCGGACTGAATATTACAAGGTTGATCTACTAAAATATTTCCTCTGTGAGTACAGACATTACTCATAGATTTAAGGTTTCCTTTATGGTTACAAAGCAATAGTGGTTCTGGTAAAAAGTTATCCATAAATTTATATGGAATAACATCCCCATGATTGTTTAAATTTTTTGTGTCACAGACAAGTTGCCAATGCTTTGTAAATAACCTTTCTTTTATTTGATTAAATTTTTGTTCTGAATAATAAAAATCAGATGGAATTGTTTGAGCTTTTCTAATATCTTTGTTTACTAAGTCCATTGTATTTGCCGAAACACAAATATATTAATTCTTTAATACAGTCTATTTTATTTGATTATCTTTGTGTAGTTATACTATAAACGAAATTTCAAAAATATTTATTATGAGAACCACAATTACTTTGTTATGTTTTTTCTTATCTGTTCAACTATTTTCTCAAGCTGATATTGTTGGTGGAGAAGATTGTGATATATCTGATTATCCATGGCAAGCTGCGATTAATGCAAATGGTTACTTGTGTGGCGCTTCTATAATAAATGAATATTGGATTTTAACTGCAGCTCATTGTGTAGAAAACAACGGAAATATTAATAGTCCAGAAGAAGTCAGTGTTCATGTAGGAAGTTCTAATGCATATGCAGGTATGTATGGTAATAGTGGTGATCAATATGATGTTGAGGAAGTAATATCACATCCAAGTTTTGGTAATTATGCAGCAGGTGGATGGGGAGGATCTATGAATAATGATATTGCTCTTTTAAAACTAGCTAGTCCTATTGTTTTCAATGATGATGTGCAACCCATTTCTATAATTTGCTCTGATCAAGTTGCTTCTGGGGCACAAGATGTTGGGGTTATGACAACTGTAACAGGTTGGGGTAATACTACTCAAGGTGGAGATGGTTCAAATGTTTTACAATTTATACAAGTACCAATAATCAGTAATAATGATCCTAATGTAGATTATGGTGGTTTTCAAAACCCTAATTCTAACACACAATTTTTAGCTGGAACAGTCCAAGGAGGTATGGATTCGTGTCAGGGAGACAGTGGAGGACCAGTTGTGGTGAGAAATGTTGAAGATACAGAATGGCTATTGATTGGAATCACTAGTTGGGGAAATGGTTGTGCCAACCCGGGATATCCAGGAGTTTACACTAAAATTTCAAACTATATTAACTGGATTAGGAATAATACAGATGATTGTGTAGATCCTGATTTATCTCAAGCTTGTGACTCTTCTAACGGAATATCTGGATGCATGGATAATACAGCATGTAATTATAACTCCCAGGCTACGGTTGAGGGTTGTTGTATTTTTAATACTGATCCCATCTATGATTGTTATGGAGATTGTTTAATTAATTCTGATAATGATAATTATTGTGATCAAGAAGATAATTGTCCTTATAATAGTAATGCAAGTCAATCAGATAGTGATAATGATGGAGTAGGAAATGCATGTGATAATTGTAATGGTGTATATAACCCAGACCAATTGGATAGTGATGGTGATGGTGATGGTGATGAGTGTGACAGCTCCCCTCTCGATATCCAAGATTTAAAAGTCGCTGGTAGTGTTATAAAAACTATTGATTTGTATGGAAGATTACTAAATTGTGAATATAATTCAGGTGCAAAATTTCACTTTTATCAAGATGGTAGTGTAAAAAAAACACTTAAATTTTAATCTCAATTTACAATTATCTATTAATCTTCTTTAGAGCTTATATTTTGATTTTTTTTTAATATTTTGATATCTTTAAAGTATAAATTGTTTTTATATGGAAAGTAAAAAGTCTAATAGAAGAAAAGCTATTGATTGTCAATTAATAGAAGAATCTTCAACTAATCCAGGATATTTCAAATACATGATAACAGTAGAAGAGATCGATGGAACTATAAATAAACATCCGGCTTATGGAGTTGATATGCAAGATGCAATTAGGAGATTGGTTAGGACTGAAAATGCTGATAAAGTAGTTAGAATAGTTGAAAAGAAGCAACATTTTTTTTTAATGGCATTATTTGCTTTTTGTATTATTATCCCTTTAGTTGGAGCATTTAATTCTTCAGATAATAAAAATTGGTGGATGTTACTTCCCCTAGTTACTATTATTGTCGTTTTCTTTAGTTTTGGAATTTTAGACAGTTATCGATCAGAAAAATAAATTGCTAATACATAAACTATTTTAAATTAGTTTATTTATGTATAAACTATTATTTCTTTTAATTCCTTTTTTCTTAGTTTGCCAAAACTCTACACAATTAGAACTTAGCCAAGAAATAAGATCAGTTCCGAAGACAGGTCTTAATGGAAATACCATAAGAGGACCCTCATGGATTAATGTTACTTTTAATGATTCTGTTCAAACCATGTACCCTAAATTACTCAGGTATCCGGGGGGTAATGTATCTAATTATTGGAATTGGTCAGAGGGTTGGTTTTATGACCAATCAGTTTTAGATACAGTTCTATTACCAGATACCATCTATACACTTACTCCATCATTTCAAAGTATTTATAACTCACCTATTGATATTAGTCCTAATAGATTCCAAGGAGCACTGGATCAAATTAACTCTAAAGGTATTTATGTATTAAATATGATGAGTGCTAGTTTATCAAAACAAATGGATGACCTTCGAAATGCTATAGATTCTGGAATTGTTATTAGACGTATAGAGTTAGGCAGCGAATTTAACCATAACAATCCGTTTTCGGCAATAAGATTTCCGACTGCTGGTGATTATGCTAGAGAATGTAATATATGGATTGATTCTATAAAAACTTTAATTCCTGATGTTCAAATTGGTTTGGTTGCGGGAAATAGGGGGCCAGATTTTACTAGAGCTTGGAGATGGAATGATAGTATTTGTTCCATTGTTTCAAATGCGGATGCATTAATATGGCATTTGTATTTATATTTATATGATTCCGATACCACATTTACAGATAAAAAAATAACGGCCTATCCTTTCTATAGGGTTCCATTATATGAAAAATGGAGGGGCTTCAGAGACACCACAATGATGATTCAGAATTATGATTTGTGGGTTACAGAATATAACTTATTTGATAAAACATCTGATAAGAGATTTACTAACACATGGGCTCATGTGCTTATTCTAGCAGGAATGAATCATAATTTACTTAAAAATAATTTAGTTGATATAATGATCAAACATAATGTAGGCGGTATTTTTTCCAATTTTGATGCTCTTGATACACAAAATAATTTTAGAAAAAGATCTAGTGGATATTCTGCATCCATATGGAATTCATTAATGTGGAATATGTCTTATGCTCAAAAGATAAATGTAAATTCTAGTATATTAGATAGTGTTGAGTATACTAATAGTAATGGTGTTGTTAATGAAGTTTTATTCCCTAAGTTATATGGATGGAAGTTTAGTTCTGTAGATCAAGAAAGATCTATATTAGTTAATATATCTGGTGATAGTATACTTGTAGATGCATCTTTAATAGTATCAGAAAATGCAAATTGGGTACATTGGACTTCAGATTCATTGTTTGCTCAAATAGGTGATAATTCTTATATCAAACACGATACTATTCTTGGGAATCAAAACATTACAATTCCTCCTTACTCTATTAGTTCAATATCTAATCAATGTTTTAATGATCTTGATATGGATTTAATTTGTGATGAAATTGATAACTGTATTAATACTTACAACCCAAATCAGTATGATTTTGATAATGATGGGATTGGAGATGAGTGTGATGGAATAGGATTGGATCCATCTACCAAATCCAAACTATTAATCAGTATTACTAATTTATTAGGTAGGGATGACAATAATAAAGATTATGAAATTAAAATATTTGATGATGGTACGGTTTTGAAAAAATACTTTATAAAGTAAGTTGTTTTGCAATAAAAAAGCCTCCAAGTGGAGGCTTTTTTAGTTGCGGGGACAGGACTTGAACCTGCGACCTTTGGGTTATGAGCCCAACGAGCTACCAACTGCTCCACCCCGCAGGACAAATATAACACATATTTTTTTAATCAGACAATTCATGTCTGTATAAAAGTTCTATCTATATTTGTTTTAAAATTATAGATTGATGCATAAATCCGGTTTCGTGACAATTTTAGGTAATCCAAATGTTGGTAAATCAACATTAATGAATTGTTTGATTGGTGAAAGACTCTCTATTATTAATCCTAAAGCTCAAACAACAAGACATAGAATTCTTGGTATAGTAAGTGATCAAGATTATCAAATCATTTTTTCAGATACTCCAGGCATCATCAGTCCACATCATGATTTACATAAGTCAATGATGAACAGCGTTAAAAATTCTCTTGAAGATGCAGATCTATTATTATATATAGTAAGTTCTGATAAAGATGATTTAGATAAAAATAACTTTTTACAACATATAAATACTTTAAATATTCCAATTATAATACTGATTAACAAAATTGATTTAATTAATCAAGATTCAGTAAAAGGATTAATTAATGAATGGAAAGAGAAATGTTTAAATGCAGTCATTATTCCAATATCTGCATTAAAAAAATTTAATATTGAAAAATTAAATAATCAAATTTTATCTATACTACCTGAATCTCCCGCTTATTTTCCTAAAGACACCCTTACAGATAGATCTGAGAGGTTTGTAGTTTCAGAAATTATTAGAGAAAAAATTTTAGATAGATACAAACAAGAAATACCATATTCTGTTGAAGTAGTAGTAACTAAATTTCATGTAAAAGATAAATTAATTGTAATAGATGCTACTATATTTGTTGAAAGAGAGTCTCAAAAGGGCATTATATTAGGTAAAAAAGGAGTGGCAATTAATGCAGTAGGAACAGTAGCAAGAAAATCAATGCAAAATTTTTTTAACAAAAAAATATATTTAGGTCTTTTTGTAAAAGTTTCAAAAGATTGGCGAAATAAAAAGTTACAGCTAAAGAGATTTGGTTATATTAATAGTTGATTATGAGTAATATAGTGGCAATAGTGGGAAGGCCTAATGTAGGAAAGTCTACATTATTTAATAGACTAATTCAAAAGCAAGATGCAATTGTTGATAATGAAAGTGGGGTCACTAGAGATAGAAATTATGCTAAGACTGATTGGAATGGAGTAAGCTTTTCCTTGGTTGATACTGGAGGATATACTCAGTCAAGCGAAGATACTTTTCAAAAAGAAATAAAGAGACATGTAAATGCAGCTATTGAAGAATCGTCACTTATATTATTTATTGTTGATGTGAAAAGTGGAATCACCGACCTGGATTTCACTCTTTCTAAAATGCTGAAAAAAGTTTCAAAAAAAGTTTTATTAGTTGTTAATAAAGTAGATGATGGTTTACATCTGTCTGATTCCACAGTTTTTTTTCGTTTAGGTTTTGGAGACTATTTTTCCATTTCTTCAATCAGTGGAAGTGGTACTGGAGATCTATTAGATTGTATTGTATCTCATTTGGATCATGAAGATCATGAAGAAATCAATCATTTACCTAAAATTTCAGTTACTGGTAGGCCTAATGTTGGTAAGTCGTCGTTAGTTAACACATTATTGGGGGAGGAGAAAAATATTGTTACTGCAATTCCGGGGACCACACGTGATGCAATAGACTCAAGATATTCTAAATATGGCCATGATGTGAGTCTGGTGGATACCGCAGGAATTCGAAAAAAAAATAAAGTTAATGAAGATATAGAGTACTATTCCGTCCTTAGATCAATTAGATCAATTGAAAACTCTGATGTTGTATTATTATTAATAGATGCAGAAAGAGGGTTTGAGTCACAAGATCAAAAAATATTTGATCTAATATTAAAAAACCAAAAAGGCGTTGTTTTAGTAGTTAATAAATGGGATTTAATTAATAAGAATTCGATGAGCACAAAGATCTTCGAAGAAAAAATAAAAGAAAAAATGGCTCCTTTTGTAGATGTTAATATTTTATTTATTTCTGCTACTCAAAAAATAAGAGTTTTAAAAGTTATTGATGAAGCAGTTAATGTGTATCATAGAATCAATACAAGAATTCCTACTCCTGAAATCAATCGTTATTTACTTGATATAATTCAAAAAACCCCTCCGCCTTCAGTAAAAGGAAAATATGTTAAAATTAAGTATATTACCCAGCTAAAGACCAAGAAGCCAACTTTTGTCTTTTTTTGTAATTTGCCTCAATATATAAAAGAAAGTTACAGGAGGTTTTTGGAAAATAAAATAAGAGAAAATTATAAATTCACAGGAGTACCTATTCAGTTGTTTTTTAGAAAAAAATAGAGATTATTTATATGTTGAAAGCAGATTTGATATTATCTACATAATCAAGCTTTTCCCACGGAAATAATTCAACTTCTTTTTTTATCTTATTTGCATTGTTAGATAGCTTATATGTGATTAATTTAGATTTTCTTCCCATATGTCCATAGGCAGCAGTAGGTGTGTAAATAGGATTTTTTAAATTAAATTGATTTATTATTTCTCCTGGCTTGAGATTGAACAATTGAGAGATTTTATTACTAATATCAGAATCAGATAAATTTACATTTGATGTACCGAAAGTATTCACATAAATACTAATTGGATCAGCAACACCAATTGCATATGCAATTTGAACTAAAATTTCGTTTGCTATTCCTGCAGCGACTAAGTTTTTTGCAACATAACGGGTAGCATAGGCAGCAGACCTATCTACTTTAGATGGATCTTTGCCAGAAAAAGCTCCTCCGCCATGACCACCTTTACCACCATATGTGTCAACAATAATTTTTCTTCCAGTTAGTCCTGTATCACCATGTGGTCCACCAATTACAAATTTACCTGTTGGATTAATGTGTGTTTTAATATTTTCAGTGAATAAGTTTTGTGTTTTTTTAGGTAGTTTACTAATTACTCTAGGAATTACAATGTGAGTCATATCATTGTATATTTTCTTTAACATATTATCTTCAGTGTCAAAGTCATCATGTTGAGTAGAAATCACAATACTATGTATCTTAGAGGCGATATTCCCGTCTGTATATTCAATTGTAACTTGAGATTTTGCATCAGGTCTTAAATAGTTAATTGTTTCAGGTTCATATTTTCTTATATAACTTAATTCTTCTAAAATTAAATGAGATAAACTTAAAGAAAGTGGCATAAAATTTTCGGATTCATTAGTAGCATATCCGAACATAATTCCTTGGTCACCAGCGCCTTGCTCTTTGTGTAAGCCTTTTCCTATTTCTACGCCTTGATTAATATCTGGAGATTGTTGGTCAATATATGTTTCAATTTTACATTGGTGAGCAGCAAACAAGTATTCATCTTTAGTGTATCCAATATTTACGACAACATCTCTCGCGATTTTAATTAAATCTAATGATGCAGAGGAAGTTATCTCACCACTTATAATTATTCTATTAGTAGTTACAAGAGTTTCACAAGCTACTTTTGAATTTGGATCTAATGATAAATATGCATCTAAAATTGCGTCTGATATTTGGTCAGCAATTTTATCAGGATGGCCTTCTGATACTGATTCTGATGTAAATAAATATGGCATATTTTTTTTTTAAAGGGTCTTAAATATACAACTTTACTGATTACTAAAATCAATTATTTAGTTAATTCTAAAAATTTTTCTTCAATCTCTCCTTCAAACTCATTTAAAGTTTTATCAATTATAATTTTACCTTTATCTATCATAATAATTCGATTACAAACTGCTTTTATTTCTTGGATAATATGGCTAGATAATAAAATAGTTTTTTCCTGTCCTATATTAGTTATGATTTTTCTAATCTCAATCAATTGTTTTGGATCTAGGCCTGATGTAGGCTCATCTAAAATAATAACATCTGGATTGTGAATAATTGCTTGTGCAATCCCTATTCTTTGTTTAAAGCCCTTAGATAAGTTGTTAATTTTTTTATTTTTAACATTTTCTAATCCAGTAGATTTTAAAATATCAATTGTCATAGAATAATTCAATTTATGAATATCACATATAAACTCCATAAATTCAATTACGAACATATCATAGTACAAAGGATTTTCTTCAGCTAAATAACCAATGTGGGATTGTGTGATTAATTTATTTTTTTGTGTATTATATCCACAGATATGTATGCTCCCAGTATCTTGAGAGTAAAATCCGGAAATAATTTTCATCATCGTTGATTTTCCAGCACCATTTGGTCCTAATAGTCCTACAATATCACCTGGATGAGCTTCAAAAGTGATTGAATCTAAGACTTTTTGATTTCCAAAAAACTTAGTTATTTGATTTAATTTAATACTCATAATAATTTCAAATTTATAAAAATTAAATATTTAATGGTTTATATTATCAATGAAGCGTAAATTTATTAAATGGAAGGAGTTGTTTTTAAGTCTACAGGTAATTTGTGTTATGTAGTAACAAAAGATAACACTACATATCATTGTAAAATCAAAGGGAAAACTAGATTAATGGATATTGATTTTACCAACCCAATTGCAGTTGGAGATAATGTCCTTTTTAATTATGATGCTAAAAATAAAATAGGTGTAATAGACAAAATTCAGCCTAGAAAAAATTATATAATTAGAAAATCTGTTAATTTATCTCATAAAAGTCAAATTATTGCATCTAATATTGACTTAGCTATTCTAATGGTAACTATTAAAGACCCAATCACTTCCTTAAAATTTATAGATAGATTTTTAATACAAGCAGAGGCTTATGGTGTTGAAACAAAAATCATTTTTAATAAAATCGATTTACATGATTCCAAAACAAAAGAAATTTGTAAAAAATATCAAAGAATCTATCAAGATATAGGATATGAAACAATTCCAATGTCAGTATTAAATAAAGGTCAGTTAGAAATATTAAAAGAATTGCTAAGAGGTAAAAGAACTGTTATTTCAGGTCATTCAGGTGTTGGAAAAAGTAGTTTAATTAATGCGCTTAATCCTACATTAAATTTAAAAACAAATAAAATATCTAAATATCATAATCAGGGCATTCATACGACGACTTATGCAGAGATGTTTTCTATTTCAAATGGAGGATATGTAATTGATACACCGGGGATTAAGGGTTTGGGTTTAATAGATTTAGATTTAAATTCTCTTTCCAGTTATTTTAAAGAAATGGCAAGACATAGTCATAATTGTAAATTTAAAAATTGTACTCACATTAATGAACCTGGTTGTGAGATTATTACTCAAATTAAAAATAATACTATTTCTAAATCTAGATACTTAAGTTATTGTTCTATGTTGGCAACAAACACAAATTACAGAAAAAATAATTTTTAGTATGAGATTGGTGATTCAAAGAGTTTTAAAAGCGTCTGTCAAAATTAATAATATTCAGTATTCTTCAATTGAAAATGGATTATTGTGTTTTGTTGCTTTCTGTGATGATGACAATGATGTAGATTTTGAGTGGGCAATTAATAAGTTGTTGAATTTAAAAATTTTCAACATTCAAAAATCTGTAAAAGATCTAAATTTAGAATTATTAATAGTAAGTCAATTTACATTATTTGGCAACATAAAAAAAGGAAATAAGCCTTCATGGAGTAGAGCATCAAATCCTATCTTAGCTAGAAAATTATACAATCAATTTATTAATATGGCAAAGTCTAAAAAAATAGTTCAAATTAAGACCGGTGTGTTTGGCAAGGATATGACAGTAAAGTTAGTTAATGATGGTCCTTTTACTTTGATCATTGATACTAAAAAAAGGAGCTAGAATCATTAAATATCTATCTCATAATCGTGAATTATGTGTATTTCTTTGGATAACGATATTGAACCTGGATTGATTCCCAGTTTGTTTTCAGGTACATCAATATTTAATTCTTTAAAATACTTGTCCCAAGTGTCTAATATTTTATTATTTAATTTAAATGTCATTGGTTCTAGATTAAATAAAGGAATTTTATTATTGGCGTGAAAAAAAATTTCATAAATTAATTCGGAACAATAAAATTTATCGTTATTTATTTTAAATTCTTCGTCATATTTTGATCCAATTAGATTTAGGCCAATTTCTATGGCATTTTCAATTTTTGCTTTATGTCTTTCTCTAAGTCTACCTACCAGAACTTTAGGTTTCTTATTTGTATTCAAGCTTCTATTTAAAAAGACATCTAAATTGACAGTGTCAACACCATTAGTAAATGCCTCTAAAACATGGTATTTGTTGTCAGGTGTTTTTACAACAATTCCAACGTGAGAAAATTTTTTTCCGTTATATCCTTTTGTTACAAGTTCGATCGCATCACATAGTGGGCTAGAGTCTAAGTCTTGAAAAAGTATATCACCATTGCTAATGTTAAAACTATCGTTTTTATAGCACGAGCTAAGAAATAAGATGATAGTTAAAAAGAAATATTTAGTGGATGTCTGCAAGAATAATGATTTCATTATTTGATATTTCTATACTTCCACTATTAATTTCAATTTGATTCTTTTGATTCTTTATGTCAGTAATTTGAATGATTCCTTTTTGTAAAACAGAGACTAAAGGAGCATGATTTTTCAGCATCTCAAATTGACCATTCAATCCAGGGACAATTATAGATTTTGCTTCTGCAGAAAAAAGCGTTTTTTCTAGGGTTAAAACTTCTACTTTCATTGAATTTTTATTTAGCTTCTTCAATCATTTTTTCACCCTTTTTAATAGCTTCTTCAATTGTTCCAACTAAATTAAATGCAGCCTCAGGCATATGATCAAGTTCACCATTTAGAATCATGTTAAAACCTTTAATAGTATCTTCTATGTCCACATAAACTCCTGGTATGCCTGTAAATTGTTCTGCAACGTGAAATGGTTGGGATAGGAATCTAGCTACTCTCCTTGCTCTGTGGACAACTGTTTTGTCTTCCTCAGAAAGTTCGTCCATACCTAGAATAGCAATTATATCTTGAAGTTCTTTATATCTTTGAAGAATTTCTTTGACACTTTGAGCACATTTATAGTGTTCTTCACCAAGAACTTCAGGATTTAAAATCCTTGAGGTAGAGTCAAGAGGATCAACAGCTGGATAAATTCCAAGTTCTGCAATTTTTCTAGATAATACAGTCGTTGCATCTAAGTGAGCAAAAGTTGTCGCAGGAGCTGGGTCAGTTAAGTCATCTGCTGGGACATAAACTGCTTGTACAGATGTAATAGACCCTTTTTTAGTAGACGTTATTCGTTCTTGCATAGCTCCCATCTCAGAAGCTAAAGTAGGTTGGTATCCAACTGCAGAAGGCATACGGCCTAAAAGTGCTGAAACTTCAGAACCTGCTTGAGTAAATCTGAAAATATTATCAATAAAAAATAATATATCTTTTCCTTCCTTTTGACCATCCCCATCTCCGTCGGCTCCTCCATCTCTAAAGTATTCCGCTAAAGTAAGACCAGATAATGCAACTCTAGCTCTTGATCCAGGGGGCTCATTCATTTGACCAAATACTAATGTGGCTTGAGATTTTTTTAGTTGTTCTTTATCAACTTTGGTTAAGTCCCATTTTCCCTCTTTAAGTGACTGTTCAAAATTTTCGCCATATTTTATTACTCCAGATTCAATCATTTCTCTTAGTAAATCATTTCCCTCTCTAGTTCGTTCACCAACCCCTGCAAAAACAGATAGTCCGTCATGACCCTTTGCAATATTATTAATAAGCTCCATAATAAGTACAGTTTTACCAACCCCTGCTCCTCCAAAAAGTCCAATTTTACCTCCTTTAGCATATGGTTCAATCAAGTCAATTACTTTAATTCCGGTAAATAATACTTCAGTACTTGTAGATAAATCTTCAAATTTAGGTGCTGGTCTATGAATTGGGTATCCACCATCTTTTGAAACGTGTCCAATACCGTCAATTGCATCTCCAACTACGTTGAATAGTCTACCTTTAATTTCATCACCAATTGGCATAAGAATGGGGTTGCCAGTAGGTTTTACTTCCATACCTCTTCTTAATCCGTCAGTGGAGTCCATTGAGATTGCCCGGATTGTGTTTTCACCTATATGTTGTTGACACTCAAGAGTCATTTTTTCCCCATTTGTCTTTTTTACTTCTAAAGCATCATATATTTTTGGTAAACCATTGTCAGAATTTTCAAAAATAATATCAATTACGGGACCGATGACTTGAGAAATTTTGCCTATATTATTTGTCATGATTAATAGATTATTTATTTTAAATAATAAGTTTATAAAATTGCTCCAAAAATACCTATTTATATTTAAATAAGTATGATATTTTCATAAATTATTTTACTAATTTTAACTCTTTTGTAAACATAAATTTTTTATGAAGATATACCGAAGTATTAGTGAGTTCAAAAAAATAACTAACGCAGTAATTACCACAGGTACTTTTGACGGCCTTCACTTAGGACACTGTGAAATATTAAATAAGTTAGTTGAAATAAGTAAAAGAACATCTTTTGAAACAGTAATTTTAACTTTTTCTCCACATCCTAGACATGTTTTATTTCCTACTACTGAATTAAAATTAATTAATACAATTGATGAAAATATTAAGTTGTATGAAAATCATAATATTGATCACCTTATTTTTCATCCTTTTAGTTTTGAGTTTTCTAGAACTACTTCCTTAGAATACATCAGAGATATTTTAGTTCAAAAAATAGGTCTCAAAGATCTTGTTATTGGACATAATCATCAATTTGGTAGAAATAGGGAAGGAGAGATAAATAGTTTAGAAGAATATGCGGATTTGTTCGATTTTAATATTCATACTGTTTTGCCTTTTAAATTTAAAAATATTGAAGTTAGTTCAACTAAAATTAGAAATGCAATTATTGGTGGAGATATTGAGCTAGCTAATAATTATTTAGGTTATAATTTTCACATAACAGGTCTTGTTGTACGAGGCAATGGTTTAGGTCATAAGATTGGTTTTCCAACTGCTAATATTGAAATTAGTGATTCTAAAAAAATTATCCCTCAAAATGGTGTTTATTCAGTTTTTATAAATCATAATACTAATAGATTTAAAGGGATGTTGAATATTGGATATAAACCAACAGTTTCAAATGAGATTTTCACAATTGAAGTAAACATCTTTGATTTTAAACAACAAATTTATAATGAGCCAATCACTGTAGAATTTGTAAAAAAAATTAGAGATGAAATAAAGTTCAAAAACATTCAAGAATTACAGCAACAACTGGAGCAAGATAAAATCAGCACCATAAATATCTTGTCAAGATATTTATAAACTTATTATTTTATGAATAAATGACTATTAAAATACCCTTTAGTTGTTTTAATTCTCACTATGTAATTACCATTTTCAAGATTTAAATTTTCTACTATCACAGTATGAGTGTGATCTGTAGTTTTATCATATATTTCTTGACCATTTATATTGAAGATCTGTATTTTACTTATGATGTAAGGAGATGACACTTGAAATCTATTTTTTGTTGGATTTGGAAAGACATTTATGAACAACGTATTTTCATCTACTTGTAATGGTGTATTGTCACACGCATCACCATCGCCATCACCATCACTATCTAACTGATTAGGATTGTAAACTGTAAGACAATTGTCACACGCATTGCCAATGCCATCATTATCACTATCAGATTGGCTTGCATTTGTGTTATCAGGACAATTGTCGATGCCATTGCAGAAATTGTCATTATCACTATTTCCTAGTATACAATTTCCGTCACAATCTATAAATATATTATCAGGGTAAATGCAAGAACCATTGTCAGTATTTGCATTTTCATTAAAATTTTCTGCAAGATTGCATGTGCAACCAAATACAAAGTAATTAATATCAAAACAGTTGTCAAATAAATCTTGCGCCATAATATCAGCACTTTTAAGTTCCTCTACAGATGAAAGTGGGCCATCATTGCCTCTTGCCCAAACAACACCTGTTGTGATGTAGTTTACAGCTCCAGGTTCTAAGGTAAATGGTCCTGCTGATTGAAGGAAACGTCGGTCAGCAGGTGTATTTCCAGCTGTAGTTTCACTCCATTCTAGATCGAAATTTGGATCTGTGTTTCCCGGAAACATAAAATCACACTCTGGATTATTAATGTCGCCTCCATTC
>CEUK01033290.1_pt1 | contig 15490 bp, 11 predicted proteins | sample 356451 | NCBI WGS metagenome assembly CEUK01 (sample SAMEA2622843, study PRJEB7988) | marine metagenome | isolation source: saline water (ENVO:00002010), including
AAATGGGGAATGGTCAGCCAACAGGACGGTCACCGTCTGGAACTACGAAATGTCGACGAAAATGACCAGCCCATCAACGAACCTCACGACCCCCCAATGTGGATTCAAGTCGATGGTGAACCATGCTTGATGACGCCAGCCATCATTCAGTTCGTTTCAGATCAATTGACGGTTCGTGGCGGGCCCTCAATTCCCAATCAATCAAAGTGAGAAATCGCTGAAGTCTCCATCATCATTGACACTTGAATCAACACCTCGCTGAGGGTCCTCAACTTCGTCAACGACTTTGTTCTCGGATTTTGTTTTGCGAGTTTTGCGCGGTTTTGGCTTGGGCGCCTCTTTCGGCTCAGAAATAGAGGGTTTTGGACGCGATGGGGCAGTTGCTGTTCTTCTCCCGCTTCGGGGAATTCCCTCGATTATATTTCGCAGACCTTTTTGTTGCAACTCTTGTTCGAAGGCCTGTTCTTTTTGCATGTCTGAAATCATGTCATCCATGGCTTCAGCCTCATCAGTGACGGTAACCGAACTACCCGCAACATAGTGCGATGTACTGGCGCCTGGTCCTTGTTCAGCCAAAGCCGCATTGACATCGAATTTTGCAACACTCGCGGATTTTTTCTTGGGTTTACCGCTAAAGTCCTCCACCTTGGCTTTGGCCACAGCCTCCATTCTTGCTTCATGCCGCGCCGCTTCATGGCGAGCAGCCTTCCCAGCTCGCATTTGCTGATCCGAGAGCATCGTTTGCGCTTGTGAATCAGCACCAAGAATCAATTGGTTTCGCGAAAAGATGTACAATGCACCCGAGGCAACAATCGAAATGAGAAGTACAGTGGTATACAAGCCGCGGCCGATGAAGGGGATATCACCCGCTACATACGCTTCACTTGAACTCACGACTCTCTCATCACCATAGGTCATTGATGTCACGACAAAGTGCCCGGCCAATCCTTTGCTCGAGGCCTCTAGAGCACAATTTTGGATTTGATTTTCAGTATAATATTCGTCTTGCAGAATGTAACCATTCAGCGTTATTGCTTGATTCGAATCCATCTGTATGACCGCATCAAACACATTTTCATTGGCAGGAATGATGGCCAGCAGGGCCCAGCCATTGTGGGGGAATTCACTGGCTTTACCACTCTCGAGTATTCCATTAACCATTGGAACACCTTCCGCTTGGCTTGGTGAAGGCCAATCATCTTCCTTGCTAACGATTTGAACAAATACTGAACCGGGCTCAACATCCTGAGCCTCGCTGTACGGTTTCTCCAAGATCATCCACGAAGCAATGGCAGTGGTTGCTGTTAGTGGTTGATCGAAAACCTTGGTCTGAGTGAGCCAGCCAGATATTGAGTAAGTTGAATTTTCACAATCCAACAATTCAATTTCTTCGCCTTCAAGGTGATTCGAACTGCTGGCGGCCAGTTTATTTGTGACCACTACATTCTGTTCTTCAGAGGAAACAACCTCGTAATCTTGGCCCCAGCTAGCGTTAGAACCGCCGATACACCCTGAAAAGGCGGTGAACACGAAGAGAAGAATGAGCAGTGGGGCAAGTCGTCGCACAATTGAGTCAGAGGCCTTCCCATTGAAGACTGTTCGCACACGCAGGCTGTGTTTTTGCATCAATGATGGTCATGGTCAGAGTGGTCACTGTGGTCCGCACCTAAATCATGGTGTAGTAGATGATTCAAGTCATCCATGAAATCTGATGTCGACCAGCTAGAACCGGTGAACACCACCCGTTTCTTGCCATCCTTATCGATGATGAAAGTTACAGTATTGTGACCGACTTCGTACAATTCATCTGCCATGTCATGATCATCGTGCTCATCATCATGGCCATCTGCATGCTCTGTGGGTGTAGGAAGCATTGACAGGTTCGCATTCGAAGCAGCCCAAGCGATGTGATCAGTATCTTGCATAATCATGACTTGATCGATCCCCACGCTACTCTCTTCCCAAGCTTCGCTGGATTCATTCCAAATGTGCAATGACCACCACCATGACCAGTCACTCGGGGAATCAATGCCGTTGATTCCATTGACGCTATGCCCAAATTCTTCATGAACAGAATAATTCAGTGAGATATTGTTCATTGACATCGTGGACTCAGTCAAATTCCAGCCGGTTGCATTCTCTTCAGGAAGCATGTCATGATCTCCATCATACAGTGCAGTAGTGTTGTCTGGATACAACACAGCGACCTGGTGAGACATCTCAGAGTGGTTGCTGTGATCACTATGGTCGTCATGATCCGAGTGGTCATCATGGCTCGAGTGATCTCCGTGGTCACCATGATCCGAGTGGTCCGAATTGATGTGGTCATTGTCAACCAATAGGCTGTAATCGCTCCAAACCTGTTGCAGTTCACTGTGATTGTAACTGGTCAAGTGTGGCCAATCATATCCTCTGACATTGGTCCACCCCCACAGGTGTTCCGGTGTATCTCGTGCAGGATCGATGGTGATGGACAGTATAACCAAATCTTCCTCACCAGCCATTTGTTCATCGATATAATCCAGATTGGCTTCGATAGTAAGACAAACATCCGGGCAGATGGTGTATGTGAAAGCAATCACAACGACTTTGTCTTCAAAATCTGACAATGAAACCTGCTCACCGTTTTGGTCTAGCAACGTGAACTCCGGAGCCGTCGATGCCGGGTCATATTCGATTCCATTGAAATCATATTCATCATGGTCTCCACCGATACATCCGGACAAAGCAGAACAAGCCAATAGTAGGCTGAGTAGAATCGATACATTGCGCATGGCTCAATGGGGAGCCCACTCATGTATTATTGTTGGCGCGGACGGAGAGATTTGAACTCCCGAGGCGAATACCACCGGATTTCAAATCCGGCGCTCTACCAGGCTAAGCGACGTCCGCAGTAATGACTCCGAGACACTGCTCGGCTATGTGTTTCACCCCTATCAACTGTAGAAGCCGGGACGACACCAATCCGGCAATGTGTCTGCAGCACCAGGATGTGTCAAACCGATGAACAAGATCATGACCACGATGAAAAACACCGGGAACAGAGCGGTTGCAGTGAGTACGCGACTGTCAGGGTCACCCTGTAGATGCATGAAGATGGCAGAGATACCCACACCTTTGACAATACCAACCGATACGAGAATGAAGACCACCACATCCATACTCACAGTTCCTTTCATTGAGAACGTGAGTGCGACGGCGACCACTTCGATGGCCGTGAAAATCATTAGCACCCAGAAGTTGAATGCATATCGATCGAATCCTAGAATTGTGTGATGCCCATGTTCTCCCATTTTGATACCTCCTTAATACAGATAGAATGCGGGGAAGACCAATACCCAAACCAAGTCCACAAAGTGCCAGTACAGACCGAAGTACTCAATGCTAACCGCATTTTGAGGCGTGTATCCACCACGGAATGCCTTGAGAACCATGTAGGCAAGTGCTACCATTCCTCCGAATACGTGTACACCGTGTGTACCTGTAGTCACATAGAAAGTAGATGCAGACATGCGTATATCGAAAATCGCGTCATAGCCTGGTGTACAAGCATGCGCGGCCTCATCGTATAGATGGCAATATGTATACTCAGAGGCATGTATGGTAAAATGATCTTCCATCAAACTGGGCGCATAGAAAATAGGGTGGTCGTGGTCTCCAATCTCGAATCCAACAAACCATTCAATCAGTTTGAAGCACAAGAAGAGGGTTGCCAAGGCAAGAGTTGTCAATAGATACTTTCCAACCTTGCTGTTTCGCTCTGCATCACTCAAACTGGTATCCTTAGCGGTTTTGAGCGCAAGCACAATGGTGTACGATGAAATAATCAGAGCAAAGGTGTTGATTGCACCGGGGATTAGAGTATCTGGCATGAACTGCAATACTGCGTTTGCATTCTCTTGGTGATAACCACCCTCTGCGATGAAGTAAGACGCAGGTAACCAGCAAGCCGTACCTGGCTCAATCACTCCACCTGCCGCATGGGTTGTTTCAAACAATTCTATGCAGTTATCGAATCCGGTTCGATATCGGATGTATGTGCTGAACAAACTGCTGAACACCATCATCTCAGACATGAGGAACATCCAAATTGCAACCTTTCGAAGATCAATGGATTGGAACGGTGTACCAATTGCTTTTGGTTCGTAGGTTCCATCAAAACTCCAATCCTGTCTCCACCATACAAAGAAACCAGCAAACATAACTGCAAGTCCGACAATCAGCGTTCCAATTTGAGACGAGTGGATTGCATAATCCCACACATTGTTCGCATCGTTCCAAGATTGAGTGAAGACTTTGGTGAATCCAAGTAAAAACAAGCTTGAACCCAATGCAATCATAATCGGCGCCCATGAATTGTGAGGTGCGCCACCAATGACGCCGTGTCCGTAGTCAAACTCCCAATCGTGTGGTCCCCAATGGCTATGCTGGTGGTGGTGTCCATGATCATGGTCGTCGTGTCCGTAACTCATTCTTCTTCACCCCCATGACTCTCTTCAGGAATCATCATCCATTCAATCATACGTCCAAACAATCCAGGTTCACCTTCATCGTGTATTTCGGCAAACTGCTGAACAGGGAGATCGCTTGGGTTGTGTGAAGGAGTCGGTGGTGGGCTTGACACCATCCACTCCATTGACCAACCACCCCATGGGTCGCTCGGTGCTTTTTGACCACGAAGTCCACTACTAACCATGTTGTAGACTAGAATCAAGTTGCTAGCGAAGAACATGAATGCTGCAATGGTAATCAGCATATTCCAGTCAGCGGCTTCAGCGGGTAGTGCGAAGTACTCATCGGTTGTGATGAAGTAGGTGTGCTGCCTTCGCGGCATCCCCTGAATTCCGAGTCGGTGCATTGGCCAGAATACGAGGTTGTAAGAGATGAACCCAGTAATGAAGTGGATGACCCCCACCTTCTCGTTCATCATACGACCTGTTGCCTTGGGGAACCAATAGTAAATTCCAGAATACAATCCAAAGATGATTCCACCCACGAATACATAGTGGAAGTGAGCGACAACGAAGTATGTCTCATGCAAGTGCAAATCCATAGCAACTGCTGGGAAATACATTCCAGAGATGCCACCCAGTGTGAAGGTAACCAAGAAACCAAGCGCCCACAGTGTGTGTGTTCGGTAAACCAAACTGCCACCATGCATGGTTTGAAGCCAATTGAATACCTTGATTCCAGTTGGTACCGCGACCAACATTGTAGTCAACATGGTTACGAATCGCAACACGGGACTCATACCCGATGTAAACATGTGGTGTCCGTATACGATGAATCCAAGAATACCGATTCCTGCAAGAGCGAAAACCATCGACTTGTAACCGAAAATGGTCCTACGTGCACTCGTAGACAGAACCTCAGAAATTACTCCGAAGGCAGGGAGTACTACCACGTATACCTCAGGGTGACCGAAGTACCAGAACAGGTGACTCCAAAGTAGGGGGTCTCCTCCTGCTGCGACCTCATAGAACACCGTACCTATGGTCCGATCTAACAGAACCTGAATCAGTCCAATTCCGAATGCTGGGATGGAAATGAATAGCATCAGTGTTGCAATCAACATTGACCAAGAGAATAGAGGCATCTGCATCCACCCCATCCCTGGAGCACGCATGGTACAGAAAGTTGTCATGAAGTTGATACCCGCGACTGTAGAAGAGGCAACAAGTAGTATCTGCCCAGCCACCCATAACGTCGCGCCCGAGTGCGCTGTGTTTGATACAACATACGGTGCATAACCAGTCCATCCAGTATCTGCTCCTTGTCCACTGAAGATACCTGTGAAGATGAGCAGTGCTGCGGCAGGGTTCAACCAAAATGCTAGTGCATTCATTCGAGGCAAGGCCAAATCAGGTGCGCCGATTTGGAGAGGTACAATCCAGTTCGCAAATCCAGCAATCATTGGCATTGCTGCTAGGAAAATCATGGTTGTACCATGCATCGTAAAGAATTGATTGTACTCATCTTGAGTGAGGAAATCGTTTCCAGGCGAAGCCAATTGCAATCTGAAAATCAGAGCAAAAATACCACCTACACCAAGGAAGAATAACCCGTTGACCATGTACAAGGTTCCAACTTTCTTGTGGTCAGTACTGGTTAGATAATCGCTAAGGAATGGCCAGAATCGCTCCCATGCGAAGGCTCCAGGGTCTCTTCGGTAGAATACCCAGGTTGTGGTTCCAAATGTTATCGACGCCATCAGGAATATCGCACTCGCCAGAACTACCAAACCTCTAGCTTGTTCAACCGGTTGCGGACCGATTTCAAGATTGAGTCGGTTGTAATAATCGCCACCGCTGGTTCCATCACCGTTTACTGAATTTGTGTGGAGGATGAATTTCGCACCACCATCCATTGGAGCAGTCCACTCAACTTGCCATTCAGTCTGATCATTACCCTGTCCCGTATCAGTTGCATCTATTCCGTTGTGGGTTGCACTCCCATCTGGATTAATTTTGACCATTTCGTCGACATTCGCTAGCGTTCCTGCACTGGTCCACAGGTGGAATCCACCAAGTGCTAAAGCTTCTGGATTTTCTCCGGAAGGACCTCCAGTGAACGAAATATTCAGCAAATAGGTACCACCTGGTTCAAGTTCTATGGGCAGACCTTCTAGTTCTGGAACAACATCTGGACTCAAACTCTGTCCATGGCATGTACACCCTGCATCTTGGACACCCGATACACCATACGGATAAGATTGGGCACTAGGGGCAAAAATCAATGCGACCAATAAGAGGCCAAAAATGGTAATTATACGGCGATTCTTGTGAATTGACAACATGAAAACACCTACGCAAAGACCTCTACAACAGCAGTCATCGTGCTGTGTTGCTTCCCACAGTATTCAGTGCACATCAACAAAGATGAGCCTACTTCATCCACGCTGGGCGTGTAGTAGAGACGTGTTTCCATACCGGGCTGAGTATCCTCTTTAATCCCCCAATCCAAGAAGAATGGAGCATGTGTGACATCGTTCGACGTCATGATGAACGCAAGAGATTGTTCGGCTTTGACTCGAAGTAACGGTTTTGTTTCTCCCTCAACATCGATGGTGGAGATTTCACAAATCACTTCACCATCGTCATTGTAAGCAACATTTTGTTGCCCTATGGTCTCAGCATCTTCTGGATCGTCAGCCATGCAGTCGAAGTCCCAAAACCATTGATTTGCTGTAACTCCAATTTCGTGAGCATCGGGATCTGCAGACCACATCTCATCCAATGGGCCCCATGCAATGTAAGTCAAATAGACAATCAAGATGAATGGAACAATGGTCCATGTTAATTCCATCTTAAGATTGTCATTCTCTTTTGGGAATACACCAGGAATAAATTCATCACAGGATTCACCCATGGATTTTCCATCCTTGGCCCGATATTTCAGTGAATGATGGAAAAGCCACACAGATACGATGATCATCACGATTGCAGACCAAAAGTTCCACTCATCAAACAGCATATGGAAAACGTCTCCGCCTGCCTCCACAGTAAAGCCTCATTCTGCCCGGAGAGAGTGGGCTATATGAGGCTTGTCTGCCCCCCCGTAGGGGGGTCAGGAAATCGAGTTTAAAGGTAGACTATATCCGATGAAATCAAGAAGCAACCGATGGCATTGGTCTGTAATGGGAGATTGGTGTTATTGGGCCCGCCTCCCGGGTGCTAGACCCTGAGCAATAAACGAAGATTTGGAATGAAGATGGGGGTGAATTCATGTCGAATAATCGAGATAAAAGGTACAATAATGCCGGGCGAGTTTTGGGTGAACTGCGCCATCGAAATCGATTGCCTGCCAATGGTGGTTGTGGGTGCCCAATCATCATTGAAGGCCGAAGAGATGGAATTGCCTTGAGAAAATTGGGATTTACCGGCCCCATTGAACAAGTCAACCGAGGCTGGGACCAGTCGAGATTTGTGACTCATATCTATGAGAAATATGGAATCTTAAACAATGTTGATCAGGGCTGTTCCATTTGTTTATTGATGGATTGGGATCGCACAGGCGGACGTCTCCAGAAGAAGCTTGGAGAGCGATTTTTGGCCTTTGGAATGCTTGTCGATAATGCCACAAGAATGGAATTGGTTCGTTCAATGAAACCAGAAGGGCGTACGGTTGAGGGATTGGGTGCTCATGCAGACAAGTTACGTCCATACATCGATATGTTCGATCCCGAAGGCATTGATGAACAATAATCATTCAATTTGGATTGCAACTCTGAGGTTCAAAGTTCCATTCAAATTCTCGCGAATATCTTCCAGTTCACGCAATCGGTTGGCCAATTCATTCTGGAGTCGACTGATGAGCCCATTCTTCATTCGAACCCATCTAGGATCTGGGGGTCTCCCTTCACTGCGTGCGAGCCAATCCGCCTCGGAAAGTTGTGCCATTTCGCGCATGATTCTACGATGCCATGCGTCTTCAGCATTGTCTCTCAATTCATCTAGAAGTGGCAACAAACGCTGTCGTTCACTTTCCAGTAGAGCGTTTTCGATGGGTGACAACAAATCGGTCAAATCAACCTCGCCCGTCGGTTGACCCTGTTGCAGTAACTCGAGAGGTTCCGCCCCATCATCATGCAAGGGATTTCCCAATGAGTCTAGATACAACCATCTACGTGTGATGGTTTTGTTCAAACTGTCAACATCCCAGTCGATACAGACACACAAACTGGCATTTTCTGGTGTAGAATCGAGCCGATTTGAATGAAGGTAAATGGTTTCTTCTCCTTCAGAATCGATGAGTAGTCTAGCAATTGGATGATACGGTGTGATGAAGATATGGTGAGGTTTCTCCCTGGCAACGTCACGATCAAAGACAACATGAAACCAGTAAGGTCCGGAGCGATTTGCTGTCGTAGTAATCGTATCTTGCCAATCTACAGTGTCCTGATCGATTCGCATTGAATCCATTGCTCGATCCGCCAAATCTTGAACGATTTCACGTTCTAGTCCTAGCATCCAAACACCATCCTCACTTGTCGGATACAATTGCGCATTATTTCCAAGTTTATGCTGTATCCAAGCCCGGAAATCAGTCTCATCCACACCCAATTTGTGACGTTGCACAGAGTTCCGTAGAGAGGAAATTCCGGGATCAGGACCCACCCATTCCCGCTCTTCATTAGCTCTTTCTTCCAACCACATTTCTCGTTTATCGAGGAGTGTCATTATTCCTTGTTGCTCTTCTTCATCAGCATCTTCTGCACTAATCATCTGGAGCCCAACAGGACGCTCAAGTTCAGCTCTTGCAACCATTCTCATGGCCTCACCAAGCAATGGGTCCAGCATGCCCAACGCATCTTCAAACAGACGAATCCGATGATACAATCGATGCAAAATTGCGGCATCGATAGTCCCTTCCACTGCAAGGTTGAGGATGAGTATTTCATCAGCGGTTTGTCCAAAGCGGTCTAATCGGCCAATTCTCTGTTCAATGCGCATTGGATTCCATGGCAAATCATAGTTCACCAATCGATGGCAGTGCTGTTGATCCAAACCTTCGCTTCCAACTTCGCTTGAGAGTAGAACATCAAATTCTCCATTTCGAAACCTCTCGCGAATCAAATCCCGATCTTGCATGCGAGTTCGTCCAGTAATCACTTCGCATCGGACCCCATCCGCAGTCAATCTCTCCTGCAAATGCTGGAGTGTGGCATGGAAGTGACTGAATAATAGGATTCCTCCCTCGTCATCTTCAGCCAAACTTTGCTGAATCCACGCGAAAAATGCATCGTACTTTGAATCAATATCACCCAAGGACTCAGCAGCATCAATCAGTTCATTCAAATTCCCAAGTCTTCTCAGCATTCGAATTTCTAATTCAGCCAAATCGACATCATCCTCAACATTGGTCGTATCATCCATGGCCTCTCGCGCTTGAGATTTCAGTTGGCGCATCACATGCCGCGCGAATGCGGGTAGACAGGAAGAAGCCATTCTTTCTGGGACGATCAACGCCCAATCGAAGACTTGACCTTCGGGGTGTCTCATTTGGATTAGAGTCCGGGCCCAGGCACGTGCGGCTTCGTACAATCGCCATTCTTCTGGAGTCAAGTTGACATCTAGGGTAACGGCTCTTCGTCTCGCCATATGCCAATCCAAATCACGCCTTCTGGTACGGACCAACAAGTCGTTCAATGGTCGAAGACGACGGATTAGGTTCGCCAATCTTCTCCTAGATTGTTCGATTCGAATTGGAACCCACGCTTGCTCATTTTGGACCAATTCAATCGCCTCATTCAGACGAGGGTCACCGGCAAAACCGATGGTATTCTCCAGTGCTTGGAAATGGTTGAGAGCACGAGGGAGGTTAGGTACAGTTCTAGAAATTCCATCGAGGATATCATTGAGCATTCGAGTCGGGCGCATCGTTCGATAAAACTGCTCGATAGACGGCCATCGATCGGGAGCCAGTAGACTCAATTGAACCCACAATTCTTCTTCGCGTAAGTTGACAGGAGTTGCTGTCATCAAGACACATTTTCTTGAATGCATTGTGAGCAATTGGGCCGCATCATGGAGTCGATTTTTTGGATTTCGACAGTGATGTGCTTCATCGATGATTGTTAACATCACCTCCGGCATGGATTCCATAATTTGTTCTAGAGTTGACGAACGTCGCAATATACCGTGACTTACGATGATGATTCTAGGTTCACCCTCACTTAGATTTTCAAGAATACGTAGTAGGCGTCGTCCACTATCAGCGACAACTGATTTTAGGTCACCTCGATGGTGCAGTTCCTGCTTCCATTTCGACCGCAATGAACCCGGACAGGCGATGATTACCGGTCCCACATCGCCAATTGCATGAAGCCGACGAATGATTCGGATGGCAGAGATGGTTTTGCCTAGACCCACCTCATCAGCAATCAGCAATCCCTGCCATGGAGATTCAGCAAGGCGAGCAGCAGGTAGGTGCTGATGCGGCTGGTCCTCCCATCGACCAAATGCATGCATCGGAGCAGAATCACTGGTGGGGAAACGCAAGGTCAAATCGGTCCAACGTAATTCTGGAGGGATACTTGAGATTCGTTCAGAATCGTGTTCATCTCTTGAACCTGAGACGACCATGCGGCAAACCGCGACTCGGGTGTTCTTGAACCCTCGGTTTCAGAGCCCGATTTTTAGGGCAATCCAACCCCGTTTTGTTTCACCGTGTTGAGGACTACATGTGTGACGGTTCGGATGATTCCTTCGCTGGATAAAACCGTCTTTGACAGGTCGTCTAATTGGGCGCGATCCAATACCCGAGCCAAGACCATCGAGTCAAATTCTCCGGTGACATCATAGATTCCAAAGACGCGAGGGTCTTCGGCAATTCTTCGCTGAACTTCCATTAATCGTCCTTTTTCGATTCGAAGCCCACACAGTACGGTCATGGTCCAACCGACCTTTTCTGCATCAAGGAGAATCCCATATCCTTGGATAACTCCCATCTCTTCCATGCGCTTGACTCGATTGGAAACCGTTCCAAGTGCGACACCCACTTCCTCTGCGATTGAGCGCAATGAAGTCCGCGCATCATTCAACAATACTGACAAGATTCGCCGGTCGGTATCATCAATCATAAACTGGGGAAATCTCGGCGGAACTTGAAATTATGTTGGCGGCTCTTTGTAAAGAGTAAGGTCAAGAACCCAGGCTCCCATTTCCTCAACCTCAATACTCCATTCGGTTTGTACGAATGCAGTCATCTCGTCTTCCAGCCCTCGATATGGTTTCAAATGAACTTGAAATGTCTTTTCTGTACCCGCACGCAATTCAATATCTCGAATCTGTTTGGCCAATTTCCAAGGCGGCAGTACGCGCACTTCTCTTAACTTGATATCTCCCAAACCTGCTTTTAGTTGTGCCACAGGTATACCTTTTTGTCCCATACTCCCGCGCAATCTTGGGAGAAAAACCTCACGCTTCCATTCAGCTCTAGCAATTGAAGCGAGAACTAAAATTCCTACACTGATCACCAACCAGCTGGCGACCCTTTGCCCATTGTCGGTCGGACCATTTCCCTCTGTGGGTAATTCCAAGGCCATCATCGCGTAATTTTCTTCAGTCAACATATCCGATAGTAGAATGATGACTTGTAGATTTTCAGCATCCCCTTCATTCAATCCATTTGGCATCTGTAAATTTCGTGAAATGGTTCCATTCCCATCACCAATGGGTGTCGGATCATACAATCGAACCACCGCATGCTGTGGAGGTGCACGCCCAAACATCTTGACATCATCTTCAATCAATATGATTCTCAAAATTCCATTTTCAAGTTCTGAAGTTGAATTGACTTGTACAGTGATATTGAGGCTGTCTTCACCAAACCAATTGACAACTGTGTGGAGAACCGCTTTGGCGGAAGTTGGTGCATGTTCGACGACGCTGTTCTCTCCCAACTCGAGGTATCGATCGTCTGTTTTCAGAGACCCCAATTCACTGTTCACCGGGTGCCATGCCAAACGCAGGAAACCATCGTTTGGAATCACTTCGGTTTCGTCCTGAGGAAAATGCTCAATGAATCGCGGGATCATGTTTCCAGATTCGGCTTCAGTCGTACTTTGTTGTGCAGGAAGGCTCCAAATGCCCCAACCAGCAACTGAGATCAAAAGAAACGCGACCAAGAAAGGGGCCCAATTCCCAACCCGGTCCGCATCCATGGTTCCGCGAACGAACGATGGCGCATGAATGTCTCTCACAGGAGTCCGAGTTTCAATCTCAGAATATGCTGTTCTGCATCTGTCATCATCAAACTCAATTTCCCCGCCAACCAAGCTGGAATGAATTCATCTTCACAACGGAGAAGTACACCTCCATCACGTTGTCCTTGGAATGCTTGGGTCAAGGTTGAACGCCCAGGTTCCTCGCCATCCAGCAAACGAATGGCCAAAGCCCGATCCACAGACAAGCAATGATTTGTGACCCGATCGGCCAATCCATGAACACCTGTTGAGATGAATCGATTTTGTTCCTTTCGAATTTTCCAAATTGGTTGTCCAGCCTGCAGGACACGCAAGGGTTGCCAATGGCCACCAGGATACAGTTGGTGTTTTCCAGTCAATCGAGGTGAATCCCACAACCATTCCCGAATTGCATCAATACTGACATGCGCGTACTGGCCGCGCCTCCAAAGTGTCAATCCATGTGTTTCCATTCCCCACTCACTGAACAATTGGAGATCAATTGAATCACCCAATCGCAAATCCATCTTGCCTAGGGGTTTTGCTGAGATCGGGGTTGGAACTTTGCCAAAATCACGCGGATGCGCCCGCGTGGCTCTGGCTGAAGTCTGTCCCTCTTCATCCTGAGTAAATACAGCGATGAAAAATCCGGAACCATCATTTTCGTCATTCCAAACACGAATACAATCTTTGGTAAAATCCGTTCTACCCGGACGAGTATTGAGTCCAGGAAACAATTCTGTACGATTCACCTTTTTCAGAGAAAGCCAAGGGTAGCGTTCCAAGACTTGCTCCACCACATGTTCGTTTTCCTTTGGATCGATCGAGCACGTAGAGTAGACCATGGTCCCACCCGGTCGAAGCAACAATGCAGCCCGGGATAGAATTCCGACTTGCAAGCGAGACATATGCTCTCCATGGTGTGGTTTCCATGTGGCCCATACATCGGTATTCTTCCGCGTCGTCCCCGTTCCAGTGCATGGTGCATCGACAAGGATTCGATCAAAACCAGGCTCAGCAACTCTGGGGAAATTTCGCCCATCTTGACGGACGACCACGACATTCAGATGTCCGGAACGTTGTACATTTGAAACCAAATTATTCGCTCTTCCAGGGTTTGGTTCATTGGCCACCACGAGTCCAGCACCATCCAAGGCTTCAGCAATTTGCGTTGTCTTCGAACCCGGTGCAGCGCACAAATCCAATACTCGATCTCCGGGTTGAATCTCCAATGCTTGCACTGGCATCATCGATGCAGCTTCTTGTCTTGTTATTCTCCCAGATGTATGCAATGCCCTGATATTTTCGATGAATTGATCATTCTCACATCGAGCCTTTTCCCAAGGCATGGTAAAAGCTCCACCTTTCGACGTGAACCAATCGATTGGGGTAGCGCCCATTTGTAGCAATAAATCCAGTGTCCATTGTACATCCTTTCGACATGGATTGACACGCACCGTTTCGGGCAATCGAGGCGTGGCGGAATCTAACCAAACATTCAGTTCGCCAGGTCGTAATTCTTCGACGAGTTTGGCCAATTCACTCTCGGCTGCATGAGCTCGCCAATCAGAAACCATGCCCGCCATGATATGGCGAAGTGATACCTCACTTCAGCGCATCGGAGACGCCCAACCTTCAATGTGTGTGCATGAGAGGCCACCTCATGGCGAATCTCACAACGCTCCTCCTGACGGTGGCGTTGTTGGCCACTCCACTCGTTCTTTTCTTTGTAGATCGCTTGCCAACATGGCTGCAAAAATTTCCAATTTGCATTGTGGGCTTGGTCGTTCTTCTCCGTCTCTTTGCCTTCTGGGAGGTTGACTTGACCGATGCTCATGTCGTTGGATATCTACCCAATGATGTCACCGGTCTTGCAACGTTGATGTATATTTTTTCAGGTCCAGATGGCCTCATGTTGGGACTATTGTTTGGATTTTCTGCGGGATTGACGTTTCGAGTCAATCATCTACAGGAGTCTCGTTGGTCAGCCTTCATCTGGGTATTGATTTTGGGCTGGGAAATCAATCCGGATGGTTTCGCAACAATTGCTTCTACACCTCTTTCTTCTCAACCCTCAGTCTTGGACTGGCAATCACTCGCTTACCCAATCATCGGCCTCTTGTTGTCGGGTCTAGTGGTCCCTTCGCTGACACGGCAGGAAACGGCTTCTTCGATGCATATAATTGCCATTTTCTGTGTTCTGATTGCGTTCATAGATTTGACCAACAGCCCGATTGCGTGGATGCTACTGGGTATAACCGCCCATCGATCTTCGGCATTAAGGGTTGATTCGTCTCGAGGAATTGCTTCCCGTAGGCGTTGGGTCGGCTTGCTCGTCATATTCGTAATGACAGTCATTCTGTTGCTTTATTCTGTGATGCAAGATCCAAGTTCAGATGACAGTATCACTTGGGCTGCACGCTATGCAATCGGCTGGATTCTTTTCTGCGGTATTCTAGGTGCTTTGACACCGTTGGCAGGCTTTGATGCCCATCCTCGTCCTGAAGCATGGGGATTCCTCACCGGCATGGTCTTCGCTCCTGCATTGCTCCCGAACATTGCTCATATCGGAACCTTTCAGCTTCCATTACTTATTGCAGTAATCATCATGCCTTGGATTGGGACATTGCCGGAAGCGCGTCCTAAACTTAGTCGCAATCGGCGCTTGCTGGAATTGACTGCATTCACATTGCTACTACCGTTGGTTCTGCACTTGAGCCCATTCATCTCCTCATCAATTTTGGCGCTACTTCTTGTTGCTCCCTTATTGATACGATTCTCGCCTCCGGTTCAAGAAGAGGAGTA
>CEUK01165046.1_pt1 | contig 15477 bp, 18 predicted proteins | sample 356451 | NCBI WGS metagenome assembly CEUK01 (sample SAMEA2622843, study PRJEB7988) | marine metagenome | isolation source: saline water (ENVO:00002010), including
ATACCTGGATGTATGAGCAATGTGCAGAGAGGCTCAATATGCCTGAAATGGATGCTGGAATCTGGTTGTATGCACACGATGAAGGAATTCATAATTTCAAGGAAGCTTACAATCATGGAATTGGAAAAGAAGGAATGGTTTTACTGATTGTAGATATTCCAAGAGATCGAATTGTTCAATCCGATTGGATACTTTTTCATCGTGTTCAACAGAATTATCCCGTACGTTCATCCGAGTCACTACGGGTTGATTGCGATCTCAATGAGAACAGTCATTTGATTGATGAATGGTTAGATTGGCACAATAATTCCGATCTTTGTGAGGGGGAAAGAGAATTACGAAAACAGCAAAGTTGGCAGATTATTTTTGAGAACGATCGTTGGCCTGAAGGAGTTTATGATGATGCAATGGGTAACAGCGATGCATCTATTGTTCAAGGAGTGGCACCATACATCACAATCGATGATCTAGTCGATGTAATTTTTCAAACTGAAAACAACACTTGGGATTTCCTGATGGAGGGAGAACACATGAGGGTTTATGGCGCCTTAGAAGGGCTTTCCATACTATTTTTGACTTCCAGAGGGATTATATCAAAACGAATAGGTTTGAAATCAAACAGTGCAATGTTTGGACATCAAAGAGAACCCACAAGAACAAAAAGCGAGAAAGGAAAAGTGCATCGTAAAAAATACTTCAGGAAGAACAAATCAAAACAATATCTGAAAATGAAGAGTGGAAATAATTCTAGATCTGCTGAATTGATTGTTCGAAGAAATTCATTTAATGGCGATTGATTTATCTCAATGAGTGAACAGCCAAAATATGTCAGCGACCAATCCAAGGAGGGCAGATTAAGTGACCGATAAGATTACTCAATTCAGCGAAACACTAACGAGTGTAGAATTTGACTGCATCATAGAAATAGGAAAAAGCCTTGGAATCATATCATATGACCGTGACAGGGACTATATCAACTGGGATGACTTCCCAGACAAAGCAGATGGGAAAATCGGACCGCTGGTAGATAAGACCGGTCATTTTTGGTATTTCATTGAATTCACCGACCATTCATTATCGAACGATCATATCCAATCCTCAATTGATGATGCAAGGGAGCAAGCAATTAGGTCAAAACTATCCAACAATCGAAAGCGTTTGTTGATCATTTGCCAGCATGATGATGATGCAGTACTCGTAGATAGAAAGATCAATGAAAATTTTGCACATGATTCGCCAGAACAATCCAATAATCCACATGTTTATGTCATCAGATGGTCTGATGTAGTTTCCGCACACGAGAAAAAGAAAATATGCTCCTGCGGGAATGGAAAACTGAGGATGCAAGATTGTATCAATAATTGTTGTTATGATTGTTGTTGGAAAGATTGTAAGACATACGGCCATAGAGCTTGTAGTAGACGGCAAATAAGCCAAGATTATCATGATGATTGGGTCCATAAAAACGCCGATGGATGGCGTTGATGGGGATTTGAACACAAGGGGACCCCCTTGTAAACTCGCCACTTAAACCTAAATGAAAAAGGCCCCATCAGAGACCAGAATCTCTGATGGGGCGGAAAACCACTTTGTGGATCATTCGGCTAACCGAATCTTAAGTTCTGCAAACGAGGTATATCGTCAACAGTCATCATCATCAAACATGTCTTCATTTGCCTTAGCAAGTACTGCTACTGCTAAGCCGCCAGTGCCAACAATTGCAGCGACCTTCACTACATCGCCAAGAAAACTGAATAGTCCCATTCATCCACCTCCATCCGTAATCATATTCGACACTTTATGAATTGAATGTGAAACAAAATGTAATGATCTAGTGAAGTGAATAAGGAAATAAAACATATTCACAAGGGTTTCTCCATAAAGCCCTCGTGCATAGATAATGGTGTTCACAAGGGTTTGCAGTAGGGCATATTGGAGCGTACCCATGCAACACCCCTCAATACAGAGGGGGCCCGTTCCATTTTCACTGTTCATTTGTTAGAAATACTCATGCCTTGGTCCATCGTTCAACGAGCAATGGTAGAATTTCTCCAGCCTTTCCTTGAAAGAATTCATCAAAAAAGTACATGTTTTCGGGTGGATCAAGATTGATGCCAATCGTATGGGCTCCAAGTCTTCGAGCTGTATGGAGGAAACCGCTTGCTGGATAGACGTGTCCACTCGTTCCTATCGCAATGAACACATCACATTCCGCCAATGCATCTTCGATTTCAGGCATTTGCATTGGCATCTCACCAAACCAAACGATGTGTGGACGCATTCGCCCCTCACACTGCATGCAAGTGAGGAAATTCTCACCAAGGTGCTCTGCCTCCATCATCTCTTCTACTGATGCACAAGATTCACATCGTAACTTTGCAAGTTCACCATGCATGTGGATGAGATTGTTCGATCCTGCTCGTTCATGCAAATCATCAACATTCTGCGTAACTAAAAGAAAATTGTCGAGATATTGTTCAAGATCTACGAGTGCTCGGTGTCCGGGATTGGGTTCAACATCGAACAATTGTCGCCTTCGCTGTTGATAAAAATCCCACACCAGTTGAGGGTTTGCTTCCCAACCCTCCGGTGTTGCAACCTCCTCAATACGATGATTTTCCCAAAGTCCATTGAAATCACGAAACGTTCGAATCCCAGATTCAGCGCTAATTCCAGCACCGGTTAGAATGACGACTCGAGAATCTTTCGTAATCATATTCTTCCTCATTCGTCTTTCTTATGTTCGAACGAAAATCCATCAAAATCGGATTGATACATCGGCATCCCATCTTGCGTGGTCTCCTGTTGGATAACCGTGGATTGAGATTGGGGATTCTGAACAGGCATAGCAGGGGGAATGTATTGCTGAACCGTTGTTTGATTCGGTTGATAGACTTGACCACCTGGTTGTTGAAGAAGCACAACCTGTGGTGGTTTACGTCCACTGACCAATCCAACGATGAGGAGGATCAGTCCAAGCAAACAGCAAACACTTCCTCCACACAAACCAAACGCAGGTAGAATCACCTCGCTCGCATCGACGATGACAATATCGCCATCAGAAGTTATGTTGTAACTTCCCGCAGCAATGTCTGATAAGTCACCAAGATATGTGTACGAGGGGTGACTTGTGCCTTCACAATTTTGGAAGAAGACATTCTGGCCCGTATAGTCGTTTACTGATACCTCGAATGTATTGCAGTTGATTTGATCTCCCTTGGCAAAAACTTCCATAGTCGTTGCATCTCCGTCATATTCGAAGGTTGTACCATCTTTCGATGTATCGTGAAGGATGTTCTCGTCCGTGGGACGATAATCGATGACACTTGCGAGTGAGATAACATTCACAAGAATTGATACAAACAACAAGACGCCGCCAGTAATGGCTAGTCCCTTGTTCATAGAAACAACTCAGCGTGATGCGAGGGTGAGGTTCTTCCACATTTCTTCTGGAACTTCCATAGCCAAGCGAAGACCGCCCATTGCACCGAGTCGAACAGGATCGTCGACGACGTGAACGTTCACATCACCCATGTCGGAGAGTCGGCGCTCGATGAGTGCACCGAGTCCACGAATTCCAGATCCGCCACCAGCGAGAACCATGTTTCGTCGGAATTGGTCGTGGTATTCTGGGTTGGAGTCTGCAATGAGTTGCTTGACGTTCTCAACGATTGGGTCAACGATGGATTCGCAAGCACGCTGAACACAATCCGTGATATCGAGATTCATGGCCTTTCCTTCAATGGAAAAGTCGACCATAATCGGCTCATCGGGTGTGGATGTGGAAACGAAGGAATACTGTTCCTTCCAGCGTCGAGCCATGTCCTTGGTGATTTGTGCACCGTTGTACTTGGATTGAACTTCCTTGATGATTTGCGCATCGACGTAATCACCAGCATAGCCCGTGTGCATTTGGTCACCAGGGCCTGGGATTGTTCCGTAGACACGACAAAGGTCGGTTGTACCAGCACCGATATCGATAACGAGTGTGTGCTCAATCATGTCGAGTGCGTATGCTACTGCAAATGGTTCGGAGATAATCATTGCAGCGTTGACGCTACCAGCAGCTGCATCGAAAATCGCAGTTTTGTCGACGTGACTTGCTTCTGCAGGTGCTCCAATGACTGCGACAACACGATCGTGGTCTTCAGGGTCAGCTAAGCCAATGAGGTGAGTAATGAAGTGAGCGATGAATTGTCGGTCTTCAACCGTATCCTTGATGACACCCAATTCGAGTGGTCGGTAGAGGTTGAGCGCAAGTCGATTCTTCAACGCATCTTCCCCGAACAAAACATCTCGCTTGAGGAAATTTCGTGCGATTGGATCTTTCGGTGTTCCAATTACAGTGAGTTCTTCTTCTTCGTGGTTTCCAGAGGAGACCATGACCGAGCGGAAAGTTCCCAAGTCAATTCCAATATACAATACATCTTCTGTCATAGCGTTCGCCATTCTAGCGGAACACCGTCCACCTTATGAAGCATCCCTCGCTCACGTTCGCAAAAATTTACCGTGATTTATAGCAAAGTAAATTCTATAGAACAATGATTAGAGCCAACTTTCACACGGTTGACAATACCATGCCGAATACTCTGGATAGAGTTCTGCCATTTGATTGCAATTTGGACACTCCTTGAGTGCATTACTTCCAAAGATTTCCTGTACCAATGCAACATGTTGTTCTTCAGTTACACCGATTTGTTGTCGCATGACCCACATCATTTGATCTTCGCTCGGAGAAATAATGCCATCCTCGAGTACGAGTTGGATGACGTTTCTGTAATCTTCCAATACGTTGACATCACGGAAATCAAGTTTAACGCCACCTTTCTCGGCAACGATATCTTGGCCTCCTGGATCATCGACAAAAAGAACCAATGATTCAGGTTTTAATTTATCATCTCTTAATTCAAATGAAATACGGTTTCCATCAAGATTTGCATAGACAAGTCGAGAGGAGCGGTTGATCACATTGGTAATTGATCGAGCTGTTTCTTCACTGCTTCGTCCACGCTTCCATCCTGTCGGGCTTCGCTCATTGTATGAATAGAATTCAGTACCAATGCCTGGGTATTCCAGTCGTATTTCTTCACCACCGTCGAATCCATTGGAGACGATGGTCAATGCAGCAACCTCAGTCGAAACAATGTTATCATCATCATCGAAACTGATCATGAGTGGCTTACGATCTTCCGATGCAGCATTGTAATGGCCTTGCATACCACTCATCCACTTGTCTTCCAGACGCTTGAGCGATTGTTCTTGTGCATCGGATAGGTTTGAATCGACGCCGAGAATGCCCTTCAAATCGCCTCGTTCCATTTCAGCTTTGAACTCTTGAATCAGTTCGTTATCACGGCGATGGTTCGGTGGTGGTCCTCGGACTTTTTTCGACACATGATTTGGATCCGCCCACTCATATGAGCAGCGAGAACATACCAGATAGCCTTCCATGGTTGAAGGTTGACTTTCGCCTCCGCAACGAGGACAGTCGCCTTCCTCTTGTATGGAGAGATTGTCTGCTGCCTCTTTCCTTCCTTTTCGGATGCCACCAAAACCAGCCATGCTACGCCCACGGAACAGACTTCCTATGAAGGATTCTATTCGGAACTTTAGGATTCACAAAGGACTGCTTTCAGACCGTAGTGCATTAATCCATCTTGACCATACAATCGACGGACTTCAAAACGCACCATTCCATCGATGCATGGATTCTTTGTCTCATCATCTGCGAGCATGAAGACACCTTTCGGACCTTCCTTAAATTCAACCAAGACGGTTGAAACACCTCCGAGTATCGGGGCACGACCTGAGAATTCTGAAGGCGCTCCTGCTGCACTGAGGCGAGTCCATGTCAGGATTGTGGCGATGTCGGAGAGTTTAGCAGTTGATTCTTGCATTCGTTCACCTGCTTGATTGAGTTGGCGTGGAGGCCAAACAAGTTGATCTTGATCAATCTGAGCTTTCAAACCAAGACGCGATGGTGTAGCAATCGTGTGCTGTGCTTGGGAGACGTAGGCACCTTGGCTTACGCCCTCAACCTCAATCTTCCATTGGTCTTCAAGTTGAGATTTCATATCATCGTCGTACGGTATTGAATCGAACGAAGGCCAGGTTGGTTCGTCCTCTGAAGTTGTTATCGCAACAATGTAATCGTTTTGGCTTGTATGAATGTACAAACCAGCTTCATCATCAACTTGCCAATCCGTACTCGATTCAATGATTTCTTCAACGCTTACACTCGGTGAAAAGTCGAGGAAGTCCTCAAACATGTGAATATTGACTGAATCTGCAGGTAATTGTTTCAAGAGAGCAAGCAGAATCGTCAAACGATCTCCATCTGGACCGGGCCAGAGTCCACCGTAATGGCTGCAAGCGAAGTGCTTGCCACCATCGGATATGATTGCGATGGACATCATCGCTGCCTCCCGAATACGTGGACTGCGCAGGTTGCACCCGATCCACCGACATTGTGTGTCAAACCAATTTCTGCGTCACGTACCTGTCGACCAGGTTCGACTTGATGTCGCAATTGTTTGAACACTTCAACAGCTTGACCAGTTCCCGTCGCTCCGAGAGGATGGCCTTTTGATTTAAGTCCGCCACTCGCATTGATGGTGACGCTTCCCTCGTTTCGTCGACCTTCTCCTTCTCGAGCGAACGCCCCTCCAAGTCCACGTCCTGCGAATCCAAGGTCTTCCGTGGCCAAGACTTCTGCGATGGTAAAACAGTCATGGACTTCGGCCAAATCGATATCGGACGCTGAAACTCCAGCCGTTCTGTAGGCTTTTGACGCAGCAGATTGTGTTGCTCGCAGTTGTGTAAGACTGGGTCGGTCATGCAAGGCCAGATGGTCTGAACCTGCCCCTGAACCCTTGACCCAAACAGGCGTATCGGTGAATTTGTGGGCAAGGTGGTCTGCGACGAGGATGACAGCAGATGCGCCATCGGACGTTGGGCAACAGTCGTAAAGTGTGAGTGGATCTGCAACCATGAATCCTGATTTTGCTTTGTCAAAGGAAACCTCTTTTCGCAAATGTGCAACTTCATTCTCAAAACCATGCATATGATTTTTCACAGAAACATGAACCAAGTCATCGTGTGTTGAATCGAATTCGTGGAAGTATCTTCGAGCGGTAAGCGCATAGGTTCCTGGAAACGTCAAGCCTGCGAGACGTTCCCATTCTGTATCGCCAGAAACGCCCAACCAGTAACGTTTCCTTGATGTCGACAAATCGTTCATCTTCTCGATTCCTCCAGCGACGACGATGTCAGCTTGTCCACTCTTGATGGCCATCCATGCATCACGAAGTGCAAATCCTGAGGAAGCACAGGCATTCTCGACTCGTCGAACACTTACACCTTCCATTCCTGAATGTTCGGTTAGTAGTGCTGCCGTATTCCCAAGTTGCGAGCCACCAAAAGCGATGCTGCCAATAAACGCCTCTTCCACATCGCTGGATTGAAAACCATGATCGACACTCAGCATGGCCTTTTCAATCGCCTCTGCCCACATCCCCTTCAATCCGAGAGGATGATTGCCGAACTTTGTTTGGCCAGCACCGACCATTGCAACATCGACCATGCGCTCTCCAATCGAATCAAGCATTTGATTGAGTCGGTCAAAACACCCGTAGGGTTCATCAATGGGTGGTGATAGCCACGAACATGCTGCGCCAGTGTCGACTTCGTACATGCTCAATAAACAATGGGTTCTTCACAGGAACAAACTGTCACGTCTGCAACGATGAAGGAAAATTCATCATGAGTGACCGAGAAGCAGGAAGTCTTGGTCGAATGCTTGCGCTAGTCCTGCGACATGCACCTGAGAAGTTCAATGTCGAAATGGACATCAATGGTTGGGTGAGTACTCGAGAGCTTGCTGACTCCATTTCAGGGCAACGTCGCCACTACCACTGGCTCCGAGGATGGCACTTTGAGGCCATTGCCAATGCTGATGAGAAGGGACGATACCAAGTCGAAGGTGAGATGATTCGAGCCACATACGGTCACTCCATCGAAATCGAACTCGATTTGCCAACCGATGAAATCCCAGAAGCATTGTATTGGCCATGTGATCCAAATGAGGCAGAAGCCATTGTTCAACTTGGCATCACATCAGGTCCACGTAACCACATTCACCTTTCGAAGACCATTGTCAACGCTATGGAAGCAGGTCATGTCCGTATCGATCGTCCTGCAATCATCGAAGTCGACACGGTCCGTGCAGTTGCTGATGGACACACCATCTATCGTGCAGGAAAAACAGTTTTCTTGACCGACGAGGTTCCTCCAGAATACCTCTACAGAGTCGGTGATGATGACCCAATGATCACTGACACAGTAGCACGTTGGGAACGTGAAGAAGAAGAGTGATTACTTCTTTGCTCCACACGCTGGGCAGAAGTCGAGGTCAGCTTCGAGAAGTGCTCCACATTTCGTACAGGTCGATGAACCGAGAAGAATCGATTGTCCCTTGGTAGCAGGAGGAGCAGGTCGCTCTTGCTGAACTTTTGGATCAACGAGGAGAAGTGGATCAACGCCTTGATTTTGTAGTTCGTTGTATCGATTGGCGAAGATAATCGCCTCCTGAATCGATGATTCAAGTTGCAGAAGTCGCTCATCGCGTTCGATTCGATCAGAGATTTCTCGTGCCGCTTCGACTTCCGTCTGAAGATGACGCAGAAATGAATCAAGCGTTGGCCCTTCCTCGCTCATGGTTCTCTCAACCACCGCAGACTATTGAATCCTGTGTTTTGTAGGCACACTCATGAAGGTACGATTCTTGGGTGAATCATGGTGAGGCGAGTCGTCATGAAATTCGGTGGCGCTCTCATCACCAAAAAAGATGAAGAATGCGTCGCTCATTTAGAAATAATTCAGAACCTTTGTGCAGTTATGAAATCGATCTCAGACGATGGTATCCAAACGATTCTTGTTCATGGTGCAGGTTCATTTGGGCATCTCAAAGCAAAACGGTGGCGATTGAATGAGGGTTTCATTCCTGATATGGAACATCCAGGTGATGCTTGCTCATCTCAAGAAGAGGCTGTTAGTCAAGTACGTAATGATATGCTCACATTAAATTCAATCATAGTTAAAGAATTGGAAAATGTTGGATTTGAAGTGCGAACACATCCTCCGCACCAATGGGCTACGAATTTGGGCCCTACCTTCTCGGGTTCCTTGGATCATTTCTCAGATTCAGATTCTTCCATCGTCCACGTTACGTTTGGAGATGTCGTCGATGTGGATGATGATCGCAAGTTTGGTATTCTTTCAGGAGATGATCTTGTAGCAAGACTCGCCTTGGAACTTCCAGCTATTGAAGCACTCATCTTTGCGATGGGTGGCGTTGATGGTTTGCTCAAGGTACCTCCTCACATTGCAACTGATGAAGATCTTATCGAACACTGGTCTCCAGATGTCAACTATGAGGGCCTTCATCAATCGGATATTGATGTGACAGGCGGTATTGGTTTGAAAATCATGCGAGGTCATTTGGTTGCACAATCAGGAATCGGTGTTTATCTTATCAATGGGGAGCATCCATCGAGGATCCTTTCTTTGCTTCGTCAAGAACCTTGGCGAGGAACAACGATTTTACCATGAGGTGAAGAAATGGATTTTGCATTGTACTCATTGGGTATCGTTCTCGGTTTTGCAATCGTGCGTTGGTTGACTGAAAACATCAAGTTTCACATACGTACCAGATCCATATGGTTGCATCATTGGATTATCGCCTTCTTGGTGATGCTTCCATTGTTCTATTTCCAAATTGATGAACCATTGCTCTGGGGTGGATTGACGGGTACGGCTCTCGAAGGACTTGGCAGAAAGAATTGGTCCATTCGACGGTAAAATTTCTAAATTTACAAGCGAACTGTCTATGTAGCGCCTCTTCAAAGACAGATTGGGGCTCATATGTCGAACTATGCAAGCGGAAATGTTCCAGAAGCGGACATCGACAATAACGTTTCCAGTTTGATGGAGGCTCAGTCTTCGGATTCAACCCAAGCAAGTATGATGGCTGAAGCCGTTTTGCAAGTTGATGAATACGACGTTGTCGTTGGTCCAATCAGTAAAGCAGACAGCCATTATCAATCGGGAAGTCTCCATCGAGCGTTTAGCGTCTTGTTGTTCAATATGGAAGGCAAATTACTCTTGCAACAACGGGCGCATGACAAGATTACATTTCCGAGTGTTTGGGCGAATTCCTGTTGCTCACATCCACTTGCAAGCGAGGACGAAATGGATGAGACCAATGCTCGTGGCGTAAAGATTGCAGCCATTCGTAAGCTTGAACAAGAACTCGGTATATCTCCTTCATCTGTTCCTATCGAAGATTTTCACTTCATTACCAAAATGATGTATTCTGCACGGATGAATCCAGATTGGATCGAACGAGAAATTGATCATATTTTGATGATTCAAGCAGATGTTGAGGTGCATCCTAATCCAAATGAAGTCTCATCCATCAAATGGGTGGATGCTGATGAATTAGAATCGATGTTGGTTGATGAGGTGAGCGGTGAAATTATTGCTCCATGGTTCCGTTGTATTGCTGCCCGTTTGATGAACAAAGACTGGTGGAATGCTGTTGGCAACAAAGATGCATGTGAAGCACTGCAAGATGGACGCATACATGATATGGGTGATGTTACGCATATGCTTCCAAATGCTGAGGGGGCGGACTTGCTTACAAGCATCAACGAAGTTCGACCATTTATCGAACGACGAATTGTTGAGAGTTTGACTGCATCACGCCATGACCGTTTGGCTGCAGCGATGATGCATTTGATTGAAGGTGGCGGGAAGCGAATGCGTGCAACGCTACCATGGCTCGTTGGTCGTGCAGTAGGTGATACGCATTCAGGTCTCCTCGATATTGGTGCTGCCATTGAAACGATTCACAACTTTACGCTGGTTCATGATGATATCATGGATGATGATGAAATTCGTCGTGGACGGAATGCAGTCCATATCGAATACGATATGCCGACAGCCATCAATGCAGGTGATGCAATGCTCGCAATCGCCTTTGAACGATTGGTGATGTCTGCAAACATCGAACTTCATGACATTCCATCGCTCGTGAATCGGATTGCTTGGATGGTTCGACGAGTTTCAGAAGGTCAACAATTGGATATTGAATTTGAAACCCGAGATCGAGTCACTGAAGCGGAATATTTGGAGATGATTGAAGGAAAGACAGCGGTCATGTTCCATATTTGTGCAGAAATTGGCGCACGTGTTGCAGGTGCTGATGAAGAAGTCATCGAATGTATGGCAGAATGGGGGCGCTCAGTCGGTCTTTGCTTCCAGTTAATGGATGATCTGATCGATGTTTTATCGGATTCAGCAACACTTGGAAAGCCAACAGGATCGGATGTTGCACAAGGCAAACAAACCCTGATGGTCATTCACGCATTATCACAACCCGAATCTGATGTGAAAACAAGACTCACTTCCGTACTTGGAAAATGCGAGGAAGCGAGCCAAGCGATGATTCAAGATGGTATTGCAGCACTCGATGAATTGGGTTCAATCGAGTATGCTCGAACAAAGGCGAATGAGTATCATCAACATGCGCATTCGTGCCTTGACCGATTACCCGATGGTCCTGCAATGATTGCATTGCGTGAACTTACGGATTTACAACTCAAGCGTTTAAGTTGATGGTCACCGATTCATCTTGATGAATAACCCCTTCAACAAGCACACGAGCGTACCAACGTGTCCTTCCTGGGTATTTTTTATTCGATAATTCGTTGAAGTTTTGATCGATGAAGGAATCACCAATGGTTTTGCATGGAGATGCGGCCATTGTAATCTCAAGTTCAACCTCATGAAACTTGAGTTGAACGCCTGGTTGAAGTGATTCAAATGGAACATTGATCAGAATGTTCTCTCCCGTACTACCACCTGCAATTGGATGGCCATCGTTTTGGAGTTGTTGAAGAACGTCTTGGGAAAGAAGACATACGGCCTTTTCTGCACCACCATGGTGTTTCTTATCTCGAATGATTTCATCCTTAATTCCATGTGTTTCCACTTCAATGGATTCAACCAATGGCTTGGGAACGCCACCAACAGTCGTTGCAAAAAGGCCAACAACTGATCCTTGAATCATGTTCAATCAGAATAGTAGGATTCTGGGTTTGGTTCAGGCTTCAATCCCTTTCGAGTTCGGATTTCACCAACAACCTTGTTGAACAGTTGAGGCGGAAGCATCTCGAATCCGAGGTTCTCAGTGTTCCAAACTGCACGTCCTTGTGAAGCTGCACGGATATCGTTGGAGAAACCAAAGGTTTCAGCGATTGGTAGAACACCAACAACGGTGGTTACATCGCCTTCACTTGGCATGTCTTCGATGATTCCACGTCGGTTGGTGACTTCACGAGTGACTTGTCCAAGCCAATCGTTTGGTACGGAGACGAATGCCTTCTGCATTGGTTCGAGTAGAACGGTCTTGGCTCGCATCATTGCACCCTTGATTCCGTTTCGAACTGCAGGAATGGTTTGTGCAGGTCCACGGTGGATTGCGTCTTCGTGCAACTTTGCATCAGTGAGACGAACGAACATACCTTGAACAGGCTCATCAGCGATCGGTCCCTTTGCACACACTTCGTTGAAGGCTTCAATGATCAACTCACGAGTTTCGTGGAGTCCTTGAATACCCTTGGTATCGTTAACGAGAACGTTAGTTCCGTTGATAGCGTAGATCTTTCGCATCAAATCCTTGTCCATGCCAAGTTCACCGAATTTGTTTCCGGTCTCCTTTGCATCGCTTGAACGAACTGGACCATCGCCAAGGTCGCCGTTGCGCAGAGCGCCAACGACTTCATCAGGCAATGCTTCGATTTCAAAGTAGAAACGGTTGTGTCGGTTTGGTGACTTGCCTTCGAATGCATTTCCTCGGTTTGTTCCTTGAATACCTTCTCGATAAACAACGATTGGTGGACTGACACTGACCTTGATGTTCTGTTCTTCCTCAATCCGATAAACGGTAATCTCAAGGTGAAGTTCTCCCATACCAGCAAGCAATGCTTCACCGGTTTCCTGGTTGGTTGTAACTTGCAGGGATGCGTCAGACTTTGCAAGTGAGCGAAGAGCGTCAATGAACTTTGGAAGGTCCTTCATGCTCTTTGGCTCGACAGCAACGGTAACGACAGGGTCGGAGTAGTGACGAATAGCTTCGAACGGAGTGAAGTCCTTGTCACGAGAAAGCGTGACACCAGCAGCTGCACTTCGAATACCTGTAATCGCTGCAATGTTTCCAGCAACGACCTTTGGTACTGTAATTCGATCACCGCCGACCATCATACTGACTTGCTGAACACGCTCAGGCTTTGCAGCACCGATGGCGAAGACAGATTCACCTTGTGAGATAGCACCTGAATAGATTCGACCAACAGCAACTTCTCCAGCGTGAGGGTCCATCCAAATCTTGGTGATCATCATAGCGAGTTCTGCTTCAGGATCGCAAGCCATCATGGCCTTACCGATTGTAGATTCAAGATCGCCAGTCCAGATGTTTGGAATACGGTATGGTTGCGCTTCAACTGGGCTTGGCAGTTTTGTGACAGCCATATCGAGGAGAACTTCGTGAACAGGTGCCGCTTGAGCAAGTTCCTTTTGCTTCTCATCGTTACAATATTGGAAGATGTCGGTCATGGATACACCAGACTTCTTCATGTAAGGGATGGTGATTCCCCAGTTGTGGTATGCGCTACCGAAGGCTACAGTACCGTCCATGACGCTTACTTGCCATTCTTTCTTGAATTCTTCTGGAGCGAATTGCTTGATGAGCTTGTTGACCTTGGTAATGGTCTCTTGGAATCGGTTCATCATGTCCTCTGGAGTGACTTGCAACTCGTTGATGAGTCGGTCGACTTTGTTGATGAACAGTACAGGCTTGACCTTCTCTTTGAGTGCTTGGCGTACAACCGTCTCAGTTTGAGGCATTGGTCCTTCAACAGCACAAGCGAGAATGAAACAACCATCGACAGCACGCATAGCACGAGTAACGTCACCACCGAAGTCAACGTGACCTGGTGTATCGATGAGGTTGATGAGATAGTCTGTGTCGTCAACAGCGTGAACCATTGAAGCAGATGCAGCGTTGATGGTAATACCACGTGCTGATTCTTGTTCATCAAAATCGAGAACACGGGCAGCACCAGCCAAATCACTGGACATCATACCAGCTCCAGCGATCAAGTTGTCAGAGAGTGTTGTCTTACCGTGATCAATGTGCGCAGCAATGCACAGATTTCGAATCTGTGGAAGAATGTGCATGACTTCTGTTGCCTTTTTGATGTTGTCTTCTTTTCGTCCCATGGTGTCCACCTGTCTGGTTCATTTCGCCCACTTGAATGGGGTTCTTAAGTGAGTCGCAAAAGTTCGACGAAATTCGTCGCCGTATGCGGTTTCATCGAGCGGATGCAGCGATTCGCTCAACTTCTTCTTTCTTTGCAACAGCAAAGGAAGTTGCATCGCCTTCGGAAGCCTTGTTGAGCTCGTTGATGATGCACTGTTGGAGCGTTCGCTTGGACTTGTGGGTTCCTTGCTGAGCACCCTTGGCGAGGTTCTTCAACGCAACATCGAGTCGTCGAGATGGAGATGAGTCAACAGCCTTTGGTTGAGAGACTGCACCAAACTTGATTCGTGTAATCTCTTCCATAGGTGCAGCGTTGCAGATCGCATCAACGAAAATTTGCAACGGATTCATGCCACGGCGTTCTGCGAGTACATCGAGTGCACTTTCAAAGGCCTTCATGGCGGATTGCTTCTTTCCAGTGTACGCACCGGTTCGCATGAGTTTGTTGATGTAGCGTTCGACAACACTGAGTTTGGACTTTCCAAACCACATATTTGCGTGTCGGCCACCTGTGTGTGGTACACCGACAGTTGTGAGGTTAACATATGGTGCAAGACCTGGATCGTTGCAGACAACTTCAGCTGCATCCCACTTTCCAAAGACAAGTGTTCCAATCCCAGCGATAGGGCGTTCGTCGACGACTGTTTCTTCTGACATCACAAACACCTCAGCGAACTGGCTTCTCCTTACGTCCTCGAACCATTTCATCGAGGGATACGCCATTGACTTGAATGACCTTGTAACGGACACCGGGAATATCTCCGTATGAACGACCCATGCGTCCACCGATACCTTCGACCATGACTTCATCGTGTTCATCGATGAAGTTGATTGCACCGTCACCGGGAGCGAATGCAGTCAATTTGTTTCCGTTCTTGATGAGTGAAATTTTGACAGCCTTGCGAATCCCCGAGTTTGGTTGTTTGGCTTCGATACCGACCTTTTCGACAACGATACCCTTGGCTTGCGTAGATCCAGCAAGTGGGTCGTGCTTGGCGCGAGATTTGAGCATACGCTTCTTGTAACGTCGGTCAGACCAACGAAACTTTTGGCGGTCCTTGGCCATTTTTGCACCTGCAAAGAGTCCTCTACCCATG
>CEUK01186374.1_pt1 | contig 15470 bp, 27 predicted proteins | sample 356451 | NCBI WGS metagenome assembly CEUK01 (sample SAMEA2622843, study PRJEB7988) | marine metagenome | isolation source: saline water (ENVO:00002010), including
TTCGCAGAAGGAGCATCCGAAACATTTTCCTCTTTCGCAGAAGGAATATCCGAAACATCTTCCTCTTTCGTAGAAGGAGCATCCGAAACATTTTCCTCTGTTTGAGAAATATCTTCAGAAATATCAATTTTATTACTTTCTGAAGATGTTTTTCTACGAGATCTACGTGTATTTTTCTTTGTTTTAGTATTTGAATATAATTCATTAAAATCAACTAATTCAATAATACACATTTCAGCATTATCACCTAATCTATAACCTGTACGAATAATTCTTGTATATCCTCCTGGACGATCAGAAATTTTAGGGGCAATTACTCTAAATAGTTCAGAAACTGCTTTTTTATTTTGTAAATAACTAAATACTGTTCTTCTCGAATGAGTAGAATCTACTTTAGACTTTGTAAACAAAGGCTCTGCATATACACGTAATGCTTTTGCTTTTGCAACTGTTGTATTAATACGTTTATGCTCGATTAGTGAGCAAGCCATATTAGCTAACATAGCTTTTCTATGTGAAGAAGTTCTACTTAAGTGATTAAATTTTTTTCCGTGTCTCATAACATTTAAATTTCGCAAGTAACGGTTAATTAAACTTTGTATCGATGAAGCTTAACCACCTATCACGCCATTTTTTTTTTTTTACGATACTATTCCTTATCCAATTTATATTTAGAAACATTCATACCAAAAGAAAGACCTTTGTTTTCAACTAGATCTTCTAATTCAGTAAGTGATTTCTTACCAAAATTTCTAAACTTTAATAAATCATTCTTATTATAAGAGACTAAGTCTCCAAGTGTCTCAACATCAGCGGCTTTCAAACAGTTTAAAGCTCGGACAGATAAATCCATATCTACCAATTTTGTTTTTAATAATTGACGCATATGTAATGATGTTTCATCAAACTCTTCTGTTTCAGATTTAATATCCGAATCTAAAGTTATTCTTTCATCAGAAAACAACATGAAATGATGAATTAATATTTTTGCTGCTTCCTTTAGTGCTTCTTTAGGGTGAATTGAACCATCAGTTATAATATCAAAAACTAATTTTTCATAATCAGTTTTTTGCTCAACTCTAAAGTTCTCTACGGAATACTTTACATTTTTAATTGGTGTAAATATTGAATCGACAAATATAGTACCAAATGCACTATTACTCTTCGTGTTTTCCTCAGCAGGCAAATAACCTCTTCCTTTAACTATAGAAAGTTCCATTTCTATTTTCACAGAAGGTTCCATATTACAGATTACTAAATCCGGATTTAATACTTGAAAGGCAGAAGTGAATTTACCTATATCACCCGCTGTTAACTTATCTTGTCCTGCAACAGAAATCACAACAGATTCTTCATCTGTTCCTTCAATTTGCTGTTTAAAACGAATTTGTTTTAAATTCAAAATAATTTCTGTCATATCTTCAACAACACCTTTCATTGTTGAAAATTCATGATCTATACCTTCTAATCTTACAGATGAGATTGCAAATCCCTCTAATGAAGATAGAAGAATACGACGCAAGGCATTACCAACAGTAATACCATACCCAGGTTCTAAAGGGCGGAATTCGAATTTACCCTCATATTCATCTGAGTTAATCATTATAACCTTATCTGGTTTTTGAAAATCTAAAATTGCCATAATTCTTCTTTTTAATTGTATCTCAATTGCGCGGTTTTTAAGTTTGAAGAAATTCTGTAAAAACCCTTTGGTCGAAATCCAATGTTGTTATTTATTATTTATTATTTATTATTTAGAATATAATTCTACTATTAATTGCTCTTTTATGTTCTCAGGTATCATTTCTCTTGAAGGTAGTGCTAAAATTTTTCCCTCCATACCACTTGAATTCCAATCTAACCAATCAAAATTATTTTTTTTCTTAGTTAAAGAGTCGGAAATAGCTTCTAATGACTTTGACTTTTCTCTAACACCAATAACATCTCCAATCTTACAAGTATAAGAAGGGATATTAACTACTGAACCATTAACAGTAATATGCTTATGAGAAACCAATTGACGGGCACCTCTTCGAGTAGTCGATATACCTAATCGAAAAACAGTATTATCAAGACGAGATTCACATAAAATCAATAAATTTTCACCTGTAATCCCCTTCATTCTAGAAGCTCTATCAAACATATTAGAAAACTGTCTCTCAAGAATACCATAGGTATATTTTGCCTTTTGTTTTTCTGCTAACTGAATAGCATATTCTGATTGTTTTCCTCTTCGTTTATTTGGACCATGTTGACCTGGACCATAATTTTTTTTGTCTAATGTTTTGTCTGGACCAAAAATTGGATCTTTGAAACGACGCGCAATTTTTGATTTTGGACCTGTATATCTTGCCATTTGTTTTTTTTTTTACAGAGATACCTTGAATTAAGGCTTATCCTTCGAAGGTAATTAGCTCTCTTAAATTATTAATATATTATACTCTTCTTCTTTTAGGTGGTCGACATCCATTATGAGGTAGCGGAGTAACATCAATGATTTCAGTCACTTCAATACCTGCATTATGTAATGACCTTATAGCAGACTCACGACCAGAACCAGGTCCTTTAACAAAAACCTTAACTTTACGTAGTCCAAAGTCGTATGCTTCTTGTGCAGCATCTTCTGCAGCTACTTGTGCAGCATAAGGTGTATTCTTTTTGGAACCTCTAAATCCCATTTTACCTGCTGATGACCAAGAAATAACTTGACCAGTATTATTTGTCAAAGAAATAATAACATTATTAAACGTAGCTTGAATGTGAGCTTCGCCAAATGCATCAACCTTAACATTTTTCTTTTTCTTTTGATTTGATTTTGCCATTTTAAATTTTCATTACTAGTTAACTAACTACTATTTTTTCTTATTAGCAACTGTTTTTCTTCTACCTTTTCTTGTTCTAGAATTATTCTTAGTCCTTTGTCCCCTTAAAGGTAAACCAGTTCTATGACGTATACCACGCTGACAGCCAATATCCATAAGACGTTTAATGTTAGTTTGAACCTCTGAACGTAATGATCCTTCAACTTTAATATCGTTAATAGAATTACGAATAGCCGATAATTGATTGTCATTCCAATCTTGAACCTTTATACTCTCATCTATTCCAGAATCTCTGAGTATTTTCTGTGCTCTACTTCTTCCTATACCATAAATGTATGTTAAACCTACTACACCTCTTTTATTTTTTGGTAAATCAATACCTGCAATACGCGCCATAACTTTAATTTTTTATCCTTGTCTTTGTTTAAATTTAGGATTCTTCTTGTTTATAACATAAACACGTCCTTTTCTCTTAACAATCTTACAATCTGAAGATCTTTTTTTTACTGATGCTCTTACTTTCATCGTCTTATTATTTATATCTAAATGTTATTCTTCCTTTTGTTAAATCATATGGTGACATTTCAACCTTAACCTTATCTCCTGGTAGAATCTTAATGTAATACATTCTCATCTTACCAGATATATGAGCCGTAATAACATGACCATTTTCTAACTCAACTCTAAACATTGCATTAGATAATGCTTCAATTATTAATCCGTCTTGTTCTATAGATGCTTGTTTTGCCATAATAGTTATATTACATTCCAGACATTACGTTTGCGGTTCTTTTTCCTTTTACCCTTGTCCCTTCCATTAAACCATCCATATGACGATTTAATAAATAAGATTCAACTTGTTGTAGAGTATCTAAAACAACACCTACCATAATCAATAATGACGTTCCACCAAAAAACATTGCAAATGCATCATTAACACCAGCTAACTTTGCAAGTGCTGGAATGATTGCTATAAATGCTAAAAAAAGTGAACCAGGGAAAGTAATTCTAGAAACTAATGAATCTATATAATTTGCTGTTTCTTCTCCCGGTCTTATTCCTGGAATGAATCCACCACTCCTTTTTAATTCATCAGCAATTTTACGAGGATTAATCATAATGGCAGTATAGAAATAAGTGAAAATAATAATCAAAACTGCTAATAACATATTATATCCAAAACCATAGATATCACTGAAATTATTAGCAATAAAGCTACCTTCAGAGCCATCTCCAGTAAATAACATCATAGGAACTGTCATAATTGCTTGAGCAAATATTATTGGCATTACACCGGAAGCATTAACTTTTATAGGTAAATAACTCCTAACACCTTGATTTGTTGCAGATCTATTACCAACAACACGCTTTGCTGTATTTAATGGTATTTTGCGTACACCCTGAACAATTAATACTGTTGCAAGTACAACAACCATAAAAACAAAAATCTCTAAAACAATCATTATTAAATTTCCTGATTCAACAGCAAAACCAAACTCAGCCATAAATGCTTCAGGAAGCCTTGCTAAAATACCAACTGTAATCAATAAAGAAATGCCATTCCCAACACCTTTATCAGTTATTCTCTCTCCGAGCCATACAGCAAACATAGCCCCTGATACTAATACAATAATAGACTGAGTCCACCAAAAAGTACCAGCATCATCCGGTAAAGCACCTTTATTATCTACATAAAGTGTTAAATAAGATGGAGCCTGTAAAGCACAAATAATAATAGTTAAAATGCGTGTATAATTATTAATCTGTTTTCTTCCTGATTCACCTTCCATTTGCATTTTTTGGACAGCAGGAACAGCCATTCCTAATAATTGCATAATAATAGAGGCACTTATATAAGGCATGATTCCTAACGCCATTATTGAAGCATTAGTGAAACCTCCTCCAGAAAATAATGATAAAAGTGTTTCTAACATATTTTGACCACCGCTTTCTTGAGCTTCTACAAGTTTTGTGTAATCAACTCCAGGCAAAATAATAAAAGAACCTATACGGTATACAAGAATCAAACTAAGTGTAAGCAAGATTCTTTTTCTTAATTCTTCTACTTTCCAGATATTCTTTAAACTATTAATAAATCTTTTCATTCGTAAAAAATATTGGCAAATTTAATTACAATTCTGTACAATTGCCACCTTTACTCTCAATAGCTGCTTTTGCAGTGTTAGAAAACTTATGGGCAGTAACATTTATTGTAGACTTTATTTCACCTCTTCCAAGCACCTTAACAAAATCATTTTTAGAAACTAAACCATTTTCTTGAAGTATTTCTGGTGTTATTTCTTTAACTCCTCTTCTTTCAATCAACGATTCTATAATATCTAAGTTAATTGCTTTATACTCTATTCTATTTATATTATTAAAACCAAATTTTGGAACACGTCTTTGAAGAGGCATTTGTCCGCCTTCAAAACCTACTTTCTTAGAATAACCCGATCGTGACTTTGCTCCTTTATGTCCACGAGTAGAGGTTCCACCACGGCCAGAACCTTGACCACGAGCAACTCTTTTCCTATTTTTCGTTGATCCCTTTGCAGGTGTTAAATTATGTAAATTCATCTTTATAATATTTTAAAATTTAATCAAGAACTTTAACTAAATGTTGAACTTTTTTAACCATTCCCAAAATTTGTGGTGTTGATTCTTTCTCTATTACCTGGTTCAACTTAGTAAATCCTAATGCTTTAATCGTTGCTTTTTGTCTAGCTGTACGATTAATTGCGCTTCTTACTTGTTTAATTTTAATCTTCGACATTATTCAACTATTTAACCATTAAAAACTTTTTCAAGATCGATACCTCTTTGATTCGCAACTGCGACTGCATCTCTCATTTGAGATAAAGCATTAATAGTTGCCTTAACTAAATTATGTGGATTTGAAGAACCCTGTGATTTAGCTAATACATTACTAATACCAACACTCTCTAATACTGCACGCATTGCACCACCAGCTATTACACCGGTACCTTCAGAAGCGGGTCTTAATAGAACTCTCGCTCCACTATATTTTCCTTTTTGTAAATGAGGAACTGTTCCATGTAAAACCGGAACACGGATTAAATTCTTTTTAGCGTCATCAATACCTTTTGAAATTGCTTCTGTGACTTCTTTTGCTTTTCCCAAACCATGACCAACAATACCATTCTCGTCACCAACAACTACAATTGCAGAAAAACTAAAAGTACGACCACCTTTAGTAACTTTAGTAACACGATTTACAGCAACTAACTTGTCTTTAAGTTCAAGATCTGCAGACTTTACTCTTTTTATTTCTTTTGTCATTATTATAATTTTAATCCACTTTCTCTTGCTGATTCAGCCAATGATTTAACCCTTCCATGATATAGGTAACCATTTCGATCAAACACAACCTTATCAATTCCTGCTTTAATAGCTTTTTCAGCTACCTCTTTACCAACAAAAGCTGCTCTTTCAGATTTTGTTCCTGTTGCTCCTTTATTATTAAAAGATGTTGCTGAAACTAATGTTTTACCAACTGAATCATCTATGATTTGAGCATAAATCTGTTTATTACTTCTAAAAACAGATAAACGAGGCATAGAAGAATTACCTGTTATTTTCTTCCTGATTCTTCTTTTAATTTTAGCTCTTTTTAATACTTTTTTTAATGCCATAATTAATATAATTTCTAATTTATGCTTTAGCTGCTGTTTTACCAGCCTTTCTCCTAATTTCTTCACCTAAGAATCTTACTCCCTTACCCTTATATGGTTCTGGCTTACGAAGAGATCTAATTTTAGCAGCAACTTGACCTACCAATTGTTTGTCATGAGATTCTAACGTTACTATTGGAGCTTTTCCTTTTTCTGAAGTTGCTGAAACTTTTATTTCCTTAGGAAGTTCAAAAATAAAAGGATGTGAATGACCTAGTGATAATTCTAATGTTTGACCATTAGCATTTGCACGATATCCTACACCAACTATTTCTAATTCTTTCTTAAATCCTTCATTAACACCTATAACCATATTGTTAATTAATGAACGATAAAGTCCATGTTTTGATTTATGTTCTGGGGAATCTGTTTCACGACTCAAAGTAATAGTATCTTCCTGGATATTAATTGAAATACAACTGTCAATATCTTGAAACAACTCACCCTTAGGTCCTTTAACAAAAACCATTTTGTTTTCCACTTTAACTTCTACTCCATTCGGTATTTTTATTGGAGATTTACCTATCCTAGACATCTATTCTTTCAATTAAAATTAATATACATACGCAAGTACTTCACCCCCTACATTCTCTCTCTTTGCTTTATTACCTGTAATAACACCTTTTGAAGTAGAAACAATTGAAATACCTAATCCGTTTAATACACGTGGTATATTTTTTGAACTACTATACTTTCTTAAACCAGGACGTGAAGCTCTTTGTAATTTAGTAATCGCAGGAACTTTAGTCGATGGGTTATACTTAAGGGCTATTTTTATAACACCTTGCTTCTTATCTTCTTCAAATTTAAAATCTCTAATATATCCCTGATCAAACAAAATTTGTGTCATTGCACGTTTAACATTTGAACCCGGAATTTCAACTATTTTTAAACCCGCACTGCTTGCATTACGAATGCGAGTTAAATAATCTGCTATTGGATCTGTATTCATATTTATAAATTTTGGTATCGGTTTTCAACTTTTCTATTGAACCTGAAACCAGTTAATAATTTACCAACTTGCCTTTTTAACACCTGGTATCATCCCTTTCAAAGCCATCTCACGAAATGTCACCCTTGAAATACCAAATTGACGCATATAACCTCTAGGTCTACCTGTTAATCCACATCTATTATGTACTCGTATCTTAGAGGAATTAGCAGGCATCTTCTGTAATGCCATCATTGCATCCCACTTAGCTTCTGCCATCTCATCAGATTGTTCAGTAGACTTAAGTATCTTTGTTAATTCAGCGCGTTTTTTAGCATAACGAGCTGTCATCTTTATTCTTTTGCGCTCACGCGCCTTCATTGATTCTTTAGCCATATAATTATTTTTTTGTGAATGGAAACCCAAATTCTGTTAATAACGCATTACCTTCTTCATCAGAATTTGCAGTTGTAACAAAAGTAACATCCATCCCCATTATTTTATTTACTTTATCAATATCAATTTCTGGAAAGATTATATGTTCTTTTACTCCCATATTAAAATTTCCTCTACCATCAAATCCTTTTGGATTAACACCTCTAAAATCTCTTGTCCTTGGAAGAGCTACTGAAAGAAAACGATCTAAAAAGTCATACATGCGTTGACCTCTTAAAGTAACTTTTGTGCCAATAGGCATACCTTTTCTTAATTTAAAATTAGAAATATCTTTTTTTGATACTGTAGAAACTGCTCTTTGACCAGCAATAAGTGATAAATCTTCAACTGCATTCTCAATCAGTTTCTTATCACCCACAGCGTCCCCTATACCTTGACTAATAACAATTTTTTCCAATTTAGGAACTTGCATTACAGTTTTATAACCGAATTTTTCAGTAAGGCTTGGTATAATTTCATCACTATACCTCTTTAGTAATCTTGGTGTATAACTCATCATTTTATTTCCTTTCCTGTTTTTTTTGAATAACGAACCATTTTCCCTTCCTCGTTAGCTTTCCTACCGATTCTTGAAGCATCACCATCAGAAACAATCATAATATTAGAAATATGAATACTTGATTCTTTTTCGACAATTCCACCTTCAGGGTTTGCTGCACTAGGCTTTTCATGCTTCTTAATTATATTAACACCTTCAACTATCGCACGGTTTTTCTTTCTATCAATGGTAAGGATTTTTCCTTCTTGACCATTCGACTCACCACTAATAATTTTAACAGTGTCACCAACCTTAATATGTAGTTTTTGTTGCATAACTTCAATTAAATTTATTTAAAGTACCTCAGGAGCAAGAGACACTACTTTCATAAAATTTGCATCACGTAGCTCACGAGCAACTGGACCAAAAATACGAGTACCTCTCATCTCCCCTGTTGTATTTAGAAGGACACAAGCATTATCGTCAAAACGAATATAAGATCCATCAGCACGACGTACTTCTTTCTTTGTCCTAACTATTACCGCAGTAGCTACTGTACCTTTTTTGATAGCACCAGAAGGCATTGCGCTCTTTACGGTAACAACTATTTTATCACCTACAGAAGCATAACGACGCTTTGTCCCTCCTAAAACACGGATACATAATACATCTTTTGCTCCAGAATTATCTGCCACTTTAAGTCTTGATTCAGTTTGTATCATTACTAAAAATTATTTTACTCTTTCAACAACCTCAACTAATCTCCAATTTTTTGATTTTGAAAGAGGTCTTGTTTCCATTATTTTTACTGTATCCCCTTCATTGCAATCATTTTTTTCATCATGAGCAACAAATTTAGTAGTGTTCTTAACGAACTTACCATACTTAGGATGTTTTACTTTACGTTCAACGGCAACAACAATAGATTTGTCCATCTTATTGCTTGTTACAATACCAATACGCTCTTTTCTTAAATTACGTTTTTCCATTTTAAACTAATTTATTATAACACAACATTATTGTGTATCACGTTTTCTTAATTCAGTTTTTAACCTCGCAATATCTCTTCTCATATGACGAATCTTTAATGGATTCTCTATTGGAGAAATATTATGTGATAACTTCATCTTCATCAACTTATCAGATAAATTTGAAAGCGTGTCTTTAACATCTATATCCGACATATTTATAATTTCTTCTTGCTTCATATTAAATCCTATTTCATTGGTATAACATAATCATTGCGAGTAACAAATTTACATTTTACAGGTAATTTCTGAGCTGCTAAACGCATTGCTTCCTTAGCTGTTTCATAGGGTACACCATCTGCCTCAAATAATATTCGACCTGGACGAACGACTGCTACCCAATGACTTGGAGCTCCTTTTCCCTTTCCCATACGAACCTCAGCAGGCTTAGCAGTTACAGGTTTATCAGGAAATATTCTAATCCAAACCTTACCCTCACGCTTCATATATCTTGTAACAGCAATACGAGAAGCCTCTATTTGACGTGCAGTTAACCATCCTGGCTCAAGTGTTTTTATTCCAAAAGAACCAAAAGCAATGGTACTTCCTCTATGAGCTAAACCTCTATTTCTTCCCTTCTGTGCTTTCCTAAATTTTGTTTTTTTTGGCTGTAACATTTCAAATAAATTTTACTATCCTTTTATTTTTTTCTTCTTTTTGATCCTGAGTTCTTTCTACCTCCTTTATGTCCAGAAGACATACCAATGTTAGGAGATAGATCACGCTTACCATAAACTTCACCCTTACAAATCCAAACCTTAATTCCAAGACGACCATAAGTAGTGTGAGCCTCTGAAACAGCATAATCAATATCTGCTCTAAAAGTATGTAATGGAGTACGCCCATCCTTATACATTTCTGAACGAGCCATCTCTGCTCCATTTAGACGACCAGAAATTTTTACTTTAATTCCCTCTGCACCCATTCGCATTGTACTAGCTATAGCCATTTTTATTGCTCTTCTAAAAGAGATTCTAGCCTCCAACTGACGAGCAATTCCATCAGAAACTAAACGTGCATCTAACTCTGGACGTTTAACTTCAAAAATATTAATTTGTATTTCCTTTTTCGTTAACTTCTTTAGTTCTTCTTTAAGTTTATCTACTTCTTGACCACCTTTACCGATGATTACACCTGGTCTAGCTGTATTAATAGTAACTGTAACTAATTTTAGAGTCCTCTCAATGATAATTTTTGAGATGCTAGCCTTAGATAAACGAGCGCGAAGATAATTTCTAATCTTATCGTCTTCAACTATCTTATCAGCGTAGTTATCTCCACCATACCAGTTAGATTGCCATCCCTGAATAAAACCTATTCTATTTCCAATTGGATTTGTTTTCTGTCCCATTTATATTATTATTCTACGTTTTTACCGTCTATAACGATAGTAACATGGTTAGACCTTTTTCTAATTCTATGTGCACGACCTTGAGGAGCGGGTTGAATTCTCTTCAACATAGTACCTCCAGAAACTTGAATTGACTTTACAAATAAAGTCTGTTCTTCAATACTTTTACCTTCATTCTTTTGCTCCCAATTAGCAATAGCCGAACGTAATAACGTTGAAAGACTTCTAGAAGCATCCTTAGCATTATGTTGTAAGATATTTAATGCTTTATTCACCTCTATACCCCTAATTAAATCAGCAACTAATCTCATTTTACGAGGAGCAATTGGAGACTTATTAAGTCTAGCAAAAGCAATTGATTTATTTGCTTCTTTTCGTTTTTCTGCAACTATTCTTTTTCTAGCACCCATAATTTGCTATTTTATCTTTTTTTATCTTTTCTATTCCCAGCATGACCACGAAAATTACGTGTGGGAGAAAACTCACCTAATTTATGACCAACCATATTTTCACTAACAAATACAGGTATGAACTTATTACCGTTATGAACAGCAAAAGTTAAGCCAACGAAATCTGGAGTAATAGTACTCGCTCTAGACCATGTCTTTATGACTGACTTGCTGCCAGAATCTTGAGCTTGGTCTACTCTCTTCATTAATTTATAATGAACAAATGGTGGTTTTTTTAATGAACGACTCATATACTAATTATTTTTTTCTTCTTTCAATAATAAACTTATCTGAATATTTCTTCTTAGATCTCGTTTTAAATCCTTTAGCTGGAATACCATTACGAGATCTTGGATGACCACCAGAATTCTTACCTTCACCTCCTCCCATTGGATGATCAACAGGATTCATAACAACTCCTCGAACACGAGGACGACGGCCTAACCACCTTGTTCTTCCTGCTTTTCCTGACACTGTCAGGTTATGTTCAGAATTAGATACTGAACCTATAGTTGCCAAACAAGTTGTTAAAATCATTCTAGATTCACCAGATGGAAGTTTAATAATTGCATAACGTCCATCGCGAGCATTGAGTTGTGCATAAGTGCCCGCGCCACGAGCAATAGCACCTCCCTTACCTGGTTTTATTTCTATGTTATGAATAACTGTACCTAAAGGAATATCAGATAAAAACATTGCATTACCAACATTTGGTTCTATATCAGATCCAGAAATCACTTTGTCTCCAACTTTTAATCCATCTGGAGAAATAATATATCTTTTCTCTCCATCTGCATAAAATAATAATGCTATTCTTGATGAACGATTAGGATCATATTCAATTGATTTAACTGTTGCTGGAATACCATGTTTTTCTCTTTTAAAATCAATAACACGATATCTTTTCTTATGACCGCCTCCAATATAACGCATTGTCATTCTTCCATCATTATTTCTACCTCCAGAATTCTTTTTACCCGAAACCAAACTCTTTTCTGGTGTACCAGTGGTTAATTCAGAATAATCACTATTAATTTTATGTCTTTGGCCTGGAGTAATAGGCTTAAATTTCTTAAGAGCCATAATTATACATTATTAAATAAATCAATCGTTTCTCCCTCTGCAACGGTAACAATAGCCTTCTTCCACTTTTTATTTTGTTGTTCAACAATACCTTTGTTAGTGTATTTCATAGAAGGCTTGCCTCCGCCATAATTTATTGTACGTACCTTAGTTACTTGTACACCGTACAATTTTTCAACTGCATTCTTAACTTGAATTTTATTTGCCATTACATCTACAGAAAAAGTAAACCGATTAAAACTTTCAGTTAAGCTTGTTGCTTTCTCTGATATGATTGGTTTTTTTATAATATTCTTCATAAGCATTAGTTTAAAATATTTTCAATTATTTTAACTGAACTTTCTAACATTACAACTTTTGTAGCATTTAATAAATCAAATGTATTAACCGTATCAGCTGTGACAACTTTAACTCTCTTTAAATTACGAGAAGATAAATATATATTATCATTTTTATCCCCTAGGATCATCAATACTTTCTCATTTTGAATACCAAGATCAAATAATAATGTTTCAAAATCCTTAGTTTTTATTTTATCAAAATTAAAATCCTTAATTACCATTATATCTTTTGATGATGCTTTGTAAGAAAATGCTGATTTACGAGCTAATCTTTTTAATTTTAGATTCAACTTAAATTGATAGTTTCTTGGACGAGGGCCAAAAATACGACCACCACCTACTCTTGTTCCAGACTTAATACTACCCACACGTGCACTACCAGTTCCTTTTTGTTTCCTTATTTTCTTGGTAGAACCGTTTATCTCAGCTCTCTCTTTTGTCTTATGAGTACCTTGCCTACGATTAGCTAAATGTTGTTTAACATCAAGATATATAGCATGGTCATTTGGTTCGACACTAAAAATATTTTTAGATAAGCTAACTTCGTTAGCAGTAGCTTTACCTTTTATGCTAATTACTTTAACTTTCATTACTTTTCAATTATTATAGTTGATCCTTTAGATCCTGGCACAGAACCCTTAACAACAATTAAATTCTTTTCTGAAAGAACCTTTAAAACTTCAAGGTTTTCCATTTTTACTCTTTCATTTCCCATCTGTCCTGCCATACGCATACCTTTAAATACACGAGCAGGGTAAGACGCAGCGCCAATAGAACCAGGAGCACGTAATCTATTATGCTGACCATGTGTAGATTGACCTACACCAGCAAAACCATGACGTTTAACAACTCCCTGAAATCCCTTACCTTTAGATTTTCCAATTACGGAAACATACTCCCCCTCTTGAAAAATATCAACATTAACAATATCACCAAGGTTCAAATTCTGAAAATTTCTAAATTCAAATAATTTAGCCTTTGGAGTAGTCTTAGCTTTATTAAAGTGGCCCTTCATAGCATTTGAAGTATTTTTTTCCTTACGATTTCCAAATCCCATTTGAATAGCCTCGTAACCATCTCTGTCATGTGTTTTAACCTGAGTTACAACACAAGGACCAGCTTCTATCACTGTGCATGGTATTATTTTACCCTCGGCACTGTAGGTACTAGTCATTCCGATTTTTCTACCAATAATTCCTGGCATAATTTAAACTATTATTATATTAATTATACTTTAATTTCAACATCAACACCACTTGGTAATTCCAAACGCATTAACGCATCAACAGTTTTTGAAGATGTACTATATATATCCATCAAACGTTTATAAGCGCAAAGCTCAAACTGCTCACGCGCCTTTTTATTTACGTGGGGAGATTTCAATACAGTATATATTCTTTTATGAGTAGGTAATGGAATTGGACCACTAACTACAGCACCTGTTGACTTTACTGTCTTTACAATCTTCTCAGCTGATTTATCAACTAAATTGTGATCGTATGATTTTAATTTTATTCTAATTTTTTGATTCATCTCTATCCTAAAATTATGCTTTAACGCCTTTTACTTTTGCAACTACTTCTTCAGAAATATTTTTTGGTGCCTCCGCATAATGTGAAAATTCCATACTAGAAGTAGCACGACCTGAAGACATAGTTCGAAGTTGTGTTACATATCCAAACATTTCTGATAATGGAACATCAGCTTTAACAACTTTTGCTCCATTCTTATCATCCATACCTCTTACTACAGCACGACGACGATTAAGATCACCAACAATATCCCCCATATTCTCTTCTGGAGTAACGACCTCTATCTTCATCATAGGTTCAAGAAGCACAGGGTTTGCTTGAGGCAGTGCTTCTTTAAATGCAATTTTAGCACACAATTCAAACGATAATGCATCGGAGTCAACAGCGTGAAAAGAACCATCTGACAATGTAACTTTCATTTTGTCTATTTCAAATCCTGCCATCACACCATTCTTCATTGAATCTTTAAATCCTTTTTCAACAGAAGGGATAAATTCTTTAGGAATATTACCTCCTTTAATTTCATTTATAAACTCTAATCCTGTTTTGCTATCGTCAGTCTGAGGTTCAATTTTAACAACAATATCTGCAAACTTACCTCGTCCTCCAGACTGTTTCTTGTATACCTCTCTATGATCAACTGAAGACTGAATATTCTCACGATAATTTACTTGAGGCGCACCTTGGTTCACTTCTACTTTAAATTCACGCTTTAAACGATCAATAATAATATCTAAATGTAATTCTCCCATTCCAGAGATAATAGTTTGACCTGATTCTTCATCAGTTCTAACTTGAAATGTTGGATCTTCTTCAGATAATTTAGACAATCCAACACCTAATTTATCAGTGTCTGCCTGCGTCTTCGGCTCAATTGCAACTCCAATTACAGGGTCAGGAAAGTCCATAGATTCCAATACAATAGGTGCATTCTCAGCACACAATGTATCTCCTGTTTTAATATCTTTAAATCCTACAAATGCACCAATGTCTCCAGCTCCCAATTGTGGAACTTGATTTTGTTTATCAGCATGCATCTGAAAAATACGTGATATTCTTTCTTTCTTTCCGGACCGAGCATTTAATACATAAGAACCTGCTTCAAGTTTACCAGAATAGGCACGAGTGAAACATAAACGACCAACAAAAGGGTCTGTAGCTATTTTAAAAGCTAAAGCAGAAAATGGCTCATCATAAGATGGCTTACGAGATTCTGTATTATCAGTCTGAGGATTTATTCCTTCAATAGCATCAATATCAACTGGTGATGGAAGTATTTCCATTACCATATCCAGCATTGCCTGAAC
>CEUK01132256.1_pt1 | contig 15389 bp, 9 predicted proteins | sample 356451 | NCBI WGS metagenome assembly CEUK01 (sample SAMEA2622843, study PRJEB7988) | marine metagenome | isolation source: saline water (ENVO:00002010), including
TGACATGGGTAAGACCGTCGCAGCTGGTGTTTGTCTCAAGATCGAGAAGAAGTGAGTGAAAACCACTCATTGATTTGAACTGGAGGAGCAGAGTATGGCAGCCGTTACCGTCATCAAATTGACTGGAAACAACCACTCTGATATCGACCAGGTTGCAAGTCAAATTCGACACATTTGCACCCAAAGCGAAACCAAGCTTCGAGGACCGATCCCTCTACCAACACGCCGTCTGGTCGTTCCTGTCCGACGTTCACCTGATGGTGAGGGAAGCGAAACCTACGATCACTGGGAACTACGCATTCACAAGCGCTTGTTGGAGATGCACATCAACTCCGGTAAGGACGAAAGTGCGCTCCGCTTGGTTGCAAAGATCGACATTCCTGACTCAGTGACCATTGAACTCTCAATGCGTACAGTCAACTGAAGGTTGAGATTGTAAACGATTGTGAGCATCATCGATGCTCAGACTTACAATGGAGCAGCTTCAGCTGTGCCTGATTCGATGAGCCATTTTGCCATTGTTTCGTCCAAGTTGTGAACATCACCAATTTGCAACATCAATTCCGATCCATCCGCAGTTGCAATCGGTTCGTCAAACGATTGAAGGATTCGAATGCGGATTTTTGGTGTTGCTTCGACCGCTGGTTCGCCTTCGTTCATCCAATCGTCATCGATTGTGGACGTACTCGAAGGTGCTAATTCCATGGCAGCTCCGTGACGCCCTTCCTTGGTTTGAGGAGGTGCTTCGACAGGCGGAGCCGGTTCTTCGACAACATGTTCCGAAGGGTCTTGTGTTGCTTCAAGCGCATCCCATTCAAGTGCTGCAATTCGATCTTCTTCATCAACATCAAACGTGTCCATCGGTTCTGGTCTCTCATCTTCGAAAACCAATGCTGGTGGAGCGCGATCGGTCAATGCTTCTTCCGTAAAATCATCCAATTGCATCGTACCTGGCTTGTGCGTAGGTTCGATGAACTCCATTTCTCCACGAAGACCATCTTGCATTTCTCTCCATCCAATGGTCATCTTGAACTTGTCCATTTCCTTCTCAATCGCATTGTACAATGCTCGCTCAGCAGCATCAGCCTTCTGCCAATCCATGGGCGGAAGTGGCGTTGCAACATCGCTGACACTTGTCGCCATACGCAACGACTGTGAAGCAGCATGTTGCATCATGGCAACCATGCGACGGCGAGCCAATTCCGAAGCGATATGACGAACGTTTGCTTGCCGCTTCTGTTCATTCTGAACTCTCAGATCCGCACCATGTTTTCGAATCATGCTGTGAATCTCAAGGTCGAGTGTTGTCAACAATCGCTTGACCATTTCCCAGAAGTCTTTGCGAGGAAGATGAACGGGAACATGGCGATTGGTTTGTTGGCGATAGGTTGCGAACAACTGCTCCTGAATCTCACGGGCCTGTTCAGGTGTGAGGAGGTTGTCGTTCGACATCATCATAGCCTCGCTGTTTGGGTCTTTGAACTCTCTTATCCAGACTTAATCAACTGAGACGAGGCTTCAAACCAAATGGCTCACCTCGCGAAGCGAGGTGAGATAGGTGAATCAGCCCAAGAAGCACGTTTCAGCGGTCCTTCTGGTGCTGTTGCTTGTCCTTGTTGGGCCTTCAACCTATGTTCAATCGAGAACGGTTACCTATGGTCCAGTCACCTTCCAGCCAGGTACGAACGAAACGATGGTCGATGATAATATCACGACGATTCAAGTGCCTGCAAATCATACCATTACCTCCGGTCACCTCTCAATCGAACCGGTATGGGAAACCATTGATGAGAATGGAACCTATTTCGGTGCAGGCCTATCGAATGCATGGTCCAATGGAACACATGATCGAACCTCTTCGATTGCGCATGGAGGAAAACTCTCACTTTCGACCGATTCTTCAGTTGGCTCTCTGACTGATTTTGAAGCGACCAAGATGGTTCCAACCGGTTGGCTGACCATGGGCCAAGATGGAGAAGCATGGAGTGTTGAGAATCTCTCCTCCCTCCAAATCGGACCAAGTCCGAGAGACGGAAACCACTCACTCGCTTATCTGACAACCGTCGTAAACGCATCCGGTTGTATTCTTTCACCGCACTATGAAACACCTGAATTCATGAGCAATCTCTCCTTCTCGTTCGATCATTGGCGCTCGATGGCGAGCGATGATGCTGCATGGGTTGAGTACACGCTCGACAATCAATCATCGTGGCAACAACTCATTCCGACCACAGGCTATTCGGATTCGGTGACGCCAAACCATCACAATCTCACCCAATCACTCTCTTCAGTTTGGTCCGGTGATGATGAACAGTGGACAACGACTCGTTTTGAATTGGATTCGCTGGCAAACATCGGCAACAGTGAAACCATGCGATTCAGATTATGTATCGCTGTAGGAACATCCAACAGTCCACGAGAAGGATGGTTCATCGACAATGTTACCTGGCAGAACGATGGTGATCAACCAGGTGCATGGTTCCACGGAAATCTCACCGGAGACTATGCGCCAAACGCAGACGGAACCCTCGTCATGCCGATCAATTTCTCAGGCCTCGCCAATCCAATCGAACTTGAAATTCGTTCTGATTGGGACATTGAAGGTGGCTCGAACGATGGTATGACCATCTGGTATTCAATGGATCAAGGACTTACATGGGTCTTGCTTTCACCCTTACCAGGATTGCCTGGAAACGGTGTTGTCCATCAAGGTGTCATCTACAACGATGAATCCTTTGGATGGCTCCCAATGTTCTATCCTGTTCCTGCTACGGCTTCAACACATGCGAACGCATCGACTGCATTGCTCAAGTTCAATGTTCAAACCGATGCCATCGTCAACCATGGAGGTGGAGCTCCTGCCAACGGTTGGGAAGGCATCATGATCGATGATGTGAAGTTGCATTCCAGAGCCAATACAGCCAACCATGTTGTACGCGTATTGAGCAACTTTACCAACCAACCAACCTACCAAAACGGTTCAACAGAAGGTTGGTTGGACAATGTTAGTGCTCCGAATCAATGGCAGTGGGTTTCCACATTTGGTGAAAACGGTCCAGAGACCGACGTGGACTCATTCGAAAATCCACACATGATGCCTGAAGGTTGGGCCATCGAGAACATCCATGGTGTCGGCTGGAGTCATGGCATATTAGGCAACACAACCCTCGGCCCATCACAATGGCATTCAGGTCAATACGGCCTTGGCATCAACCTCAACGGTTCGTATTCAGCAAACTCCTATGCGCATTTGATTTCTCCAGAATACATTCTGCCTGAGAACATCACGGCCTTATTGTCCTTCAGACAATGGATTTGTACAGAATCAGCATGGGATGGAGGGGCCATTTCTCTCTCAACCGATGGAGGTTTGAGTTGGTGGTATCTTCCTGCAGACCCAGGAGGTTTCCACGACCAACTCTCAACTGTGAACACAAATTCACCGTTCTATGGCGAAGGTCTCCTCGATGGTTCACAAGTTACAGGTGGCTGTGGAAGCGGGGCACCTCGAGGCTTTGAATTGAAAACCAAGGACATCTCCAATCTCACAGGTCAGTCTGTTCGAATCCGATTCTCATTCTTTAGTGATCAATTCGTTGAACGCGATGGCTGGTACCTCGATGATGCAGGTATCGAGATTTCCCTGTTTGAAACGCAAGGTGCGTGGACATCACCGTCCATTACGCCGCATCCAGTCTTTGGCTATGGCCATCTCAATGGACTTGCACATGAACCAGCCAATACCACATTACGATTCAGCCTCCTCGATACCTCTGGCAACCTCATCCCCGAATATCAGCATCGAACCATGCCGTTTTCAGTGGATTTGAATCCAGTGGAATATCCCTCGGTTCACATCGTTGCGCATTTCTCATCCACTGACCCGTTCATGACACCAACCGTTGAACGTCTTGGCCTCGGCATCGTGCAAAGTTTCGGAGCATATCACCAGAAATACAACAGTGCGATGAGCGATTTGGAAGTCACACAACAAGGCTTCCTCCGTGCAACGGTGGGTACAACGATCGACTTCAACATCGCTCCAGGTTGTGTCTATGATACGGTCGATGCATACCATATTGGCGGGAACCTTTCCGTCCATTCCTTTTCCTTCACGCTCGCAGCAAATCAGTACATGCCTGGCTCACCATCCGTCAAGATTCAACGTTTTGATGGAGCAACGACGGACAACGAATTGTATTCGCCTTGGTCGTTTACTCTGAATACTGGAGAGATGTTTGAAGCGTTCATCATTCAACCGCGTTGTCTTTTACCTCCGAGTGGTCCTGAGATTTCTGTTGGACAACATCAACTCGAAGCTGTCACATGGCCTCCAACTGGAAACGATGCCACCTTCGGCTTACAGACGCGGTTTGATTCGATTGTGAATGGATCTGAAATCATCAATGCTACCGCGGATGGCCAATTGTATGTGAACACAAGCGCATCGACAGGGTATCAATTCAGACATCACATCGCCCTTCCAATGAGTGGACTGAGCATTCCAAACGTTTGTCCATTGTTTGAAGGTTCCTTCATTCTTCGTGCAACAGCAGGCTCTCAGCCCACCGATGTGTATCTCGGTGCAGGGTTGCTTTCAACGGTTCCAGCGAATACGACAGAATATCTTTCGATTGAAAATACGTGTCCAGCCTTTGAACAGATACCAACGGATCTGTCCAGTGAATGGGTGTGGGGCTATGCCATCTACAACATCTCCACATCGCATCCAATCGAAGTGAATGCCTACGACGTTCTTGCCCTTCCAAAGATATCAACACTGAAATTTACACTGTACGATACACTACTGAACGAAGCACTCAATGCATCCTATACTGGTGATGATCGAGCCATGCTCGACCTTCCATTCCGCGTACAAACACTCCAGGGAGGTGTCAATGTCGAACTTGAGGTTGAAAGTTCACCGAATCTTGTTGACTCCGTAGTTGACGCACCTGCTTCGAGGTGGCTTCCAAACACACAACGTAGCATTACCACGCACCATATTCGGACCATTCCAACCGACCTTTCAATGGATGCACCAGCATTGAAGAGCATCCATCTTTCCATTGGTTCAAGCGATCAAGAATCTTCCATACGCATCAGTGTCGAAGTCGACCGATTGGATTCCACGCCTCGCTTCATTCAAACTGCAGGGGCTGGCTATGCAACGCTTCAACAAACCTCGGGTGCAATCTGTACACAGAGCGAATGTACAGTCACATGGGTGTTCATGAGCACATGGCTTAACGATGACATCGATGATTTGCATTGGTTCGTTTCATCCATTGATGAGAATGGTCTGGAATCTGGACCGTTGGTGTATTCGGACAATACTGCCTACAACGACGTTGAGAACGACTTGGAAGCTGTTGGTATTACCGCCTACGACCATCAGGGCCGTGCCTTGCACGATTGGACCCAACCACTGTGGCCATTGCATGTGAATCCCAACACGTCCTTTACAGTTCAAGGACAGGTACGCTACCAAGGCATTGCCAATGCTTGGGTCGGTGAAAATGATGCGGAAGTGACCGTCGAAGTCCATGCGATTCCTCCAATGAACGAGAGCGGTCCTAATCAATGGGAAGGCGATGCAATCGTATGGTCGATGTCCAATGTGACGACGGTTGATGCAGAAGGACGGTTTTCACTATCACTAACCATCCTCGATGAAGCGCAATTACCCAGCAAAACACGCCTTGAGGCCCGCATTTCCCTCACGCGTTGTGGTCCAGATGGGCTTGGTTTGGAAACAGCCAATGACCGAACTGCAGAATCAACTTCATTCGAGATGATCTACGATAAGACTCCACCCGATCTTATCGACATTGAGATTCTCGATGCGAGTGGATTCCAGCCAGCAAACAATCACGTTTGGCCTCCAGATCAAAACGTACCATTGCGATTGTACGTGGAGGATGCTGAAGGGTTGGAGACACCGCTTGTCATTCATACATGGTCTGAATATCAAGACGATGTGAATGGGAACGGCATCATGGAAGAAAGCGAGTACAAATCGATGACAGCCAGTGTCAATCGAGGTACTGTTCAGGCTGAAATCGATCTCCCATTGTTGGATGTTGATGCAATTCTACAACCTGGTGCAACACAAGGTCGACTGAGCATTGTTGTCACAGGTTACGACCTTGCTGGCAATCCACTGCAATCGGGGGGAACATTTGGGGAAGCATACGATGCTGCAACCGTTTTGGTCGAGCCACGTCAATCCACCTTGCTCGATGACAACACGATTGCACTCGATTCCATCGATGGGTATCTCTTCCCTGGACAGGAGCATCACTTCCAATTCGATCTTCTTGATGGGAATGGAATTGAAAGTCTTGATTCGATTCGAATTGGTTTGATGAATGCACTGCATGAAGATTGTTGGATTGATTACAAACCTCGATTCAATCAGACAACTGCGGATGTGATGTGTTTTGTTGCAACACCAAGCATTACGACGATCAAAGACGATTTGACCATGCGATGGACCGTTCATGTTGCGTTTGAATTGCGCTGGGATGCCATGCATGCGTGGGCTGATCGAGCATTCACGCCATCGATCATCGTCATCGATGAGGCACAAGATGTGGGTCTTGGAGCGACCTTCCTTTCTTCTGCAAATTGGACGACACATACTCGAGTTGAACTGGTCATTGACGAAATCTATGATCGAGTTGCTCCATTTGGCATCCTCGACGAAGGCATCCTTTCCTTGCATGTCAACGACTTTGCTGACATCGATGTCCTCGTCGTTCATGAAGGAACGAACCAACCTGTACGCAACATTCCGTTTGATAGTCGAGTGCATTACAACATCTCATCGGTTGGAATACAACATTCGACAACGGAAGAATTCGTTGACAGTCTAGGACTGAGTCGACACCGCATGGTCGCCAATCAAACGACGCTCCCTCAAGGAGAAGGTGAATTGACCATTGAAATGACAGGTTCAGTCTTCGACGTGCAAGGACCGCTACGAATTGACCTTGTTCTCGATTCACAAGCGCCAACCGTATCGCTCGAACCAGGAACGTTCCAGAATCTTGATTCGTTGCAAATTAACAACATTCCTGTTGAAATCACCATTCAGGATGATTTTGGTGTTCCAGCCCAAGGCGTTGAATTGCATTGGTGCTTTGTTCGAGAAGGCGTTATCGTTCCCTCCTCGATGACATCAATACCGATGAATCACTCAGGTTCGACAGGCAACGTTGCGTCATATTCGGTCATGCTCGATATTGAATCACAAGGCGTTGAATTTGGCAAGAGCGATCGATTGAGCGTGTGGTTCTCGCATACCGACCGTGCAGGAAATCTCCTTTCTGGTCCAGGAACAGAGATGATGCCACTGGATGTCTACGTCGTTTGGATGGCATTTGAACCAATACCTGTCTCGATTGAAGCAACACCGTATCGACCCGTCTTTGGCGAAGTCATCTCCATTGAGTTGACGCTTGAAAATGCAGGCTTCCTCAATGGTTCAACAGAAGTGTATCTGTTCGATGGCGAAGAATTGCTCCTCAAGAATGCCACCTTTACGCTTGAACCTGGTCAACAAGAACGGGTGATTTGGGAGGTTGAAGCATGGACCTTAGGCAGACTTGGACTTGTTGTTCAAGTTGGTGATGATCCATTGCTCATTCCAGTACCGCTTGCCGATGTGGTCGATGCTGATGGTGATGGCACATCATCCAATTCAGAACTCGGTCTCAATGTGCTTCTGGTCCTCTTAGCTGCGGGAGCAGTTATCGCCTCAATGCTCATCCGAAACCAGCGTATGAAGTCGCTGTATGATGAATACGACGACTTCGAAGAAGAGGACCTTCCACCGCCCCGGCCACAAGGTCTGGATGATGTTGACCAAGAGGAATAGTCAAGAAGAAGACCCTCGAGGGGCAATCACGTGTGCCGGGGTTCCCGAGCGGTCAAAGGGGGTGGACTCAAGATCCTCTGCGTAATGCTTCGCAGGTTCGAATCCTGCCCCCGGCACCTCCTCACAGATCTTCGAGTTCCTCTTGTGCATCACTTGTCAACGACTGGAAGACCAAACTTTCGGGATATTCAATGGCAATAAGCGCTCGAATATCGTAGGAACCGGCGATGTCCTTCGGTGGCTCTGCAATCTTCACACGACCATTGGTGAGCGTAATTCGAGCACCAGGTTGAGGCGCATCGGCCTTCGCTGGCAACCAAATACCAACACTACCCAAGGATGGATGCTGAGCAAGGATGAGTTGTTCCTCGGATGCTTCACCAACAACATTCGAAATGTAGAGTGGACGCTCATCGTTGAGAACAACACTCGCATCTTGCCAATCGTTGGAATACACCATCTCAGATGCATCCTCTTGACGCTTACTAATTTGTTCAACCACCTCTTCAACTTGCTTTTCTTGTTCAACAGTTTGTTGATGAATTTGGTCGAGTACTTGTCGCAATCCTTCGATTTCACTATCGTCATCATCTTCCATAGCACGATACGCAAGGAGAATGAGTTCTCCAAGTTCTTCGCTCATTCGTTGCTCAGACGAGACGCATTCAAGTGCTTCATCAAACAGTTCGATAGCAAAATCTGGCCGATTCAATGCGAGGAAGGATTCCCCGAGTTCAGTCAGCGCCTGTGCAGCCATTTCAACATCTTCACCAACCATTCGTTGCGCCTCATTCAGGGCATCTGAAGGAGCACCTTCAGCCAAATACTGTGCCATCGCTTGAACGATGTGTTGCTTGAGTTTCATTGGCAAAGTGAGTGTTCCAAGGCCGAGTGAGGACGATGATAATCGAATCGCTTTCTCAAATTTATTCGTCGATAAAGCAAGGACTGCGAGACGTGCAAGAATTCTCGCTTCGATGGTATCCTCATCAACGTGGGTTGCTTGAAACAATGCTGTCGAGAGATGAAGGTGTGCACCGACAGCATCGCCTTTCATTCGCTTCATGATGGCCAATGCCATCTCCGCTCGAACGAGAATACGTGAATGAAATCGATGCGCCACATCGACAAGTTCTCGCTCCAGTGGAGCGAGATCGATTCCAGCATTTTCCAAACAATCAGCGATCATGGTTTGTGTTTCAACAATGATTTCATCCAACGATTCTGTGGAAAGTTTCTGCTTCAATTGGGCAACGTGTTGCTCCAATTGCATCATGGTTTGACAACTTTCTCGTAATGGCGTCAACTTCTTTCGAACACTGGTTTTGATGTCCTCTCCGTTGATCATTCGATGCAATTCATTGAGCAGATTGACCTTCGATTCACCATTGCTCGAAGCAGAAGGTTTCGTTTGTTTTGCGGGCGCACTCGAAAGAAGGGAATCGACCATCCAGGTGATTTTTGCTTGTACGTCGTATTCGCTTCGTCGACTGATCGCATACTGCATTTCTGCAGCACGAATACGTCGTCCGAGCCGACGTAATTCACCCGCATGTTTCCCTTTCGCTTTTGTTGAAAGCCGTTCGAAAAAGGTCGATGGAGGACACACTTCACTCGCAAGTTGATGTTCTTCCGTCGCTTTCGCCATCTTGAAATCGTCCGTAACAAGGACAACATGATGCCCATCGCGTTGCAAGTCATGAGCGAGAACCATCAACGAGAGGTCAACATCTTGCGGTGATGCACGTTCACCAATCTTCGCACCGAGACCACGAATTTGGTCATCTGAGACTTCATGCGTTGTCAGCAAGGGTTTGATGTGATTCAGCAGGTTTGGTTTCTGCTTCCATCGTTGGTAACGAACGTTCTGAATTTCTCCATGCACACCTTTGGTGACGTGCATTGTTTTCAAGGCTGATTTCAAATCATTGAGAATGGTTGTTGAGGCCATACCACCCATATGGATGAAGCAATTCGAATCAACAACGTAGGTGACCATGCTGTGACCACGTCAAAGCAAGTCATAGTTCTTGAGCCGAATGAACGGCAAGGATGGCATCGACAAGCGGTGCAATCGTCGCACTGTTTGGATACGGTGAGACGACATCAGCAGCAGCTCGAACCTCTGTGAATGGCGTTCCAACGCAAACTGACCATCCAGACATTGCGAACATCGTGAGATCGTTGGGAGCATCGCCAACAGACAACAAATCAGAAGCTTCCAGTCCCATTCGCTTGAGGATTAATTCAAGCCCACTCCCCTTGGAGAGATGCGGCTCCATCAAGTGAATCGCAAAACCGGTTCGAACCACATCGAGGTTGGACCAATCGCTTCCTTTGATTGAAGCGGTGACCAATTCGAGGTCTTCATCTGCAAACAAGCACCATTCGCTCTCTCGCCACGCGTTGGTTTGAATGCCTCGTGCATCGATGTCTGAATGCAAGGATTCCAACCATTGCGCAGCCTTCTTCGCTTCATCTCCCGATGCACGAACGAGTGGTTCATCCCAATCAGGATGCCAAAGGACGCCACCGTTTTCGCAACACATTGGACCACTCAATCCGATAAAGCGCCACAATCCATAGGTGATGGCACGTACGTTTCCTGTAGCAAGAATGACCGGTATGCCTGCATCTTCAAGGCGACGAAGTGCTTCGACTGCATGCATATCCAATCGCTTGTTTTCATCGGTTAAGGTGCCGTCGATATCGAAAGCGACAACTCGCGGACACCATCCTGGCGGAAGCCACTCCATGGTTCTACTAAACGCTCATGTTTCAAGAAGATTCTCACGAAATTTCGGACCAGTTTATCATAGCCTTAATCAAACAGGAACTTGAGGAATTTTCTATGGGGGAGGGCAACGAAGAGGTGTTTTTCTCCCTCGAGGACGATGTTCCTGTTGCCTCGTCCAAGCCAACGAAAGCAACACCAGTTGCAGAAGAGGAGGAAACAACCCTCGAAGATGTTGAGATTCTTGATGCAGAAATCGTCATGCAAGCAACCGGTGATTATGCGGTCGAATGGCCACTGATCGGCATGGATTGTCCCGATTGTGCAAGCAAGGCAATCAAAGCACTGAACTTCATGCCACAAGTGTCAACGCCGGTTGTTTCAGCGACCAGTGGTAAAGTCAAACTCTCCATCAATCTTGAAAAGGGCCCACTTTCGGAGGTCTCGAATGTCCTTCGTTCACTTGGCCATGCACCCGATACGGAGCATCATCATCTCAAAGGCATCAAGGCTGCGAACGTTGCAAAAAGGAACAATACAACACTTCGAGAACTGAAGAAGTTGTTTCGATTGCAACCAGGCGTTCTTGATGCAGACATCGAAAAGGATGGACGCATTTTGTTGCAAATGGTCACGAGCGGTGATCAAGAACTTCTTGCCAAGCGTGATGAAGCCATCGAAGAGGTGTGTGGCTCTCAACCACGCTATGTGACGACCACCTCGAATCGACTTCGCCCAGATCAGTTTCGACTTCTTGGTGCAGCATTTGCACTCCCAATTCTCCTTGCCGTCATGTTCTTAGAAATCATTGGTATTGAGGGATGGATTCCAGCACTTATTGCCCTACCAGGAATCATCATCTCGAGTTATCAGATGTTCCGTGAAGCGATTGCAAGTATTATCAATCGCCAACTTGGATTCCAAGTTCTCACCAGTCTTGCCGTCATCGGGGCATGTGGCTTGATGATGTGGGAAGAAGCCCTCATCGTTTCCATCCTCGTTGCACTTACAGCGCACCTTGAGGGCGATGCGCTGATGAAGGCAAGAGAAGCCATGCAAGGCGGTCTTGACCGCTTGCCAAGAGTGGCTCGTCGAGTCAAGGAAAAGCAATCATTTACACCATCAGCCATTCAAATCGGTGGAATCGCTTCGATGTCAAATGCGATGTCCCCAATGAACACGCATCATCATCATCATGCAGGTCCAGAACAGATTCCAATCGATTTGCTGAAAGTTGGCGACCACATCGAAATTCGAAGTGGCGAACTTGTTCCTTCTGATGGTACAATTATCGAAGGTCGAGGTGCATTGAACAAGGCTCCATTGACGGGAGAATCTGTTCCTGTTGATGTTGAGGAGGGTGATTTCCTTCAGGCAGGGCTTGTTCTCGCTCGCGGTCCAGTCGTTCTTGAGGTTGAAGCCGTTGGTGAAGAAACGCAGTTGTTTGAACTGATTGAAGCCGTTCATACATTCAGGGACGAACCTCCTCGATTGCAAGCTTCAATCGAGCGCTTCACATCCATTTGGATACCGATTGTCTTGTTTGGTGCGTTCGGTGTTTACTGGTTCTTGTATCCGGACAATTGGAAGATTATTCTCTTACTCTGGGTCGTTGCTTGTCCTTGTGCGATGTTGCTTGCAGCACCTGTTCCACATGCAGCCGCATTGGCCAATTCAGCCCACATGGGTGCAATCGCCCGTGGTGGGAATGTGCTTGAGCGGTTAGCGAAAGTCAATCACGTCTTCCTCGATAAGACTGGTACGCTGACTTCTGGAAAACCATCGATTGGCCAAGTTATCATGGCCAAAGGGCGACGAAAGGATGCCTCCATTGCCCTTGCAGCAGGTATTGAGGCTCGTTCATCACATCCATATGCAGAGGCGCTTCGAGAGTACGCTACTGGCCTCAACATCGAACCGTCTGAAGTCAAGAAGATCAAGGACGTCAATGCAGGCATTCAAGCGGTTCGAAACAAGGAAGAGGTTCTCATGCTTCGACCCGATGCTTTGGCTGCATACAACATTGAGATGCCTTCTGAAATTCAAGCAGAAGTGAAACGAGCCGAACAACAGGGTCATGGCGCATCCGTATTGGCAAAGGGCGGAAAGTGCGTTGCATTGTTCACCTTTGTTCACGATGATACGCGTCAAGGTGCGGATGAATTGATTCCTGAGTTGCACAAGATGGGGATTCATGTCCAACTTCTGTCTGGTGATCAGCAAGGTGCTGTCGACCGTTTCGCATCCTCTGTCGGCCTGCCAAAAACCGATGCATTCGGGAATCAATCGCCAGAAGACAAGGTTGACGTCGTACGCAGTCGTTCAGAAATCGCTGTAACCATGATGGTCGGTGATGGCTTCAATGATGCTGCTGCATTAGCTGTTGCTGATGTTGGCGTCGCTGTCGGTTCAGGAGAATCCGTGAACGTTGAAGCGGCAGATGTCATGATTCCTGGTGACGATCCTCGGATGCTTGCGGACTTACTCAAACTTGCACGAAAGACAGAGCGTAATTTCAGACAGAATATTTCCTTCTCCATGATGGTAACGGTGACCTTGGTCTATGCCGTTGTCAATGGTTTCTATGATGCCCTATGGGTTGGTGTTCTGGTGCATGAGTTGTCGGTCATTCTCGTTATTCTCAATGGAGCACGGCTCGCTGAAGGAACAGGAACACTGACACTGGTCAAAAACACGTTCATCGCCATGTGGGAAGCGACACGTATCGCCCTTGAAACAGGCCGAAAACAACTTCTTGAGATGCGAACGTGAGAGGATATCTTCAAACCTAAGCAAGGTTGAGTCCAAACCGGTGAGCCGATGAGCAGAGTAAGAACCGACCCGTTGGTTGCAGCATTGACCCATCCAACGCGACAAGGTGCATACCAAGCACTTTCGCAACGAGATGAGATGAGCACTGTGCAATTGCAACAAGCGCTGAATGTTGATCGATACAATCTCTATCATCACCTCAAGCGATTGGTTAAGGTCGGTTTGATTGAGAATCATCGCGATGTTGGCCGAGCTCGATGGTGGAGGGTTGTCAAGCACGTACCTCTCCCAACGATGGGTGAAGGAAATGCTACAAGAGCAACAACGTCACCATTCGATGAACTTTCGAAATTGAACCATGTCCATTCGATTGACCTTCTCGACTCGAGAGGTCAAGTAGGTGCGAAACAATTGGTACAGAAACTTGCACAAGAATACAACATTCCGCTCGATTTACCATGGAACTTCCTTCCAGGAAAAATCATCCTCGTTGGCATCAAAAAAGATGGCGATGAATGAACAAATTCACGGGTTTGCAGGCGAACAATCCAAAATCAAAGAAGAGATGGACCACCATGGACGAACATTTCACCGTCGAGTCAAGAATCGCGCCACCGGCGCTTACTTGTCCAAAGTGTAACGGTTTGCTTCCATCCGCTCTTGGTGAAATTCAATGTGAACTCTGTGGTGCGAACGTCCGCACCGATCACGAACCCACTCGAACCAAGTGGATGAAGGAGAAATTGAGTTGTCCCTCTTGCTCAAAGGTCCTCATCGCTGGTGTCGATCATCGGCCAGCAGAATTACGATGTGGTGGTTGTGGAGTCCAATTCACGCTCGAAGCAAAGGTTGTTCGCGTCGAGATTGAATGCCCTTCATGCCACCGAGGCTTGCGAATGAGGCAACGACCAGGTCAGCGAACGATCAATTGTCCTGCCTGTGATACAACGTTCAAGGTACGTTTCTGAGATGATTGTATGAAGTCAACATTCCGATTGACCGGACTTGCTGATTACATTACACTCGGTAATGCCATGTTTGGAACGATGGCCATCTTCTTCCTCATTCTGGCTGTTGATGATACACTGAGCGACCCATATTCAGAAGGTCTTGCGACCAAATACATCTGGGCTTCGATGTTGTGCATTTTCCTTTCTGCAATTGGCGACATCATCGATGGACCAATTGCACGACGTTACTCGAAGCGAAAGCTGCTTGGTGGTTCACTCGATATCATGTCCGATTCACTCTCATTCTGTGTTGCTCCAGCATTGATGATTTTCATCATGTTTGGACGCTGGGGGGAAGCAACACCTCTCTGGACCATTTCCTTAGGCGTTGCAGGATTTTGGGTGATTGCAGCAGGCATGCTTCGTCTTGCCCGATTCCAATATGAGGAGGCGAGTAATCTTCCGTATTTCCATGGCCTCTCATCACCAGGAAATGCCATGGTTTTGATGAGTGCTGCAGGCTTCATTTGGTTGCAACCTTTGTTGGGTGTTGGGCCTGATCTCAAAAACGCTGAAGTCTGTCTTGGTGAAGGTGTTGATTACGCCTGCCACGCAACGCCAGGTCTTGATGTTCTGATTCTTCCAATCATGTTCATCAGTGGAGCATTGATGATTTCAGAACGACGTTTGTCGAAATTGAAGCATGGATTGGACATGATCTTATCCATCATTCAGATGATTTGTTTGCTCGTTGCCATCGTTTGGGCATTGATTCGAACAGGTACATCCGATGTAAGCCTCGAACTTGGAGGCGACATCGCTCCAGCAGGTTGGCTTTTCTTTGCTTCAGCAATGTTTGCAATCTACTACGTGGTCAAACCTCAACCTCCAGTGTACGCTGGGGATGAAGAAGCCTAACTGCGCGACAGATTACCCTATCAAAATCGCGCATTTGTTCATTGCGAACGTCGCGCACCTTATGTAGGAAGAAAGGTCGATACGCATACGGATGGGATGCTATGAGTGCTAGCGAGAGCAGGCAGGATGATGC
>CEUK01354166.1_pt1 | contig 15382 bp, 7 predicted proteins | sample 356451 | NCBI WGS metagenome assembly CEUK01 (sample SAMEA2622843, study PRJEB7988) | marine metagenome | isolation source: saline water (ENVO:00002010), including
GGCAGGTATAGCTATTGGCAGGCAGTGGCTATTTTATGACAAAATTTCTTTAGATATTCAAATAGGGCCACAATATAGTATAGTTAATAGGAGTGAGAGAGTTTTCAATGGAAACGATGATTGGAATTTAAACCAAAATGTAGATGACGTTAATCTAGTGGCAACTGCGACGGGAAATACTGCTGACTTTTATTTACAAACAAAATATGGTGATGTATATGCATTTGATGGGATTGCACCTGACTCAGATGTTGCAAATGGATATTTTGGTATAGTTGATGAAAGCGGGACTAATGTAGTAATAAAAGCTAAAGGAAATGAATCATTAAAGTTCTCTTCTGGATTTTACAGAGATTTACCAGGATTAACTGATTTTGCTAAAATAGAAACTTACAGAATAAAAATTAGATTAGGATACGCTTTCTAATCAAGAACAGATAAACCCTAAATTTATAATATGAACATTAAAATTATTTTTGCTGGATTATTAACAATCATGTTCTCGTCATGTATGGACTGTATGGATTGTCAAGTAACAACAGATATCAACTTGTCAGTTGAGTATTATTCATTAAATTCTAGTGGAGATATGAGCATAGACTCAACTACTAATTTCACATATAACGTACAAGGATATATTAATACGACACTTCCTGACAATGTTAATGCAAGCACTGACATGACTCCGTACATTAGCCCAATTAATGTTAAAGAATCATGTGGTGATGAATTAAAAGACATTAACAATTCTACATTAAACTTTGAAACAGTATTAGGAGATTCGATTACAGGCCTACATAAATATAATTGGTCAGAAACTTGGGATTGTAAATAATTTAAAACTAAATAAGCATATCATCATTTTGGCATATGCTTATTAAATAACGCTCTATTATTCTAATAATCAGAGGCAAAGTCAGTTCTAACACCATCTTTAAATGCTATTATGAATGCATTCTTATAACGATTAGAACTCACTTTAGCTAAATAAGCTTCTGCCTTATTATAGCTATCATAATTTCCACAAATAAAGGTATAGAAATTATTCCCTAAAGGGAGAGTAATTAAATCATCATGTAAATATATATCTATTGGCATATTAAATTCACTGAAGTTTCCTAAAGCAACTCTAAAAATAGCACCATCCAAAAAAGATAAATCTACATTACTATTATTAACTCCAGTTTTAACGAATTTTTTATAAACTTCTGTTAATTCATTTTTATATTTTTCATGATTTCTGAAAGCTTTCTTAGCACTTTTTAAATCATTTAATTCATTGTGAATAGCTATTTGATTCTGATAAGATAACAAAAAGTATTTGTCTAATGAATTACATTTTTGCAATAATTCAATTGCTTTATCAACATTTCCTAATCCATATTGCATTACAGCAATATTATATGTTAAATCTCTATCACTATATATTTGTTTAGAAAGCATTTCAATAATAGGTAAAACTTTCTTTTTATCTCTTTTCTCTGAACTCCTAAAATAAGACATTGCTAAAAATGTATTTACATAGCTTAGGGTTAATTGTGAAACTTTAGCCTGATTAAATTTCTTTAATGAAGATTTAAATGCTTTAATAGCTAACGAAAATTCTGATGAATTAAATAGTACAATACCTTGATCATATAGCTCCTGACCTTCTCTAAGCTTTTTCCTTAGTCGATCATCGAATTCAGTGATTGTTTCATTTTTCAAAACAGTTTTTGCATCTCCTTTAGCAGTCAATGAAATTGGATCTATATTAATTCCTTTAGGAAGCTCTAGTTCTATATCAATATTAGAAGGATTATTTGAATTGCTAGCTTTTTCTTTTTTCTTAGCTAAGGCTAATTGTTCTTTTCTTTTTTTGTCAGCTAAATCATCCTGAGCATATTGTAAACGATTAAGAACTTTATTAGCTTTTTTTGTTTGATTTAACATTTGGTATATTGCTGCCAAATTTCCATAAGCCCTAAAGAAATTTCTATCTAATTTAATAACCGCTTCAAGTTGTTCTGCGGCAATTGACTCCTTGCCGTTTAAATAATTTAAAATCGATAAATTATAAAGCCATTCCTTTTCTTTTTCTACTGACTTAGTTATCAAATCCAAATACCTTGGAACTTTCTTTTGATTTCGAGCATCGTTACTAATTTGATGAGCTAGTGCAAGCTGTAGGTTTGGGAAGTTTAGAGCGTCATCATTAATTTTTGCTCTTTTATAGTTTTTAAATGCTGTTTTAAAAGATAATATTGCTTGAGCATTTTCAGATTGCTGTAACAACTGAACTCCCTTTAAATATGCTTCATCTGCAAGCCTTACTTGATCTGCAGCTCTATCACTAAGATCTTTTAACTTAGCATACTTTTTAATTTTTGACACATCTGAGACAATAATCAAATCATTTTGACTAATTGAAACAACTACATTATCTTGGAAAGATAGAGATTCAGCAATACAAGAATATATGTTTGCAAAAACAAAAATTGATATTAAATAAATATTTTTTTTCATCTAAATTAAAGCGTTTAGTATTTTACGAAAGTAATGAAAATTTAAAAACTATTTATTATTGTTTAACAATCTTATAAATAAACTCTTTTTTATTCTTTATTAATTTTAAATAATAAATTCCGTTTGATAATTCCGAAGTGTTTACTTTCCAAATAAAATAATCATTTCCATAATTTAATAATTTACCTCTTAAATCAATAATCTCCCAATATATATTCTCATTAGTCCCTGATGAAATATTTAAAAAGTTATTAAATGGGTTTGGAAATACGTCAAAATCTTTAATTTCCAAGTTTAGCATTTCTAAAACTTCTATATTATAAGAACTAGATTCTCCAATACAATTAAATTTATCAGTAACCTCAACGTAATATTCTCCTATGGAGCTTGGTTCGAATATACTATCAACTGCACCGACAATTAATCCATTTGAATCATACCATTGATAAAAATATGGAGGAATACCAAAAGTAGGATTTGATAGTGTTGGTTCTACGACAAATAATTGACTATTATTAAAATCAATAATTGGATAAATTACATTAGGCTCTAATAAATCTATTTCTTCAATTATTAAACATCCATTTGCATCAATCATTTTAATAGCATATTCATCAGCACATAAATTATCAAAAATGAAATTGGTATCACCTAAATTAATACAAACTAAATCGTATGGAGGAGTACCACCATTTAGTTGACTTATACTAATCAAACCATTACAAGCTCCATAGCATGTTGGATTTGATAAATCATATGAAAAATCTAGTGGATCCTTGTCAAATATTTCTACAGCTTCACTATATGAACAAATATTTGAACTATTGGGAATAAAGTAATTCGCTGAAATTGTATAAATACCTTCATCAAGTTGTTGAGAAATATTATTATCTAGTATATTTTCATTTAAAGTAATCCAAGTGTTGAATTCAGAAATAACTGTATCAATATTAATAATTCCGTCATTAAAACCTGGGCAAGAAATATTATTCACATCGAAATCAAAATCCAATGAATAAAAAGGAATATACAAATCAAACTCTTTAATACAATCATTTAAATCAATAATATTCATCGAGTAATAACCAGAATCTAAATTTTCAAACAAACCAAAATTTTGATAAAGTGTACTATCTATTTGATCTAATGAATAAAAATAAACTCCGCTTGAACCACCACCTGCAATTGCATCTATTGCTCCAATATCTGATTCATTTGAGCCACTATTAATAGAAGGTGCACCACAAAATATTGTGTCAATTGTTAAATCAGAAATTATAATAGGGTCAGGCTCATCGACAACAAACGATAAAGTATCTAAACAATTTAATTCATCTTTTACAACTATATAATGAATTCCCTGAAACAAACTGTCGAATATTATTTCATTTTGTGATATAAACGAACCAAAGTCTATTGAAAATGAATAATCACCTTCACCTTCAAGTGCTGAAGCATAAATAATGGCAGTGCCATCTTCTTTACAAATATCGTTACTAATAAGTGCCGGAAGATTTACATCAATATAATTAATAGTATCTACAACTAAACACGGTTTGTTTAAAACTATATAAGAACTATCGTATTGACATCCATAATTATCTAAAATTTTAAAAGTGTATAAAGAATCACCGCACAATTCATAAAATGAACTTTCTGATTGAAATGCATTATTTTCAAATCCATAACTATATGGAGTCACTCCACCCGATCCTGACAATATTAATTCTACATCACAACTGTAGCAACATGTCGGTAAGCTACTTGATTCTATTTCTAAGATTAATTCATCGGGAGATGTGCATTCAATGGTAATGGTGTCAGAAAAACAACCCATAGAATCAATAACAAAAAATTTATACTCTTTACCACCCACTAAATTATCAATATAAGATGATGGAAATGTATCCGTTTCATTTAACATAATATATGAATAATTTGGAGTTCCTCCTGTTATGGAAATATCTATAAAGCCTGTTGTGTCACCATAACATAGAGAACAAAACCCTAAAGTATCGGACAGCTCATAACTATCAATAAATAAATTCAAATCAGGTTGTGTTAGTGTTACAGTTATTGTATCATAACAACCTAAACTATCAGTAACTTCAACTAAATAAGTATCGGCTAATAGGCCTGATATAATATTTGTATTTTGATAAGATTGCCCTAAAATATCGAATTGATATGGAGGTAAGCCCCCGCTTACATCAAAAGCTATTTGTCCATCATTATTACCAAAACATGAAATGTCAAAAGTCAAACTATCTATAATTGAAATTTCTAAAACATTAGGCTCAAATACTATAAAACTAGTATCAACAGTACAACCATTAGAATCTATAATTTGTAGATTAAATGAACCTGCGTATAATTGTTGGGATAATATGTTATCATCGTTATTATATAAATATGTGTAATTAGGTGTACCTCCAGAAATGTAAGCATTTAAAGCTCCTGAACTATCTCCACTACATAAAACATTTGTAACTAATATAGAGTCAAGAATAAAAGTATCTGGCTCTAAAATTTCTAGATCATAAAAATACGGACAATCGTCGGTTAAAGAACTTGCTATTTCAATTGTATAAATTCCTGCTGATAAATTATTAAATAAATGAGGATGATTAAACCAAGGATTGAAGTTATTTAAAGTATCCACAAGTCTAACAAATATTGTAGGATAAATACTTTCTATATTTAACATAAACTCTCCATCATCTGCTCCATAGCAACTAACATCTTGATGCATATATAAACTATCTTGAATTATAATTTCATCAGCAAGGATATTAAAGAAAATTTCTTGATTACATCCTTCGGAATCAGTTAAATATAATGTATAATCACCAATAGCTAAGTCATTAAAAATAAAATTATTTTGAGCAGCTATTGTATCACCTTGGCTTACTAAGTTAAATAAATATGGTGGAGTACCATTTTGGACTCCTACCTCAACAAATCCTGATGAATCAGTATAACATGCTAACGTATCATTAATCTCTAAGATTTCAAAAATAAGCTCGGTATTATCAAGTATTTCAAAATTTATGGTATCGACACATAAACTATCTTCAATAGTTAGTTGATAAAAGCTCGATTCTAAATCGCTTAATATAAATTGATTTTGAGAATCTAAATTTATTGTAATAATTTCACCATTGAGTTTAAAAACTAATGGCTCAATTCCACCTAATAGCTGAAAAATAGCACTACCTAAATTTTGGCAATCAACGTTGTTACTAGAAACATATACTAGCTCAGGTGATAATGGATTAGAAATTATTTCAGAGTTAAGTGTATCTGAAATACATCCGTTAGAATCAAAAGCAATAAATGAATATTGATCAACATTTAAATTATTAAATTGATGTGGATAACTGAATAATTGATCATCTAAAATTCCAACGCTATAAGGTGGCAGTCCGCCTTCAATAATTGGCGATATTACACCTAGATCTGACGCATTACATAAAATATCCTGATGCAATTGCAAATTCTCATTTAATAATAATTGCGAATTTCCTATAATTGAAAATAATAAAGTATCAATACATCCAAGAGAATCCTCGGCTGTAATAATATAATTGCCAGCAACTATATTTCCAAAGAACGGAGATTGCTGATTAGAAATAATAATTTCATCTTCTGTAAATAATGAATAAATTAAATTACCAGAAAAGCCAACATCAACCTCTACAAATCCACTACTGTCACCATAGCATAATAATGTATCAGAAATATTTAAAATATTTAAATTAAATGTAGTTTGATCCAAAATATTGAATTCCAACGAATCAATACAATTATTAGCATCTGATAAATAAAAGCTATATGTATCAGCACTTAAATTATTTAAAATAACAATTTGATCTTCAGATATTAATTGATTGTTATCTATTGAATAATTATAAGGTAAAGACCCACCAAGAACTTCAATTTCAACATTCCCTAAAGGGGAAAAACAATTGATATTTTGCAAAGAATTTAAAGATAATGAAATTTCTAAAGGCTCTGAAATTTGAATGCTATCAATTGAAGCTGTACATGATAAACTATCAGTAAATGAAAAAGAATAATAACCAGAAACAAGATTATTATATGTCTGATTAAATGACGTATTTTGGGTGAAAAAATTCCCGCCTTCTACAGTTAATGATATAAAACCTGAACTATCACCATTACACAATATATCTTGATGTTGATTAAGATCTTCAGAAATTTGTAACATAGGATTTTGATAAATAATTATTTCCAAAGAATCTTGACATCCTAAACTATCGATAACATAAGCAACATAGTTATTAGCAGGTAAAGAATCAAATTGATTTAATATTTGTTGAGAATACAATCCATTAGAATCAAATAATTGAAAAAAATAATTGGGTGTACCACCTGATGCGTTTAAACTTATAAAAGAAGTAGAATCGCCATAACAACTAATTGTATCTAAATAGCTACTGATTGAAAAAAGCAATTCAGGTGATTCATTAATTTCAAAATCTAATGAGTGAAAACAACCATTAACATCAATTATATTCAAATTATAACTATTTTGAATTAAATTTTCTATAGAGTAATAACCATTATTTTGACTTAAATTAATGGTATCGTCATTCAAAATAAAAATATTAGGATCTACATTGCTATTTATAGAAAATAAAATAGAGCCAAAGCCTTGTTCAAAGCAATTAATATTATTTACGTAAACAGAATCAAAATATATTGAATCAGGCTGTAGAATTTCTATTTCTTCACTAACAGCACATAAAAACTCATCTTTCAATTCAACAGTATAGAATCCAGCAGATAAATTTTCAATCGTATCCATTGGAATATTTGATGAATTAAAATAAATTACATTACTTGATGAATCAATTAATGTATAATTAATAATAGATGAAGAATCAGTGGATATGTATATTACAGCATTCGTATCACCATTACATAATAAATTAGTATGTTCAACATTCAAAGCTGGCGATGGGTAGAAGTTAATATAAAAATCAAATGAGCAACTTGAAATGTTTAATGTATATGCGGTATTTTGAGTAGGATAAATATTAATTGAAGGATTTTCACTTAATAGAATAGAATTTACACCAACTACCTGTCTCCATTCAACTGAATAATTTCCAGAAATGAATTCACTAATGTCAATATTTATAAATGTGTCTGAACTACATAAAACGTACACATCTTCAATATACTCTTCATTTGAATTAGAGGTGGTGAAATTTACATAATCAGAAACAAGTGAAATAAAAATTGAATCAGATGTTAGAATACAATTATTAGTATCTAAAGCTTCGACTTGTAAAAAAATATTTGAGGTGTCGATTAAAATCTGTTGATTTTGAAGATAATCTAAAGATGTGCCATAGTTCCAAGAATAATTAAAATAGCCACTATCTGCAACAACATAACTATTTAAATCACATACTTGAACAAAATAAACACCATCTTGTTCTGAGTATGATATCAATGAAGGGTCCCCATTTAAGGATACGCCTATGTCATTATTACTAACTGATATAACAAAAGTAGTATCGAAAATAACATTTTGACCAAAATACACCTGGAGATTATAATTACCATCATATAAATTATAAATTGAAGTATCCGAAGAGTTAAAGTTGTCAGGACCTTGCCAATTAAAACTATAATTATTTTCTGAAAATAACTCAAATTCAATTTGTCCAGAATTTATACCATTACATGTATTAATAATACTATAATTATAATATTCAATTGGTGTTGTAAAGAAATATGACTCTGATGACCAACCTTCTTCACAACCAGTTAAAGAATTCACTTTCACTTGTACTTCATAATTTGAAGCAGGATTTAAGTTTGATAATGTTTTAAAAGAAAACATTTCTGCAATAGAATCCGAATATAAACCTGATGCTACTGGTCCTTGCCATGCTTGTCCTAATATTCTATATCTAAACTTATAACCATCTACTAATGAATCGACATTCCAATATATATTAGCACTTGAAGGAGTAATTTCATTAAACCATAATGAATCTGGCAAAACAGGATCTGGTCCAATAATAATAGTATCTAAATTTTGACATCCATTCGCATCTTTTACAGCAGCTAAATATGTACCATATGTTAGTGATGTAAAAGTACTATCATAAGAAAAAGGACTGTTTGACAAAGAATATTGATACGGAGGATCGCCATTTATACCAGCTAAAATTATTTGACCGTCGTTAGTAAATGAACAACTTGCATCAGACACATTATTAGCAAAAGATAAATTTTCACATATCGTATCAATTAATGTTAAAGACACAAAAGCATTTTCAGAAACAATAGAAATTAAATTACCATTATTATCCACACTCCACAATCTTAATGTTGCTATATAGTCCCCAATGGGTGCTGTTGGATTAAATTGATTAAACTTTACTCGAACTGGTCGTACTTGAAAATAATCACAATTGGCTACTTCACCATTTTGGCTTCCCCAATAACCGATTGCATTACCAAAAGCATCAATATCATAAGATATAGATTCCCAATTAGATTGAGCATTATAGTATTCGATAATAAAATCACCCTGTTCAATTGGATCAGTTTCATGAGAAATTATAAACTCAGGCTTAAAGTTCAATTGACAACCTAAATTAATTAGTTGTACATTACATTCTGAATATTGATTGTAACCCACAGGATTAAAATTAAATTGATCTTGTACTTCTATATATGCAGAATCCTCTTGACATGAAAAATCAGTAAAAACATATGAAATTGAATCATAACAATTAGTAATATTATCAGTAACATATACCCAATAAATTTGATTCACTGTTAAAAAACTTAATGTTGTTGCATTTGTTTGTGGCCCACCAGGAATAAATCCACCATTATCATTCAACCATTCATATGAATAACTACCAGAACCTGAAGTAACGTTTACTTTTAATTGTCCGCCGTTTACACTCCCTTGACAAAAAGGCTCTTGCAGAACCTCAATTTGTAAATTAAGACAACTAATAGAATCTTGAAATAAGTAATTTGCAAATGCGTTAGTATAAATTGAAACTAAAAAAAAACAAACTATTAAAAATAGATTACTTAAAAAATAAGCCTTTAATCTTAAATAAAATAGATGTATGTATTTACCATTATACAGCATTATCACTTCCTTTTATTAGATTTATGATTGTTAAAAAAATTAATTTAACATCTAATAACAAGGTCCAGTTTTCTATATACCATACATCATATTTAACTCTGTTTTGCATGTCCTCCAAACATTTTGTTTCACCTCTAAAACCGTTAACTTGAGCAGAACCTGTTATTCCTGGAAGTACCAAATGACGAACCATAAAGCCATCAATAATTTTGGCATAATCTTTAGTATGTTTAAGCATGTGAGGTCGGGGACCTACAACAGACATTTCCCCAAGAAAAACATTGAAAAATTGCGGCATTTCATCAATACTAGTTTTTCTTAAAAATCGTCCAATTGCAGTTGTTCTTGGATCATTTTTAGTTGCTTGTTTAATATCAGAAATATTATTTAATTCCATACTTCTAAATTTTAAACATGTAAATTCCTTATTATCTAAACCAGAACGAGTTTGCTTAAAAAAGATCGGCCCTTTAGAAGAAATTTTTATTAAAAATCCAAGTAATGGCACCAACCACGTCATAATAAAAATGATTATAAATAATGAAAATAGTAAATCAAAAATTCGTTTAATTATTCGATTTAATTCATATTGAAGCGGCTCTTCTCTGAGGGTTATTACAGGAGTGCCTCCTAAAATATCAGTCTTTATTTTTCTTTGTTTAAAAGAACTAAAGTCAGGAACAATTCTTAAACGTATCATTTTGTCATCGCAAAAAAGAATCATTTTACTTAATGCATCCTCATCATCAATGGGCTCTGAATAATAAATTTCTTCAATTAAATTTTTTTTGCAAAAATTTTCTAATTCATCTATAGGATAGCATGGACAATTAAATTTTTTGTGATCAATGTTTCCATTAAAAATTGCCACTAGTCTGTATCCATGTTCTTTTTTTGAAAAGAACTTATGTAGTTTTGAACAAACATCTCCTGTGCCAATTATTACAACATTTTTATAATTATATCCTAATTTTCTATAATTTTTAATTAAAACAAATGAAATACTACGCCAAATTATTATAGATATAAAGGCTAAAAACAAGGTTACGTAAAGATAATCTGAAGAAAATGAGTTTGATTTTAAAGTATACAATAATGCAGCAATCATAAAGCCATTAACAATAAAGGCTTTAAAAAAATTAGATAATATTATTTCTGTACGAGATGCCCTATAATAATCAAAAAGTTTAAAAAAAGATCCAACTAACAACCAACTTAAACATAGTATAACAAAAAAAAATAGATGTTTCTCGGAAATGTCAACTGATTTATAAATCCATCTATATGAAAAAACAAAAGAAAAACATAAAACGAATATGTCTCCTAAAGCGAAAAATAGAGGTAATTTTAATGCTTTTACTTTCATCAATAAATGATTTATTATATAACCCTATAAATATAATAAGAAAAGAAAGTAAATCAAAATTCACTCAAAAGTTGTTCATAACTAGAAATAATCTTGTTCCAATTATAAATATTTTTTATTTTGTTGTAATTATTAGAGGATAGATTTTTGTAGTGTGCTTTTTTGCAACTTTCGATTATTTTGATCAATTGATTTTTATCTGAAAAATAAATAGCATCATTTTGTAAAATTAATTTATTAAAAACATTTTGATGTGAACAAATTAATGTATTTGAAGCCATAGCTTCAATTAAAGATGGATTAGTTCCTCCAACTGAATGTCCATGAAAATATAAATTTGAATAATACCTCAGATTATTAAGCACATGTAAATCTGAAATATAGCCTAGAAATATTACTCTATCATCAATAATGTATGATTTTATTTTTCTTGCTAATTTAGTATTCATATTACCTATAACTACAAGCTTTCTTGATACATTTGATTTTACAAATGCATCTATAATCATTTTTATATTATTTTCAGGTTCAATTCGAGCAATAATAATATCATAATCATATGATTTAAGATTATATTTACAAAGAATTTCTTTATTTGGCTTTTCAAAGCAATTAGCACCATACGGAATATAATGTGACTTTAGAGAATATTTGCTGTTTATATAGGATTGAACTGCTAATGAATCAGCTATTAAAACATCACTATAATTTATAGCTAATTTTTCAGCTAATTTTAAAAATTGCATCGTAATTTTAGAAAATTTTTCGCGCTTCCACTCAAAGCCATCCATATTTGTGAATAATTTTATGTTTTTCTTAAAAAGCCAATTCCAGATGGAACTACTAGTATAACCTAATTGTAAAATAATATCAAAGTTCCTTTTACGTGAATCTAATGAACAATTTAAATCATAAATAAACTGGCCTATTGTACCTAACTTAAACTCTGGGTCATAACAATGAATAATATTTACATTATTCCATTTATTTGATTGGTATGGATGATTATGAGAATTATATACATAAACCTCATGCCCTTTTTTGCATAAACCTTCTGATAAAAATTGTGCAATCTGTTCGAAGCCTCCATAATGATTAGGAATTCCTCTGGTTCCAAAAATGGCTATTTTCATCAAACTAGTTGTTTACTGGTTTATATCCTTCAACTTTTTCAATAAGAAGTTTCTTTATTTCTTCATCATCAAGATTTTTATGATGTTTTATTATAGAATTAATAGCTTCTTGAATCTCTGGCCAACTAAAACTTGCCTCTTTAGCTTGCATTATTTGAGGATGTTGAGATTGTATAACATCATTGCCTATTAGAAGCTCTTCATATAATTTTTCTCCTTGTCTTAGTCCAGTAAATACAATCTTAATATCACCTTCCGGGTTCTCACTAGTTACAGGACTTAGACCACTGAGATATATCATTCTATAAGCTAAATCTAAAATTTTCACTGGCTCTCCCATATCAAGAACAAAAACATCTCCCCCTCTTGCCATTGCACCAGCTTGTAATACAAGCTGAACTGCTTCTGGGATAGACATAAAATACCTAGTTACATTGGGATTTGTAACAGTAACAGGGCCACCTTCCTTAATTTGTTTTCTAAATAATGGAACAACTGAACCGGCAGAATCTAAAACATTACCAAAACGAACTATGCTAAAACAGGTTTTTGTCTTTTCAGAATTTAAAGCTTGAAGAATTAGTTCTGAAAAACGTTTAGAAGCTCCCATAACATTAGTTGGTCTTACCGCTTTATCTGTGCTAATCAAAACCATATTTTCTACTGCATAATTATTAGCACATAAAGCTAAATTATATGTTCCGATGACATTATTAAAGACTCCCTCTACAATATTTTTTTCAACCATAGGAACATGCTTATACGCAGCCGCATGATATATAGTATGAATATTATTTTTGGAAATCACTGACTCTACCATATTCATATTAGTTACATCAGATAAAACTGTTATTATCTCACAATCTTCATATTGTAATAAGTTTAACTCATGATCAATACTATAAAGATTAAACTCACAATGATCAAAAAGAATGATTTTTTTTGGCTTTAAATTAATAATTTGTCTGCACAACTCTGATCCAATACTGCCCCCAGCTCCCGAAATTAAAACATTTTTATCTTTAATGTTTTTCTTTAAAAGTTTAGATTTTGGTGCTACAGGAACTCTTCCAAGAATATCTTGAACTTCGACATGTCTTATACTTTCTATAGAAACTTTTCCTTCAACTAAAGAGGATAAAGATGGTAACAATTTTACCTCTATAGGATACTTTGATAATTTTTTAAGTAAGTCTCTTTTGCCATTAGCGGTCAAAGACGGAATAGCAAGTAAAACAATCTTAGCATTTCTTTTTAAAATTAAATTTTTTAAACTTTTAAACGCATAAACTTTGGTAAAATTAATAAGAGTTCCGTGCTTAGATTCATCATCATCTATAAATGCCACAGGAGCATAATGATGATTTTTTCTTAAACTTTCGACTAGTTGAGCACCTGCACTTCCTGCACCATAAATAATAGCTGGAATTCTGTTATTAACAAAATTGTCCCAAGAATAAAGCAATCCTTTAAACATAACTCTTCCTACAACTACTAAAATACTAGAAACGAACCAAAAAATTAGAATAACAGTTCTAGGCATATCAGCTTCTCTAAATATCATCATAGCGAATCCTAAAATTAGACTAGCTACAGTAATGGCTTGAAAAGCAGTAACAATTATTTTAGTACCCATAAACTTTAGTACTGATCGATATAGTCCAAGTTTAATAAAAATAGGTATAGAAACTAAAGGAATAAAAACGAATATCCAAAGATTTGATTGAATCTGATCTGACCAAATAACTCCGAGTCTTAATGCAAAAGACAACCATATAGCAAAAACTAAAAAAAATACGTCAGCGCTAATCATTATGGCTTGTTTTTTCTGACGAGAAAGTCTAGTTAATTTATCTTTCATTTAAACTATTTTTAATCAAATTATACATAAAAATTACCAAAGTTGTTAAAATAACAAGCCAAAAAATTGAATTTCCAATTTTAATTAGGTGAAAAGTAATCAAATAATTAACAACTAACTGAAGAAAAGAATAGAATAAGGAAACATTTAAATGAGAGTAACCTTTTAGATGAACCAGTTGTTGATATAAATGTAATCGATGCGGTTTAAAAACATTTTCTCCATTTAATTTTCTCTTTACTAGAGTAAAGCCACTGTCTACTGCATAAATAATTAAAAATAAAGCATATAAAGGCTGAGCTGTAAAAACAATTAATTTAAATAATAAAAACAAAATAAGTAATGCTAACGATAAACTACCAACATCACCAGAAAAACAAAGTGCTTTAACTCTAAAATTAAAAAATGAAAAAACTAATACAGATAATAAGGGAAAAATGATTAAATCCGGATCTACAAATAATAAAGATTCATTGATATAATACAAAGTCGACAATATTACCAAACTATATGATGCCGTCATTCCATTAATTCCATCCATAAAATTATACGCGTTTAATCCTCCAAGCATAATAAATAAAACAATTAACGAGTAAAATAAAGACAACTCTGTAAATGACTGCCATAACACAAGTAAAACAGCTATAATTTGTACTATGAGCCTTGTTAAAGGTTGCAATGATTTTATATCATCTATAAAACTAATTACAGATATAATAAAAATAGCTAACATAAATAGTGGATACTCAAAACCACTATATACAAAATACATAAAAACAGATACGGGAAACACTATACCGCCTCCTCTTATTGTTACTATTTTATGAGAGGATCGATCATTCGGAATATCAAATATTTTATATCGCTTCGCTAACTTCAGATAAATTAGTAATATTACTACTAATACAATTAAACTAAATAAATAAATACTCATATTGTTTGGCTAATTGTTCGTACGAATGATACTTTTCTACATACTCTCTTCCATTATTACCTAACTCATTGCGTTTAGATACTGGCATTTTATATAACTCTAAAATAGCATTAGCAATTTCTTTAGGGCTTTCTGGCTTTATTGAAATTCCAGCTTTAGCTTCTAAGACAGGGTCATTACCTGCATCAACAGAATGGATAATTGGTTTTGCTGATGCTAAATAATCAAATAACTTGTTAGCTGAAATTCCAAATCTATATATTTTAGAAAAATGCCAACCAATATATAAAACATCCATCTTTGATAGAAAAATACCGACTTCGTTCTTTGGGACAGCATCATGAAAATAAACATTTGAGATATTATTATCATTTACAATTCCCATTAATGCCTTCTTTTCAGGACCATTTCCAAGTATGTGAATTTCTAT
>CEUK01186104.1_pt1 | contig 15326 bp, 9 predicted proteins | sample 356451 | NCBI WGS metagenome assembly CEUK01 (sample SAMEA2622843, study PRJEB7988) | marine metagenome | isolation source: saline water (ENVO:00002010), including
CTGGCTGCTCACCCTTAGAGCAACCTTCCGACTTTCCACCCCTATATGAGTAGTTCGGTGTTTGAAGGACCACAAATCCAACGACGTCGGCTCGTTTCAGGCCTTGCACATCATCCTTTTGAACCCTCGACTTTTTCCTTCAATCATGCCTGTCTTAAACCATCCATTTTTGCGGGATGGCATCGAGGCAAGAGGCTACCAAATCGAAGCAACACAAGCCTGTATACAATGTTCGACGTTGCTGGTGATGCCAACTGGTTTTGGAAAAACGGCTGTCCAATGGAACTGCATTGCCGATGCGCTTGACGATGGTATCGAGAAAATTGTCATCACTGCGCCAACGGTTGGATTGGTCGAACAACAGCGGCGGATGATCCTTGAGCGGATTGAAATTGATGAAGCACGAGTGTGCACCTATACAGGGAGTGATCGACCTGTAAAACGAGGAAAAATTTGGGAAGACGCTGTCATCATTATTGCCACGCCACAAGTCATACGTAACGACGTGGATTCAGGATTGATCAATCTCAACAATGTGGGATTATTGATTATCGACGAGGCGCACCATGCGAAAGGAAATCACGCCACTGCACAAGTTGCCGATCGGTATCGGTCGCAAGCAACCACGCCGTGGCTGGTAGCTGCTACTGCGAGCCCAGGTTCGACACAGAAAGCGATCGATCAACTATGGAATCGTCTCAATGTTAAACGGATTTTTGTTGCAAAACGTGAGGATGATTTGCTCAAGCCATACGCTGTTGATATGAATATTGCAACCATTCGTGTTATGTTGGATGCTAAGACGCTTGCCTTGCTGGAACCACTTGAAGCACATCAATTCGAAGAAACAGATGTTCTGAAACGACAAGGATTTCTGGCTCCGACTGAGCATCTTACCGCTGGTCTGATTGAAGAAGCGGCTCAACGAGCAAGCGTTGCCATCGCTCGAAAAGATCCTCGAGGGTATGATGCTGCTCGGAGGATTTCCGATGTGCGTCGAATGCACATGCTTCTTGATCTGTTGAAGACGCAAGGTGTTCGTTCAGCACGTTCCTATCTTGAACGAGCTGATGAACAACGAAGAGATGGTGAACGATCAACCAGTCGTTTTCTCAAAAAGCAAGTGATACACAACTTCCGTCAATCGGTCAAAGACATGGATGAATGTCATCCAAAGTCTGGGCTTGTGCGGCAACTTGTCGAAGAGCATCTTGAGCAACATCCCGATGAACGTATACTCATTTTCAGTGAATATCGCGATACCGTAGAGCATCTCGTCGAAGACTTGAACCAGATTCCGTTGGCAAAGGTCGATCGATTCATTGGCCAAAGTAAGCGAGGAAAACGAGAAGGGATGACCCAAAAGCAGCAACTCGAGCAACTCGAGCGTTTTCGAAATGGCGAGATGAATGTTCTCGTAGCCACTTCGGTTGGAGAGGAAGGCTTGGATGTGCCTTCTGCATCGATGGTTTTGTTCTATGAACCCGTTCCAAGTGCAATCCGTGCCATTCAACGAAGAGGGCGCACTGCTCGTCAACGCTCTGGTTCAGTTCATGTTCTGGTCGCCAACGATACTCGCGATGTCCACGTATTCCATGCATCAAGAAATCGCGAGAAACGGATGCATAGTGTTCTTGCACGAATGCGCTTAGATTTACCAGTTGAAGCATATGAAATGCGGAAAGAAGGGAATTTGCTAGAATTTACCATTCATGAGGGCGATACATCACAGGGTGCTCTGGATTTTTTGCAGCATGAGCGTCAGCGATTAAAATCTATAGAAAAAGAACCTGAACAGAAGAAGACTGAAGAAAAGGAAAAGAAAGAGGCCATCGCATCTTCCCAAACACCAACATTGCATACTCGACCTCGTGCACAGAAAAGTCTCTTCGAATTCGAAGAGAATTCAAGCGATCCGTGGAATCCAGTTCTTGATGGTCGAGACATCAACCGCCAATGATCATTGCTCGAGTTCGTAGTTGAGCAAGACGGTCAGGGAAGTGACCAAGTGCAAATGCGACCAATTCTGCAAGATGGATGACAGGAACAGATGTGTCCTTACCTGTTACTTTCCCAGCCTTGACTTGGTAGGAATCGAGGTTTGCATGAGAGATGGTGCATGCACTCACGACGAGTTGAGCACCATTCTCTTTCGCTTCTGAAAGAACCGATGCAGTCATGCGCAATGCTGTTTTTTCGTTGGTAAGCAGACTTGGGGAGCCAACGCTCTGACATCGAGCATCATAGGCGACGGGTGTACCGCCAAGTGCAGTGATGAGATCCTCAAGGTAATGAGGATTGAACGGGTCATCTTCTCCACAGAAACCTTCTCGTTGCATGTATGGCCCGTAATAGGCGGCGACCTTGAGTTGGATTGGGTTCAAAACAGCAGCTTTGATGGTATCGAGGCCGATTTCTTCGACGAGCAAATGCAAGAGATGTCGTGATTTGGCTTCTCCTACATACTCAATCTTCGATGTACGGGCGATGAGATTGTTCAATTGCGAAGCAAGAACTGGATTTGATTCCATTGTGGAAGCCGTATCGCAGTGGATACTGTGTGAGGTAGCACATGAGGTCATAATGTCAAGTCCCTTTTGTTCAGCAAGTGCAAGATTTCTTGCTGCAAGCGCATGCTGAAGTCGAGGCGATGCTTGACGAATGATGTTGCCTCCATCCGATGTTGCCTTTGGTAGTTCAATCAAATCAATACCGAGCGTCTTGCACAGAGGTTGAATGCAATCTTCAACTTCCATCATTGCGCCTCTAGCAACGTTTCCGGGGTAGTATGCGACCTTCATGAAAACACCTCAAAATCGTTGATCGAGCTCATTGAACAAACTGACCACTTCATGATGGCCTTCGACTTTGCTGTTGAACATGTTTGGAATCTTTCCTACACCTGCTGGCGGTAAGAGAAGGGCTTGCAAACTACGGATAGGTGGACCACCTGTTCGTGTAAATCCGAGCATCATTCGGGCAGAAACACCGGAAAAGACGTTCGAAACAAGTCCTAGTGGTCCGAGGACTTGTCGATAAAGCGTGGTCTCGTTGAGTTTTCCTGACCACTTGACAGAGCGACCATACCACTTGACCAATCGTCCATGTTTACCAGCGTTCTTGTACTCGGTCAACAGACGGCTACGCGCATCGTTGAGAGTGTTTGCAAGCAGAGCACCAAACACACCATGTCGAGCGATTGAGGCTGAATCTGCCTCGCTCCAAATACCACCCTTGCCTTGGAGCGATGCCATCAATTGTGCACGGTGCTTTTCGGACGTACGTGGGTCATTGATTCGAGTCCAGCGTTGGAGATGGATACCAGGACCCTCATATTCGGAATCGAAGTCAACGGTATCGGACATTCCATGCGCGAGCATATGGCTTGAAACCGCATTCATTTGGTACAAAGAACGTGCAGTTTCTGATGCGAGGACACCAACGGCTTGACCGCTTAGCAGACGTTCTCCTTCACGAGGATCGGCTTGCATCCAAGGCTTGGCCTTGCTTCGATTCTCCTCGAACTTACGAGTATCGACGATGAGGTCTCGAATCACTGGGTAACCAGGAAGCGGTTCAATACGCAATCGACCGTTGGAGACAAGATCACCCACTCGAGCAACATCGGACAGTACAACTCGACCGTTTGCACGAACACCGGTTGTTGCCGTACCACCAACAACGCCTCGTCGGAATGCGAAGCTTCCGTCCACATCTCGCTGGAATGTCGTGAATAGATCTTCAAGCGAAGCTGAAGCAGGGACTGCAGTTGCAACAACGTCCCATCCACGCTCACCTTGCGCAGGACAATATCGGAACAGTTCCAACTCGACTTGAATCTCTGTTGCATCGATGATGCCTGGAGCGAAATCACCCTCAACGATGTCATCATCGTCCGAAGTTCCGTAGGCGATCATTTCCTCAATGAGTTCGACTTGAAGTGTACCTGAATCATCAACGCAAGCAATTCGTGGAAGTGCCTCAGCGACCCATTCAGCCCATGGAGGCTCGAAGTCAACGTCGCAGAGTTTAATCTCTTGAACACTGGTTGCGCCCAGACTGGACAATTTTCCATCCCAGTCAAGGCCTGCTTTGCAGAATTCGTCGTAGGAGGTATCACCGATTGCACAGACCGAATAGTGCATAGCGGCTAATGCTGGAGCGTCGGATTGCACGGACTGCCAAAGTGCTTCAGCATTGTCAGGCATTTCTCCTTCACCCCATGTGGAGGTGATCACGAGGAGACGCTTGATGTTGGCAAGGTTGGCTTTATCGAAGCCGTCCATGTCGACAACCGATGCTTCAAGCCCGTAATTGGTCGCCATCTTTGCAGTTTTTTCAGCAAGTCCAGCAGCATTTCCTGTCTGAGAGCCAAAGAGAATCGTTAGTGAACGGTCACCACCCATCATCGCAGTGAGTTCCTCCGATGCTGCACCGCCGACGGCAACAGCCGCTGGGGCGGCTTCAACCGCAACTTCAGCAGCAGGTGCTTCTGCAACGGCTTCTGTTTCTGCACCATCTGCGACAAGTTCGAACTTGATGACCTCGACTGGACATGCTTCTGCAGCTTCGAGGATGATGTCGGCATATTGTGTTCCGAAATCACCGGAAAGAGGACTCTTTCCTTCGTTTCGATCAAAGCCACCATCGACTCGAACCGTTGCAAGAATTTGCGACGTTTCATCGGTTACTTCGAAGACTTCTGGAGCGATGTCTTGACATGCATCACAGGTAATGCAATCTTCGTCAATCCAAACCTTTGCAACGACTGTCATTTGATGACCTCCAAAGCGTCCGCTTCGCGGACAATTCTTCCACCGAACATCGGCCTTTCAACCTTGCCACCTAACCGTGGCCCATTTTGTTATGTTTTTTGAGAGACTACTCACATATGGAAGTCGTCTTCTCCACCGAATCCATCAGCCATGCTCACGCCTTTGGACGAGATGACATCATCAATGCGTAGAATCATGATTGCCGTTTCTGTTGCGGACTGAATCGCTTGTTCTACGACGCGGACAGGCTCGAGAACATTGGCGGCTTGCATGTCGACAACACCACCTTCGTAAACGTTGATGCCTGCATGTGAATCACCATCAGCGTGTGCCTTTCGCAGTGCGATGATGGTTGTAACTGGATCAAGTCCAGCATTTTCTGCAAGGGTACGAGGAATGATTTCAAGGGCTGAAGCAAAGGCTTCAATGGCCATTTGTTCGCGTCCACCAATGGTTTCTGCATAGGTTCGCAGATCTCGGCTGAGTGCTGCAAGAACACTACCTCCACCGGTTAGAACTGCTCCATCTTCCCAGGCGACAGACACAACACCGACAGCATCATCGAAGGCTCGACGAATTTCATCGACAACGTGTTCAGTTCCACCACGAAGAAGAACGGAGACAGATTTTGCTTCAGGACATCCTGTAATGAAGGTCATATCGCTTTCACCAATCTTACGCTCTTCAACACGAGCGGCTTGACCGAGATCTTCACCCGTAAGATCGTCCATGTTGGTGACAATACGGCCACCAGTCGCTTTCGAAAGTGCTTCCATATCGGATTTCTTTGCTCGACGAATCGCAAAAACGCCAGCCTTGCTGAGATAATGTTGGGCAAGTTCGTCAATTCCTTTCTGACAAACGAGGACATTTGCCCCGGATGCTGTGATTTTTTCAACCAAACCACGGATGTAATTTTCTTCTTCAGCAAGGAAGGAGGCGAGTTGGTTCGGATCCGTAATCTGAATCTTGGCATCAACCTCAGTCTTTTTGACTTCGATAGCAGAATTCACGAGTGCAATCTTGGCATCGTTAATGCTTCGTGGCATACCAGCATGAACGCGTTCTTTATCCAAAAGAATCCCATCGATAAGGGATGAATCTTTGATGGAACCACCTTGTCGCTTCTCGACCTTAATATCGCTCAAGTCAACGATTCGCTCACCTTCATCGATGACGCCGACAGCATTGACTGCACGAACACAAATGTCTGCCATGAAGGCCTTGACCGCTCCTGCGGATTTACCAGTAAGCGATGTCTTTGCGACCTCGAGAAGAACCTCATCGTTGCCTTCGGTTGAGATGCCATGACGTTCGAGCAGTGAGATTGCTTTCTCAGCCGCTAATCGGAACCCTTCACAAATGACCGTTGGGTGGACATTCTGTTCGATTAAATCCTCAGAACGCTTGAGCAGTTCACCAGAAAGAACGACCGCTGATGTTGTCCCATCATAGCAATGTTGCTCCTGAGTCTTGGCAACCTCAATGATCATCTTTGCTGCAGGATGTTCAATGTCCATTTCTTTGAGGATGGTGGCACCATCGTTGGTAATGACAACATCGCCCATTGAATCGACAAGCATCTTGTCCATTCCTTTTGGACCCAAAGTTGAACGAACTGAATCTGCTACTGCCTTCGCAGCAGCGATGTTGTTTGATTGTGCACTGCGTCCGCGTGTGCGTTGTGTTCCTTCCTTGAGAATGAAGATTGGTGCTTGTCCGTTTCCATACATGGTGTTCACCTTCTGTTTAGGGCGAGATGCTGTGGGTCTTGAACCCTACGACTGGCCAGTTTACATCTCACCATCGAGATATTTCTGACCATAATGCTCCCACTGTTCCATTGTCCAACCTGCTGGAAGTCCTTCAGGGGGAAGAGGCGGTCCTGCAGAAGCAGGTGATGCTACGCTTGGTGCAACCACCGGCTCAGGGCTCGGCGGAGCCGACATAGGCACAGTCGGTGCTGCTGCGACAGCTCCATAGGTTGCCGAAAGGGAATCTTGATACATATCGTCCCAATCATCGAGATCGTCTTCCTTCTCGATGGTCGTTACAATCTTGAAGGTCATGAATCCAAGAACACCGACAACGAGAAGGAAACCAGCCCAGAGGACGATGTTCTTGACCAGTTCACCATCATCCTCTGATGCAGCTCCATCACCATCATCATCGGCAGTTTGTTTCTGCAAGACAACGGTTAGTTGGGTCGTTGGCGCATCGGCAACTGTCTCGGACATTGCATAAATCGTGTAGTTGATGGTTACTGTGTCCGATGGAAGATTGATGAGTGCCGCTTCTGTGGCTTCAATCTCAACAGTAATGATTCGAGAAGAATCCGATTCAAGCGAGAAGGCGAGGTCGTTGCTATCGATTCGAATCTTGATGTATTTTGTCCATTCTTCATCATCAACTTTGTCGATTGTAATGTATTGTTCTTCAGCGACCAATGGACTGAGTTTGTTTTGAACTTCAATGTCCATTTTGTAAATAAAATCTGATTCCTCAACAGTGATGTATCCGGGTACGGTTTCATCGTCCATAACAGATGGGATGAGAAGGATGTTTCCTCTACTACCCACCTCATAGGTTGCTTCTCCTGTATCAGAGACGGTTGGGTCGCTCACAGATGTTGCGGTCAGGCCAAGCGTAAGAACACCGCCTGAACCTTGGGCGAAGGAGAAGCGAACCGTTGCCGGCCATGATTCGCCAGAAGCGATGACTGGCGTCGTAGCAACACCGTTGATCGGAGCCGGATCGATGAGCGTTGCAATCATGCCTTCAGGCACATCGAGGGTAATGGTGAATCGGTCCTCATTGTTTCCGTAATTTGTAATCTCGAAGGAGCGGTCGGTTTCATCTGAAGATCCAGGCAGGAAGGATTGATCCGATGATTCATCTGAAACACTGACAGCGGCTGTGTCCAGAATTACGACGTTTATTCGGTAAGATACTGCAACCGAAGGGTCCTCAACGTTGGTTGCAATGACATCAACATAGTATGGATTTGGTGCTAAACCGACAGGCATAGGCAGCGTCATGATGACGGTTGTTTCACCATCCCACGCATCCAGAACTGCGGTCGTATCCCCTGCAAGGGTTGCTCCAAGGATGTACTGATGCGGCCCACCGAGAGAAAGATCGTACTGCTCATCGTTGTTCCCGAGATTGAGAAGTGTCATGTAGACGGTTTCGGTTACGCCATCAGCCGCACTCTGGTAGGTGTTTTGGTCCGCTGAAATTGATACTTCTCGCAAAACTGGAACCTCGATGTTGCGCCCGAGAACATCCGCACCGAACAGTGCTGAACCACAAGAAGGACAGGTTGCTCGGAGGTTGAAATTCACAGTACCGGGAGTAGCAAGGCTGTCGGCTGTTACGTTGAGGAACAGGTTAACCACTTCCCCTTTCTCAAGAACGATTGGATTCGGAATCACGACACCAGTATCGTTCTCAACCAATGCACTCCAGCCATCTTCGGAGAAGGTCGTCACCAGATTGTAGGATGCATCTCGATTACCGACATTTTGCAATCGAATCGGGATGTTGCCCGATTCTCCTGGCAACAATGTATCGGCGAGCAACGGGGTTTGAGAAGTCAGTGATACACCGTACTGATCGGTTACAGCAAGGTTCATCGATACTCGTCCCTTTTCACCAGAGTTGGTACCACCACTGTCCTGGAACCACACTTGCCAAGTCTGTTGTTGAACATCCGCACCAGCAGGAATGGTGATGTTGACGTAGACATCAACGGTTTCTCCAGCTCCAATGCTTGGGATAATGACCGGTGAAAAGAAGTCGTTCGGATTGGAGGTTTCAATTCGAATGGAAGGGAAAGCAGGATCCATCCACGTCAAATTGGTGACGTTGGAATAGACCGAAACAGTTGCGCCTGAGTATCCGTTATTTGTTACCAAACAGTGCAAGACGACTGTGTTCGATGGAGGCGAGGAGTATCCTGCTTCTGGGTTATCACAATCGACGTCAAGTGTGAAATCGGCAACTTTCGAAACACCGAACTGAATGAAATCGTCAACGTGCATACCTTCGGATGCGCCAAAATTGTCGGAGTGGAAAAGGAGACCAATCGAGTACGAGTTTCCGCCAAGGAAGAGATCGGGATTGGCAAGACCCGGAATCTGAGCCCAATCGACTTGTGGGTCCCAAGATACGTTACTCCATTGACCGGATGCTGGACTTGGGGCAGCGTTGGAGAAATTCCAAACAAGCGATTCCATCTTGCTGTTGTAGTTTCCTGACCCGCGCCACAACTCAAAACCAACATTGTCGCCTGCTGCGAGTGAACCCCACGTTTGCGCATAAAATTGCGTTGAAATAAATTCGCCGGCGAAGAAGGTCTTTCGACAGATGTATATTTGGTACGCAAAACTCAGTCCTGAGTCGAGTTGTCCCTGTGCACCGCACTGTTGGGACTGAGAAAAGTATGCATTCACTAGACGGTCGTGTGCCCCAGATGGATAGTCAGCACCTGGGTTTGAATGTCGCCAGTGATCCGTTCCTTCAGGTCCTCCGGTATCGGTTTGCCAACTTCCAACATCCGTGGCGTCTCCTCCATCTACAGGATATCGGCCTGAGAGGAAGGTTGGCGAGTCGTATGCAACGGTGGTACCATCGAACTTGTCCTTCATGATTGCAACAGGAACTGCTTGTTCGAGCATGTCGTTCTCGTTGCGATCGTCGGCGGAATAAAGGACCGTTGCGCGTACAACCAAGCCACCTGTGAGATCATTCGTGGACGTGTTGAGAATGGAATGAGCAATCATTGGCGTCCACAGATAGTTTACCTCGTGACTTTGACCTGCAAGAAGATCCGGTGTTGTGAAATTTGACGATTCAACGACGAATCCAATCGGGTGGACGATTTCGACCAAGACCTCGGCGGATTTCCCGGTGAGCGAGGAGCCGCCCAACTTCACGCGCACTGCGACTTCCACTTCCTGACCCATGACCAGATAATCGACGGTCGATTGATCGGACTGAACCCACATATGGGCCGGGTCACTCACATTCCCAATGGTGATTTTGTCGACGAAGAAATCGTCGTTTTGGCCTCCTCGACCAGAAGTAGCTTCAGCTGAATCTACAACCAGCAAAGATGCTGTTTGGAACACCATGAGAGCAATCAAAAACATCGGGATACTTCGTCGCATCGTCATCAACAATCGCCCCAACAACTTGCATCATATGAAGATGGTCGTTGTTTGCTCTCTAATTCTCTTGACGATGTTCATCCGAAATAAGGCCTTGAATCGTTGGTTGGTCGTAAGGAGGGGTTTCTTCTGAATGGAGTTCGAGAAGGCTGTTATCGAATTCTGGCAATTCAACAGGAACCTCCTCAGCGATGGAGGGCAGAGCCGGAGTCGAAATGGATGAGGCCGTCTCGGATACTGCATCTATTCCGGTTGGCGTAGCTGAGGCCATTGCAGAAAGGCCAGTGGCAATTTCCTGCCCACGTGAAGCAGCACCCGCCGCTGCTGCGACACCCAATGCAGCTGTGGTCGAGACCACAGCAGTCGTAACTTTTCCAAGTAAACCAAAATCAGGCGATTCCATTCCATCAAATCGCGAGATGGGATCATTTTGTTGCTTCATCCAATCAGGTGGATTTGTTGACCCACCCTCAAGAACTGCCAACGTTGTGAATGCCGCAAGTGGCATGACTGCGAGTGCAGTCAGCAAATCGAGGAAACTCGTCTCGGGGATCACTGCATTCCCGAGGAATGATTCGAAGAGATTGGCTTCAAACGTAATCGCTAATTCAGTGTCTTGGCCCATCCATCCGAGAACAACAAGGCTAGCAAAACGCCCCATTAACCACAAGACAAGGACAGGAGCGAGCCACGAGAGTTTGGTCATGGAAATCAACCACCTTCGGGTAAAGGTTGCAATACCGATGTATTTGCGACAAAAGATTGGATAAAGGCGCATCGCCATCAACAATCCGATGATGTACAACAAAATTGCAAGTTCTAGTCGTCGGTTTAATTGAACGATGGATTCAGGCACCATCATCACCAATGTGAGCGGGATTGTGACAAGGAGAATTTGGAATGGAACAGCAAGCAGTAACAAACCACCATGCGTTGAAATCAACGAATGACCTCGCATCATTCGACGATTGACGAGTGTTGAGAGTGAACCATGTGGAGAAGAAGAGAAATTTTCTCGCGCACGGCGCAAACTTGTCGCTGAACGACCAGCTCTTGACAAGCCAAGTGCTGAGGTCCAACCTCCTCGCTCAACGATTCGAAGTGGCCGATAGCCACCCATGACCAAGGCAAGGAACAATGCAAGCATACCATAACTCAGCGATGCAGCCATTATCCAAGGTAGCATTTCTTTTTGAATGCCAATCGTGATGTTCTCGCCTGTCATGTCAAGTTGTAAGAGATAGGTGATCGAGAACGCAGCCATCGGCGTAAGGAAGATTTGACAAAAGACAACGATGGTCAACCAGATTCGAGCGGTCAATGGTCCACGTTGATTGGCCCGCCCCATGCATCGATGGTTTCGAATGGTTAGACAAAGGTTGCCCTCAATTTTCGACTATTGAACCTCGTTTTGAGACTCGTCGGTGAACACCATTGGGTGTCCATCACTCAGCCACAGACGAATCCAACCTCGGATTAAACCGTCCTTGCGTGGTCGACCGAGATCTGGACGCATCATCGTTTCTAATTTCTTAGAACAAGAAGCACATCGGACCGATTCGACCCACCACTCAGGTTGGGGATGAGGGCAACAAGCATCTTCTGAATCTGCAATGTTCATGACCATCTGCAAACGCTGAGCCATCTCGAGCGTGCAGGCTGTTGGAGGCCCACCAAGAAGCACTTGAGCGCGAGAAAGCAACGTCCAACCTCCCGCTAGGAACAAGCCATAACCAAACGTCGACAAGCCTCCGAGTATGCTTACATATCCGAAAATAATAGGCAAAAGTGTCGTCCAAGTTCCAAGTTTGTGGAAGAATTGCATGTGAAGAACACGTTGTGTCAAGCGAGGTGACAAAGGAATCGGTTCTGGGTGAGGCGGAAATCCTTTGTTAAATCCCGAGGTTCGACTTAGAACCATGAACGGAACGCGAGGGATCAAATGACCGAGAAGAAATCCTGCAATGAAGTACAGAATGGCTCCAATCATCGATTCCACCTACTGGTTGTTGAGTCGCTTCAACGTAGCCTCAACCTTATCCATGCCCCGAGAAATATCTTCTTGGGAAATGGTGAATGCAAAGCGGAGATGTCCTTCACCAGATGGGCCAAACGCTGTTCCTGGCGAGCATAGAACGCCATCTTTGAGCAATTCCATCGCCAACTCTTGGCTGTTCAAACCCTGCACCTGAATCTTCGGGAAGACGTAGATGGAGCCCTTTGGTCGATGACATTCAACACCAGGCATTGCATTGAGACGATCGACGATAAGATTGCATCGAGCATGGAATTCTTTTGCGAGTATATCGGGATAATCGGAAGCCTTCTCCATTGCTTCGAGTACTGCGTATTGCATTGCATCGTTGGAGCAAGCGGTGATGTAGTATTGCATCTTGATGACTTGTTTCATCGCCTCAAGGTTTGCAGACATGATGTATCCAATTCGCCATCCAGTCATTGCAAAGGTCTTCGAAAAGGAGTTGATGAGCATCACTTTGTCGTAATCTGTTCCGACGAACGAGACGTGTTCCGAATCAAACACAATTCGATCATAGACTTCATCAGAAAGAATCCAGAGATTGTGACGCTTTGCAAAAGCGAGGAGTTCATCTCGTTGTTCAACCGTTAATGTGCCACCCGTTGGATTGGATGGGAAGTTGTAGAGAATCGCGACCGTATCTTCATCAACCAATGATTCAAGTGCATCAATTGTTGGAACAAATTCGTTCTCAAACAGACAAGGATAGTATCGACTTTCACCACCACAAAGGGTGACATCTGGACCATAGAGAGGGAAGTAGGGTTCAGGAAGGAGAACGTTCTTTCCAGGATCAACGAAGGTCAAGAAGAGATTGAGGAGAGCATTGGTTCCCGACATTGTAATGCAGACATTGTCCTCATTCAAGCCAGATTGAAGATGGGTCCATGATTCTGCAATCTTTGCCCTTAATGGAGGCAATCCTGCCGTTGTCGTGTACTTGTTTCGACCATCGAGCATGGCTTTGTGAAAAGCTTCAATAGCGATTGGAGGTGGTTGGAAATCGGGTTCTCCTAGACCAAAACTGATGACATCATCTCCAGCCAAATCGAACATCTTTCGAACACCCGTAGGCTGAATCGCCAATGCTCGTTGACTGAAATCACCCATCAACATCACCACCCTCGTTTGATTCAAGAATCGCATCAAGGACTTCCTGCTCCTCGAGCGAAGGTGGAACATATGTAGCGTTCTTGCTCTCATACTCATCACCATCACCACCAAGGAGAATGATCAACGCAAGCACAAGCAAAGCGATAGCGAGTCCGACCATGATCACTTCTTGGAAACCAAATTCTTCAGGTTCAGGTTGGCCATCCCAGGCCCCTTGAATGGTTGCTGCAACCATCAGAGATTGGACGCCTTCGGTGTTGATTGCGCGAACTTCAACGGTTCGATTTCCTTCCAAGAGTTTTGATGTATCGAGAGCAATACTCCAATTAAATCGCGCAAATGCACCCATGGTTTCTGCACCTTCGTCAAAGGTAGCTGACAGCCATTCGCCACCATCGATGCGGTATTCAACAGACGTTACTGCTCCGACTTGTCCCCATGCGAGTCCAGTCAATGTGGTGATTCCATCGGTCGTGTTTGTCTCAGTAATGTGAACTTGGGTGGTAACATCAACCTCTCCAGTCAGACCTTGATACTTCAGATCAAACGCCATTGAGACGGCGGCATACGCATCGACCATTCCAAATCCAAAGTCACGGTTCCAGAATGGATCAACATCCGGAGCCGAAGGCTCACCTTTACGTTCAGCAGTGAGTTTGAGAATTTCCTTGATTTCAGCAGGAGATAAGTCTGGGTTTGCTTCGATCATCATCGCCATAATTCCAGATACAGAAGGCGTTGCGTATGAGGTTCCAGACCCACGTCCGGTGTACCCATTATCGCTCGCGTCGCCTCCGAGGAAATTGTTGCATGTGCCTGAGGTCACACAAGCCTCAGCTTGTATAATGTTGGTTCCAGGTGCGGTTACTTCTGGTTTCAACTCATTAAGCGGGTTGCCGTCAGCATTGTCTCGGCGTGGCCCACGTGAAGAATATCCTGCGATGGTATCGTCTTCACGGTCGATTGTATTTTGATCATCAGTAGCACCAACTGTAACGGAAAGATCGGAAGAACCCATTCCAGAGAGTCCATCATTGTCAGGGCCATCGTTACCTGCTGCAACGCTGACAACGACACCAGCGATCATCGCTTCGTCAAGAATACGACTGTGCATATCGGAACCATCGGAACCACCTGGTTCATGCGATGTGATTCCCCAAGAAAGCGAGATGATGTCGATACCATAATCGCTTTCATCAGCGCCTGCCCAAGCGTCGTCCTTATGTTCGATAATCCATTGCAACCCGTTCATGGCGGATTCATAGAATTCCTGAGAGAGCAAATAGTTCTCGAATGGTCCTGCTCCAGCATCCGTTCCAATACGAACATCGACAAGGGCTGCATCAGGGGCCGCTCCATAGAAATCAGTTTGCGCCCCACTGGCATCGATGCCTGTTGCAGCAGCCATGCCCATGCATGCTGTTCCGTGTTGATTCCCATCATCAGGGTCGAAACTTCCATCCGTTTCTCTTGAGCCAAAACTGGAGCTGACGCAGCGTGGATCTGTGTGAAGATAGCATACGGCATCGTAGCCAGCAACGAACTTCTCGTTAAGACCGGGATGTTCATTGTCGACACCAGTATCCACCATTGCGATGACAACACCATCACCAGTCACGCCCAAATCCCAAGCACCGGGATACAGTGATGAATTTCTTGCTTTGACAGCAGGGGTCTGAATATCACCATAGAGATGAATTTCACCGTATCGCTCGACCATGACCACATCATCGAGTTGGGCCAAGGATTCAACCATTGAGGTATTGATGATGCCAAGAAGGACTGCATCGACCGATTCGATTACATCGACGACTTCCAATCCCATATCGTTCAAGTCTGCAAGGTGTGCATCGTTGACTTCAGTTCCATATGAGAGACCAATGCCAGTCATGAAATCTGAATCTTGGAGCGAATCATGAATGCTGTTTCCATCTTGATCAAGCGCCGATCGTTCCCACCAAGGACGTTCATCAGCAACCCATCCCCATCCATCTTGTATTGGAATGTCCAAGGTTTGGCCTTCGGGCAAAATCTGAACCTCATTCTCCAAACGAATGTAATCAGAAGGAGGGACTGTCAGCGAGCCAACAAGCGGACCCATCAGGACGGTCAAACAGATAACTGCCCAGAGCCGTCGTGTCTGCATAGTATCACCGAAACCAGTTCTTAGCATGAATATTCGGTTTTGTTGAGTGTTGGTGGGGGCAGAGGGATTTGAACCCCCCCTAG
>CEUK01043748.1_pt1 | contig 15305 bp, 12 predicted proteins | sample 356451 | NCBI WGS metagenome assembly CEUK01 (sample SAMEA2622843, study PRJEB7988) | marine metagenome | isolation source: saline water (ENVO:00002010), including
CAAAATTGCATCAAAAGTAGAAAAAATCACAGGAGGTATAGCGATAAGGAACTGCAGTGCGATCTTAACTGTTTCAAAAGATCTTATGAATTATCAAAGAACTGCAAGAAAATTATCAAAAGAGTTCCCAATCTTTCATTTTCCTAATGGAATAATAGTAGAGAAAACTCCAATTTTAAAAGATGTTATAAATATTGATTCTACAATTGAAATTGGCTTTATAGCAGCCCGATTTCATCCATGGCATGGTTTAGATTTATTAATAGATAATTGTAAAAATTATATTAGAAAAGATATAAATAGAATTTTGGTTTTTCATTTGATTGGGAAAATAGATTCTTATTATTTAGATCAGATTAAAATAATTAATCAATCCAATGGCAAAATTAAGTTTAAAGTTTATGGAACTTTAGAACAAAAAGAGTATTGGAAAATATTTTGTAATTGTAATATAGGTATAGGATCATTAGCTATGTATAGAAATGGTTTAACTGATGGTAGTACCTTAAAAGTTAGAGAAATGCTAGCCATGGGATTACCTGTTTTTTCAGGGCATAAAGACACTGCCTTACCAGAAGATTTTCCTTATTATTTTTCCGAGGGAGGAAATATTGAAGATATCATTGAGTTCTCCATCAAAGTTGCTAATGTTACTAGACAAGAAGTAAGGGATGCTTCATTTAGATATATTGAAAAATCAATATGGTTTAACTCATTAGCAGAAGATTTGCAGAAACTTTATAAAACAAATAAATGTAAAAATAAAAATTTGAAGTAAGAGATAAAATACTGAAAATAAGAAAATATTTTCATTTTGAGTAATTTTCCCTCTGAATTTTCAATATAATTTCTTTAAAAATTTCTCTATCATTAATAGGTAAAATTTCTATACGATAAATTGCTTTAGGCAATATTTAACTTTTAGCCTTGAGGTGAATTAAGAAATTATATTAGTTGTTCAATCGTATTTGTGTTCAAATAAAAAGTGTGCTTACTAAATATGACGGCTTATTATTCAAAAATTGATTTTTTGAATAAGTAAAAAAACTTTCTTTTTGAAATTTAATTATTTGAATATTATCGATAATTTTAATGAATTGATAATGGTACTTAGGATGAAAGGAATATTGCTTAGGGTTAAATATAAAAATTACTCATATAGGTATACTAGTTAATAAGTTTTATTTGCATAGTCATTTATTTCACCTTTGTTTAGATTGAGAATTCTTTCACAATATTTTAGGTTTTGAGTCCTGTGGGTAATTATAATCAAGGTCATGTTTGTATTATTAGAGCATAAATTTTGCATTATCAACTCCTCTGTTTTAATGTCTAGAGCACTTGTCGCTTCATCCAGTAAAAGAATGTTTGTTTTTTTGTAAAGTGCCCTAGCAATACCAATTCTTTGCCTCTGTCCACCACTTAGGGCTACTCCATTCTCTCCCACTAAACTATTAATCCCATTATTACATGAGTCAACAAAATCTCTCAGTTGACTTCTATTTATAACTTCATTAACTCTATTGATGTCAATTTCATTTGGAGGAACTCCAAAAGCTATATTTTCTTTTATTGAACTATCTGCTAAATATATATTCTGAGGTAAATGAGCTATAGAAGCCCTCCATCTTGCTAAAAATCTTTTATTTGAGATCTTATTGATATCTTTACCATTTATTAAAACTTTTCCATTGGAGGGAGGCAGCAATCCTATTAGTAAATCTACTAAGGTACTTTTACCTGATCCTGTAGTTCCTATTATCGCAATCTTTTCACCTTGATTAATTGTGAAATTTACAGAATTAATAATTGTCCTGTTTATATTTTGGTAATTAAAAGATACATTCTTAAATATTATTGAATTATTTTCTAACAAATTTGAATGTGAGACGAAACAGTCTTCATCAGATATTGATTTTTCCATCAAATCTATAACTGTAATTAAGCTAGCTTTAGCTGCTCTCGTTCTAATGAAGCCTTCATAGATTTTTTGTGTTAGAGGCAATAGCTTTTGGATACCTAGTGCGAGACTTCCAATTAATGGTAAAGCATTATCTATTCCATCCTGTGATACTGAAAAAAATGCGATTATAGCTAATATTGTTATTCCTATAGGTTCTAAAGCTATCCTAGGGTATGTACTTAAAAAGCTTGATCTTGCTCTTACAGATTCAAGTTGAAAACTAATACCTTGAAAATTTCTATAAAAATATAAATGGCTATTATTCAATATAACTTCCCTTATCGAACCAAGACTTTCTTGAATTAATTTTATTAAACTTTTATTTAAAAAGACTTCTTGTTTACTAAGAGTTCTTACATAATTCTTACTTAATTTGATAGTTATGAAGTAGAAAAAAGTAAGTAAAAAACCTGCAAAGAATGCTATTTCCCAATTGATAATAATTAGCGTCGTTATTAAGCAAATTGATATAATTGCTGAACTTATTAATTGTAATTGAGGGATTATAACCCTATAAACAACCGTACTTACCTCTTGGGTCATCGTTGATATAGATGCACTAGTGTGAGATGTTACATGATCTAAATAAGGTTTAAATAGGATTTTTTTAAAAGCTTTAGTTGTAAGATCATTGCCTACTAATCCTCCGATTTTAAAGGTAAGCCATAGATTTAATAGTCTAATTAAACCTGAAAAAATAACGATTGAACCAAATAAAATTGTCAGAGGAAGCCTTAATTCATACGGGGAACTTATCTGAAGTAATTCACTAAATGATTTGACTATTTTTATTTTAAAAAGATTCTCGGGATTCGTAAGAACAGATAAGAATGGAATTATTAACGCAAGACTGACAACTTCAGCTAAGCTATTGATAATCATTAATATGAGATGTAAAAAAAGTTCTAGTTTTCTCCTCTTATTCAAATGAGAAAATAGTTTTATTAATAACTCTTTTATAGTTAGATTGTCATTCATCAATCTGTTTTGGGTTAAATAAACAAATTTATATTTATTAATTCCTTTAATTGTAGCCTATATGAATAATAAGTTTTTATTTACTTATTAATATAAATTTTGAAAACTTAAGCTTCTTTTAGAATTGATAGATATTGATTGCTTTGTAAAGATGATTTATTCAATGACTTTTGTGGGGAATAAATTTAAATTATTGTTTAAGGCTTGAAATATATCTTTGGCGAGTCCTATTAATGATGTAAAAAAGACAATTGGTAAAAGGATTTTTTTGTATTTGAAGGCTTTGCAACAGTATAAGAAATATACATTTATCCTCCTAAACAAGATTTTGACCTTCCCTATTAGAGTTAATCCTGAAGATGACTCATAAGATTTTTTGCTAGATGAATGAGATATCCAAAGACATTCTTTAGAGTATATAATTTCACCTCTCAAAATTAAATCAAATAATATTAAATAACAACAATTACTAATAGTTTTTTTATTTGGTGGAAAATATCCTTCAAATTTAGTTTTTCTTATTTCTTGTGTTCTGTGTAACCCATAAAAAGCTGAGTCATTTTGTGAACCTGCAATAAAGTCGAGTATTCTTAATAAATATGAGGAGTATCTAGGCTTGTTTATTATTATTCCTTGTGAAGCATTTGACATTTTTTTCCAAGATCCCATAGCAGTAATTGCTTTTGGTTCTCTTTCTAATATTTTGCATAAAGTTTCTAGATAATTTTTTGAGATTTCATCATCATCTGCTAGCCACATGAAATATTTAGTTGTTGCACAATTTAGTAAGAAACTCAAATTACTAATTGCACCAATATTATGCTCTTGAGCAATCAAATAAAGACTAGGCATTTTGTGAGAAAGCTTTTTAACAACTTTTAATGTCTCAATTGAATAACCTGAGTTATCTGAAACTATAACTCTGAATTTTTTAAAGGTTTGTTTTGAAACTGATATTAAGGCTCTCTCTAGAGTATTTCTTTTATAAGTAGGAATACCAATAGTAATTAAACAATCTTCATAATTGGTTTCTTTTTTATAAATTATATTTTGATCTTTTAATTTAATTATTCGAGAAAAATTAGGGATTATTATTTCAGTCATATAAAATACAATTATGATTTCAAAATGAATTTGATTTGCAAAATAACATTCTGTCTTTCTTATTAAAGTTTGTTAGATTATCAGAGAGAGAACTATACCATTCAACATTTACAAAGTTATTTTCTCTTAAACATTTCTCGATATTACCATTTGAATGTAAATATATTTTATGAGTAGATTTTAAATCGAATGATTGTTTTTTATTTATCCCGGAAACTTCATAATTTAAAGTTATTAGTTCATTTTCAATTTCATAAATTGGTTTCGCAATTCTTTTGATATAAATATCTGTATTTTTATATTCTCTTGTAATTATTTTAGGAGGATCTTTTTCAATAGCTTCTTTGTTCCATAACTCAAAAACAAAAATACTTTTTTTATTGATTAATTTTTTTACATTATTCATTATTTCCGATAAATCTTTTAAATTCTTAATACAGTTAAAAACATTAAATAATGAAATCACAATATCAAAATTTTCATTCTTTAAATCTTTTAAATCACAACAAATAAATTCTATATTGTTTTTTTGATAAGAACTTTTTGCCTTCTCAATCATATGGGGTGATTTATCAATACCTACTATTTTTTTAAAATGAGAAGCTAGTAGATGCTCATGTTTACCAATACCACAGCCTATACTTAGAATTTTAGAATTTGAATTAAAGCCATTATTCCAGATGAAATTTAACAACAACTCAACTTCTTTTTCATAATCTTTGTGACCAGTGAGAAGGTCATAATATTCAGCATATTCCCTATGATAATCTTGCATAAATCTCTCAAAAAATTCTGATATAAGTTTATTCTATAAGGTATCTATATTATAAATCTTAGATCAATAATAATCTTTAATGCCTAAACTTTAGTTTCAATTTTTCAAACTTTTGAAATTATGAATTTGATTTCTATAAAAGAAATAATGCAATATATTTGGATAAGATTTATAAAATTTAAACTTATAAACTTCATTTAACCTATTGAATTAATTATATTAAGATGAATCAATAATATTTGTATTATTGGAGAATAAATATCTAAAAGATTAATCAGGATTATTTTTAAATGTCAAATCTCATATTTCATAAGGCATATTACTTAATCTCTTATATTTGAGTAAATATAGAAATTTTTTTATTTGAAACATATTTTTAAATACTTTTCTAAGCTTTATTTCATAATTATATATTTTACTTTTTCTTTTTTAGGTTAGAAAATTATTCACAAAATTTTAAATATTAATAAAAGAAATAAATATTTGAATAAAAAAACGTTTTCCTTTCGATAATTATTTTTGCTATTTTAATTTAACTATTTTGTTCTATTTATAAATAGAAATTTTTGATAACTGTATAAACCTTTTCAATATCTTTTTTTGTTAAATCTGTGAAAAGTGGAAGAGAAATAGCTTTTTTATAAAATTCTTCTGCATTTTTGCAAGACTTATACTTGAAATTCTTGAATTTCGTAAATAGATGCCCAGGTTTCCAATGTGTTCCCGTTTGTATATTTTCTTTATCTAAATGTTTCTGTAATTCGAGTTTGTCTCCAGAAGTTAATATTGCTACATTCATAAAAGGGATCATATCTTTATCCCATTTGATAAAATTCAAAGGTAATTTTGCACCCAAAATTAATTCACGCATATATTGCATAGCAATAGATCTTTTGTTTCTTATTTCTTCCAGTCTATTTATTTGAGAAATACCTATAGCAGCATGAATATTTGATAAATGATATCTCCATCCTTCTTGAGTACAGTCATAATCCCAAGTCCTTTTATTCTCTTTAAGTTTTGATTCATTTTGCTTCATACCAATAAAGCGTTTAGGTTTGGTTCGCTCAACTAAATTTGTATCTTTGAAATAGATTAATCCGCCATCAATGCAGGTAAAGGTTTTAATTGGATCAAAGCTAAACATGGCAGCATCACAAAAATTTAATCTTTTTTCATTAATTGACCCAAATGAATGAGCGGCATCATAAATTAATTTAACTCCATATTTGTTACATATTGAATAATATTCTTCCAAAGGGCAAAAATTACTCGCATAATCTAAAGCAATCAATGCATCAATTTTATTTTCTTTAATACATTTCATAAGGGTATCTGGGCTTATATAAGGGGAATCTGAATTAGATGAATCAATTAATAAAGGAATGCAGTTGTTGTTTAGGATTGCTTGAAAATCAGCAATATTATTGAAAGTGGGAGTGGCAATTAGTGATTTCTCGGGAAATAATGAATTTAAAATTAAATGTAAACCTGCATGACCTGTTGAACATGAAAGTAAATTTTCTCTATTTATGTTTAGTATCTTTGAAGTAATAACTTCGAATTTATCACTATATGAACCGTGTCCTAAATAACCTAAATTAAGTACAGATTGTATTAAATCATATTCCTCTTTGCCAATTGATGGTTTCCATAAAGGGATCATTTTAAAAAAGGAGCATTAAATTCATTCTAATATCTCAAAAAATTTTTTAATATTAAAGATTACATTATCATTTTAAATATAATTAAAAGCTAATTCAAAAATATAGAATTAGACTAAATCTTTAAGCGGCAACTAATTGATTTTAAATTTCGAAAGTTGTAATGATGTTTAATTCTTTCTGGAATAATAAGAAAATTTTAATTACTGGTAATACAGGATTCAAGGGCAGTTGGCTTTCTCTTTGGTTATTAATGTTAGGAGCAAATGTTTATGGTTTTTCGTTAAAACCTAATTATGATCAGAAATTATTCAATAAAATTTTTATTGAAACTAGTGATATTAATACTTTTTCAGGTAAATTTTTTCATAAGACAGGCGATATTAGAAATTTAGGTGCACTGAAGGAATATATTGATGATATTCAGCCTGATTTTGTTTTTCATTTAGCGGCTGAAGCATTTGTAAGAAAAAGTTATCAAGATCCATTGAAAACTTGGGAGACTAATGTAATTGGCAGTATCAATTTATTGGAATCTTTAAGAAATTTAAAAAATATCTGCTCAGCAGTTTTAATAACAACTGACAAAGTATATAAAAACAAAGAATGGATCTATGGTTATAGAGAGAATGATATTCTAGGCGGTCATGATCCTTATAGTGCAAGTAAAGCTGCCATGGAAATAGCCGTAGAAAGTTATCGTTCTAGTTTCTGTGGAACCGATGCACATCAAACAAATAAGCTATTTTTTGCTACTGCTAGAGCTGGCAATGTCATTGGAGGAGGCGATTGGTCTGAGGACAGAATAGTACCTGATATAGTCAAAGCTATCCAAAATAAAGAGCCTATTAGATTGAGAAATCCTGCATCTACTAGACCTTGGCAACATGTTCTGGATCCATTATTTGGTTACATGTTGTTAGCAAGAAATTTACATGAATTTAAAACAAATTCGAAAGAGAATAACAACCCTTTTGCCACTGCTTTTAATTTTGGACCAGACTATCTTTCTAATAAGAGCGTTGAAGATTTAGTAAAGAAAATAATTGCCATTTGGGAAGGAAAATATATTATTACTCAAAATTCATCTCAACTTTATGAATCTTCTAAATTGAACTTGATAAGTGAAAAAGCTTTTAAATATCTTAATTGGAGATCTAAATGGGATTTTCATGTGTCTATTTTAAAAACTATTAATTGGTATAAAGATGTTTCGAAAGGAGAGTCTCCTTTAGATTGTTGTGTTAGAGACATATTAGATTATGAACAAAATATTTTGTAATAAAATTAATTTTTGAGATGTCAAATTTCCGAATAAAAGAAACTTTTATAAAAGATCTCATGGAAGGAGAAATAATCTCTAGAAAAGATGAAAGGGGTTATTTTGAAAGGGTATATTGTATTAATGAATTGAGGCAAATGATTGGTATCAATAAAAGTATTATTCAAATAAATAGATCTCTTTCAAAAATCAAAGGAACCATTAGAGGATGTCATTTTCAGTTACCTCCTTTTGCAGAGATTAAAATTGTATCTTGCCCTAAAGGCTCACTTTTTGACGTAGGTATAGACTTAAGAAAAGGTTCTCCAACCTATTTAAAATATTACTCACAAACATTAAGTGCAGAAAATAAAAAGTTCCTCATAATTCCCGATGGTTTTGCTCATGGATTTCAAACTTTAGAGGAAAATACTGAAATTCTATATTTAGTCACTCAAGAATTTTCTTTGCCACATGATAATGGAATAAATCCGTTTGACCCCGCAATTAATATAAATTGGCCAATACCATGTACAATACGTTCCGAAAAGGATACTAAAAGAAAATTTATTAAAGATAGAAATTTTCTTGGTATCGATCTATTAGATAAAGAATTATGACTCAAGATAAGTTTTATGAGGAAACTCCAAATGCTAATAAAGCATATATTTCAGAAAGAGATTTAAGAGTAAATCAATTTAAATCTGATGAGGTGTTTGTCAATCTGTCTAGAGAATGGAGAGAAAATGCTATTAAACGTAAGTATATGAATAATTTTTCTTGGATGGGAAGACCTTTGATTCAGTTCCCAGGGGATATTTTGGCTGTGCAAGAACTAATTTCTACAATAAAGCCAAATAAAATTATTGAAACAGGTGTAGCACACGGAGGGTCCTTAATTCTAAGTTCTTCTATGTTGTTTTTAAATAATATAAAAAATGCAGAAGTTATTGGAATTGATATTGAAATTAGGGAGCATAATAAAATTGAAATTAATAAAAGTAGATTTTCAAATATGATTTCTTTAATTGAAGGTTCAAGTATTGATAAAAATGTTTTTGAAAAAGTTTCAAAGAAAATATCAATTGAAGATAAAGTAATGGTTTTTTTAGATTCAAATCACACTCATGAGCATGTCCTTGAGGAGTTAAATCTCTACTCAAAATTAGTTACTCAAGGAAGTTATATCGTTGTTTTTGATACTCATGTAGAAGATATGCCTTCTGATTTTATTTGGGAAGATAGACCATGGGGAAAAGGTAATAATCCAAAGACAGCTGTTCATGAATGGATCAAAGATAATAAAAACTTTGAGATTGATAATTATCTTGAATATAAATTACTTTTAACTTCTGCTCCTGACGGTTTTTTATTTAAAAAGTACTAACTTTATTTAAAAAGTTTTTAAATTAATTCATATATAATCCTGCCAATAAATTCTCTAATAACTCTTGAATTTTGGGTGAGGCTTGATGCATTTGGAATATACATAGAAGGATTGAGAAGTTTAGACCTATCTAGTTTATTAGTTGACCTAAAGTCAACTGGATAAGGAATTACCTCAATAGAATTATTCTCAAATAATTGTTTTGAACGGTGCATATGAAAAGCACTTGTGACAAGAATAATTCTTGGTTTTTTTTCAGAAAGAAGATATTTTACTGCTTTAGATTCTTCTAATGTATTTTTAACAATCCCAGTCGAGTATATTATATCTTTTGGAATACCAAAGGATATGGCTTCGCTTTTATATAGATCACCTTCCGGAGGTAATTCGGGGTAAAAAGGACTATAACCTCCAGTGAATATTAGTTTATTAGCTTTTTTGGACTTAATTAGCATCAGACCTGACATGAATCTATCAGGATCATTCCACCATTCGATTATATTTGTTTCCCCAGGAGGTTTGTGCCTCCTTTGGCTTAAAACTACAATAGCATCAGCTGAAGGGATTTCATTTGGACTCAATCTTTTCCATGGATATTCAGCTAATCTATTAAATAATTCAGCAACAATACCATTGCTAAAAAATGTTAGGAATAAAGTTATTAATAATAAAGAGTAGTTCCTTTTTTTTAGATAAATTATAAATAAAGCTGAAATAGCTAGGTTCAGAGGCATAAGTAAAGTAGGTATAAATTTACTTAAAAAATACATATTAAAAATTATTTTTATCTCTTTCTAATTCTCTTAAGGTGGCTATCTGTTCTGGTAAGGGGCAAGTACCAGGATTTATTTGCATTAAATAATCAAGAGCTTGCTGTGAACTTAACTTACATTCCTTAACTAACCATGCCATACAAACCAAAGGGGATCTTTCAACTGCAGCAAAACAATGAATAAAAATAGGTCCATACTCTAAATTAACCTTAATAAGAGATAAAACTTCTTTTAATTGAAATAATTTAGGGCTTCTAGAAGATTTATGATCAGGTAATATGTATCTTTCAAATCTAAATAAGCTTGTAAATCTCTCAGAGAAAGAAGCCTCTTCCTCATTACATAAAGTAATTATTGACTTGATACCAAAATCTCCTAATTTTTTAAAATCATCTTCCGAATGTGGCACATTTCCAATAGCCATTTGTTTGTTTAGGACCCAATTAAATTTGAATTTTTTGTGGAGCTTTTCAGAAGCTCCTAATTTTCTATCCATTCAAAAAATTTTGTTAGATAAGATTTGATTTTGTTTTTAATAGAATCTTTACTTCCTTCTTTTGGTTCTTTATCAACTTTGTTTGAATAGTTTGAATAAACATCGTATGCATTATATCCATATACACCATAGGCTGATAATTTTCCCCTATTTTTTTTAATAGAATTTATTAATACACCTAAAAATTCTGTTCCACTTTTTATCATTATGTTTTTTGCCTCTTTAGGTAATCCAATAGGCACTTTCTCAGTAGTAACTAAGAGTATGCTGCCATCCGTTTTTTCAGCAATTAACGAAGCATCAGCCAATCCAATAACAGGAGGTGTATCAAATATAATAATGTCATAATCACCTGAATTCTTTAAATTAGATATAAATCGATTCATCTTTTCTGAACTAAGCAATCTAGTTGGATCAGGTGGTGTTATACCTGCAGTTATTACATCCCAGTTATCGAAGCCATCTATTTTCTGAATCACATTATTAAGTTCTAAAGATGAATCTGTAAGTATGTTTGATAATCCTAAAATATTATTTAAACCAAGTCTCACATGAAGCTGAGGTTTTCTTAAATCAGCATCAATTAGTAGAACTTTCTTATCAAGTTCTGAATAAGTTTTTGATAAAAGTATATTTATAAGGCTTTTACCTTCTGCAGGAATGGAACTTGTTATTGTAATAGTTTTTATTTCTTGATCACTTTGTAGAAATCTTAGTGAGGTAATTACATTTCTAAAAGCTTCTTGGTAAAAAAATCTTTGATAATTTTTGTCTAGATCTTCTGAATCTTTTTTATATTTATTTTTCCCTTTAGGTTTTTTGTTTGAAGTCTCAATGGTATCTATGTCATCTAAAAGAAATCTTTTATCTTCTCTTACGCCATCAAAGGCAGAAACATGGGGAATTAATCCTAAACTAATAGTCTCTAAATCTTTAATAATTTGGTCAGCATCATGATACTTATTATCAATTTTATCTCTAATAAATGTAATTATTGAGCCAAGGATTAAACTTATAATTGCCCCATAACTTAGATAAATAACAAAATTAGGACTTGTAGGTTTGGAATAAATTTTGGGAGGTGAAATTATTGTCCATGGTGCTGTTTTTTGGGCTATTTCTAACCTGAAAGTTTCTCTTGCTTCTGAAAGTGATAGAAGATTTTCTTTATTTAAATTTAACCTTTGTTGAATTTCATTATATTCTTTTATGATTAATGCTTGTTTTGCAAAAACATCTTTTAACTTCTTAAGTGATAATTTATAAGAAACCAATAAATCTTCTTGAATTTTTAAGGCTGTATTTACAGAGGAAATTTGTGCTTCGGTAATTAATGATTCCATTTCATTTAGTTTGTTTTCTAGATTTCTAACCATCTCAGAATTATTAGTGTATTTTGCTTTAGCACGTGTTAATTTTTGCTCTAATTTTTCAGCTTGGTCTAAAATATTTTTATTGACAGTTGAAATTTTTAATGATAAAAAATCTGTTTCAGTATCAAAAAGTTCTCTAAATCCCTTGGTAGAAACTGAATTATTTTTAATATCTTTTTTTATTTTTTTTAGGTTTGAAACAACTAAATTAGTTTTAAAAACATCATCCTCATAATTTCCAATTCTTTCGTATAAAAGATCTCCTTCTTTTAAAGGGTCTAATACTCCATATTTTTCTCTAAAAGCAGAAAGTTCTTCTGTAGATTCTTTGTTCTTTTTTTGGATAGCAGGTGATTGTATATCTAGAAATTTTAAACCATCGCTAAGTCTTTTTTGTCTAAAATCAACTGCTAAATCAAGGTAAATTTGACTAAGTCTTTTAACAATTTTTTCACCTAATTTTTTATCTTTTATACTAATTGTAACTTCAATCATATCTCCAGTATCTTTATATTTTCCACCTAAGCCTTTAATTTTAATAGTGTTAGTTAAATAACTATGTGATATGTTTAATTCATCCGCTAAAGATTGAATGGCATAGGGACTTTTCAGAAATAATTTTAAAAGATTAACATCATTTACTGTTTTATTTATGGCTAAGGATTCAAATCCAGAAGCACCTCCCTTACTCATTTTTTCTGATCCAATTGGATCAGCTAACAATATTACAAAATTGCCTCTATAAATTGGATTTTTTATACGTTCATAAATTGTATAAGCAACTGTTCCTGAAAAGAATAATAAAGTAGTTAATAAAAATAATTTTGGTCTTCTTGCAAGAGTTGCAAAAATTTCTTTTAAAGAATAATTACTCTCATTATCATTATCTGAAGAATTTGAATTAAGATTTTCACCCATTAAATTAGAAACCTCTAGATATCTAAATTTCTTACGGAATTATAATAATATTATCATATCTCATATTGTAAAATGTTAATATAATAAAATTATTAGAAATTTAGATAGCTTCTATGAGAAGAAATATCATTTTATCTTTTTTAATTATTGGCTCTTTAACTAACACTAAACCATCTATATCAGAAGATCTAAAAGATATTAATTTAATTTCAGATAACAGAAAATATGAACTTACTAAAATTTCTGATAATTCAATAACAAATTATCAGTATTTAATTGGACCAGGTGATATTTTGAATATGGATTTGTTTGATAATGATATATATAGCGGTCAGTATGCAGTATTAAATGACGGCAGGGCTTCTTTACCTTTAATTGGTAATGTCTCGTTAGAGGGTAAAACTCTTAATGAAGCAAGAGAATTTTTGAGAGAAAGATATTCTACTCAACTTCTAGTTCCTGATTTAAATCTAAGTTTATTTCAATCTAGGCCACTTAATATTACAATTATTGGCGAAGTTCAAAAACCAGGATTTTATAAATTAGATCAGACAATAAAAAATCCTACAACAATAATAGATGCTATCCAAAGGGCGGGAGGAATTACTATTGCATCAAATTTAGAAAAAATAAATTTGATTAGAAGTTTTAAAGAACAAGGCGAAATTATTAAAAAATCTACAGTTCTAAATCTTGGCAATTTTTCAAAGTCAGGCGATCAAAGTAATAATTTGGTGTTAATGCATGGAGATATTATTAAAATCAATAAAAAAGAAAATTTAAGTCAATCGCAATATAAATTGGCGAGAGAGACATTGTCTCCATCATTTATTCAAATAACTGTTGTTGGTGAAGTCAAGTCTCCAGGTACAAAAAAAATATATTCAGGTGGATCATTAATTGATGCAATTATGATTGCAGGTGGGCCTAAAGATTGGGAGGCAAATAAACAAAATATTAAGTTATTCAGGAAGAATGATTCTGGAGAAATAATTATAGAATCTTATAAATATAAAAATAATCAAAAAATTTCTATGAAAGATAATCCCGTTTTAAAAGATGGAGATATTATAAATGTTGATACTACTAATTATACAAAGGCCTCAAGAGGCATGGCTAATATAATTAACCCACTCAAAGATATTATTACAGCGGTTACCTTCTATAAACTTGTGAATTAACTTTATTTAGTAAATTGACAATGTCTAGTAATAAATCTCTTTATAAAAGTAATATCAAAATATCATTAATTATTCCCGTTTATTATAATGATGTTGAAAAATTTAAGTTCTTAATAAAACAATTAAAAAATAATACTAAATATTTATTCGAAATTATTGCTGTTTTTAGTAATATGAATAGATTTAGAGATAAATATAATTTTGAGGATATATCATTAATCACAGATAATAAATTAGTTTTTCTTTTTAATGAAAAAATTTGTTTTCCAGGAGAAGCAAGAAATATTGGATTAAAAATTGCAAGGGGTAATTTTATTGCTTTTTTAGATGTTAATACTATTCCACCTCCAGATTGGCTTAAAACATCCTTAGCGTTAATTTCTAATAATGAGAGTTTCTTGGGTAGAACGGAATATCAACATACAAATAATTTCAGCAAAATATTTATTGCTGCAACATATGGATATAGGCCTCTTTTTACTGTCCCGGGTTCATTAATAAAAAAAGATTTATTTTCTAGGGTTGGGTGGTTTATTCCCAATGTAAGGTCTGGAGAAGACTCTGATTGGATTAGAAGATCTTTACACTTTTCTCCACTATTAAGGAATACTGCGATACCTTCAGTTAAATATATCGGTTTGAAAGATAAGAAATTTTTATATTTATGTAGAAAATGGTTTAAATTTACTATTACTTCCTCAAGACTTCAGATACATCAGAGGCAGAAATATATTTATCTTTTAATCATTACTAATTGTATAGTCATTTTTTCCTTTAATTGGAATGCATTCTTTTCTGGATGGGATATAAACAATCAACTTTACATCCCTCATATAACCAAAATAACTACTATTTCTATTGTGGCTCTTTATATTTTTATAAGAATCATATTAATACCATTAAGAAAAGGGGTTAAACTAAAAAATTTTAATATTATTGATTTCCTTAATCTTTTAGTTATTAGTATAATTATTGATACCGTAAAACTAGCAGCTTTTGTACAAAGTAGCTTAATAAGTTTAATTAAAAAATATAATACAAATTACGATTAATTTATAATTTAATAAATGAAAATAAAGAAAATATAGATATAAGAATACTACTAATAATACAAATATCAACAACTTTTTTATGCGATAATCCTGCTTTAATAAGGCGGTGATGAATATGATTATTATCTGGGTAAAAAGGTGAAACTTTTTTAAAAAGTCGAGAACCTATTACAAAAGCCATATCAAAAATTGGAATAGCAAAAATTAAAATAAAAATATGAAGTTTTTGTATAGGTAGATCCATATTATTAAGAGTTGAATATGAAGAACTTCCTAAAATGCTTAAATATCCTAAATTAAATCCTAAAAAGTATGAACCTCCATCTCCCATTATTAGTTTTGCAGGGTGTGAATTAAGGATAAAAAATCCAAGGCAAGAA
>CEUK01016404.1_pt1 | contig 15293 bp, 8 predicted proteins | sample 356451 | NCBI WGS metagenome assembly CEUK01 (sample SAMEA2622843, study PRJEB7988) | marine metagenome | isolation source: saline water (ENVO:00002010), including
TCCGCGTTTAATCGACTTTTACAACGCGCAGTCGCACATTAATATCAACGTGCTGGGCTCAAACCGGGTAGAAGATCTCAACGATGGGAAAATAGATGTCGCTATTCGCTTTAGTACCAGCAGTACGCATTTACACAAACCGTCACTGGTGGTTGAGCAAATAGGCGACAATCCGGTATTCCCCGTCTGTGCACCGTCTGTTGCGGCTCGATTATCTGCAACGCACCCAAAAGATCTGCTATCTGCAAGACTCTTTAGTCTTGCCCATGAAAATAGAGTGAATTGGGAAACCTGGTTCGAATCTGCCCATGTAAATATTCATCAAACTTCATTGAATAAAACCGAGGTTACCTCGAGCGATCTGGCGTTAAGCGCTGTGTTGGCCGGGCATGGCGTGATGCTGGCTTCAGACATTATGGTTGGGGAGTACCTGAAGTCCGGGCAACTGTTGGTCCCGGTGGACTTCCCACATCCGGTGAGTTGGAAAGCACACTTGGTTTACCTGAAAAATTCACCGAAACACAAACGTATCAAGGTGTTCTGCGACTGGCTGAAAGCGCAGATGCCGTTTGAGCATCGCGATGTGAATGGCTGACCACGTAGAACATCTGTTTGACAGGCCTTAGGCAGCTCTCATGTTGTCGGTATTGGTTCCTTTTTTTATTAGGTCCCTGATATCGCTTCGCGATTCAGGGATGACGGTAAAGGGGGCGGGATAACCTTAACGGAAAGGGAGCGGGATGACCTCAACAGAAAGAGAGATGAAAGCCAAAGATTACCAGGAATTCTATAAAAGGGGCCGATGGCAAAGGGCGGTGGAGTGAGTAGACAATTAAGTGGGTAGGTAAAAGCGCTCTTCGTTCTTCCAAAGAAAGTTAGGGACTACCTGTAAAAACAGTTACTATCATCCTGAGTATAATCAATTGCGATGAGTCACGGCCTATGAGAACAATAAAAATAATCTGGTTATTGTCGTTGTTGACACTATCAGCCTGCAGTCCAACACTCTCTGCCGACAGTGTTCCTGCATCCCCATACGACAATCCGTCTTACGATAAAGACAATCGTTTTGCCGAGCAGGTCCAACCCGTTTTAGACAAACGCTGTGTAGTTTGTCATGCCTGCTACGACGCGCCGTGTCAGCTAAAATTAGGCAGCTTTGAGGGTATCGCCAGAGGTGCGAATAAATCACCGGTTTACCACGGCGACCGGTTGCTTGCCGACGATCCTTCCCGTTTATTCATCGACGCCCTGACGCCGGGAGAGTGGCGGGAAAAAGACTTTTTTCCGGTGCTTGATGAAGTCAGTGTTGGCAACAATCAGCTGAATAACAGTGTGCTTGCCTCTATGCTGGCATTAAAAAAGTCTCATCCCACCAATACTAATCTACCATTGGGAGACAAGTTCGAATTCGACATAAACCGGGATTTGCAGTGCCCCACTATTGACGAGTTTGGCCAGTATCAGAAGGACCATCCTGAATGGGGAATGCCATATGGTTTACCGGCGATCAGCGATTCAGAACACAACACGTTAATACAATGGCTTCAGGATGGCGCACCAGCGTCCAAACCTGTGGTGATCTCCGATGCTGACGAACGAGGTATTTCACAGTGGGAAGCGTTTTTAAATCAGGAATCGCTGAAAGGGCAGCTGGTGGGGCGTTACCTGTATGAGCACTTATTCATCGCGCATATTTACTTTAAGGATGAACAAGGTGACACCCGCTTTTACTCCTTGCAAAGGGCTTTAACGCCGCCTGGATATCCATTTAGACCGCTGGCTACGCGTCGCCCATTCAGCTCTCCCTATGAGGACGACACATCAGATTCGCAGCGCGTGTACTACCGGTTTATGCCGGTCAAAAATACGGTGGTAAGTAAACTGCATATGCCTATCCTGCTGGACAACAAGCGTATGAAAAAGTGGCGTAAATGGTTCTTTGAGACTGACTATGCGGTAACAGAGCTGCCGGGATACGAGCCTGAAGTCGCGTCCAACCCCTTTGTTACCTTCGCTCAATTGCCGGTATCGTCCCGATACCGCTTCATGATTGATGAAGCGCAGTACACCATTATGCAGTTTATCAAGGGGCCGGTGTGTCGTGGGCAGATAGCGCTGAACGTGATTAACGATCATTTTTGGGTGATGTTTTTAAACCCAACCAGCGAGTTAATCGAGCAACAGGATGCGTTCCTGCGCAAAGCGAGACACCATATAAGCCTGCCGGCGGAGGCAGAAAGTAACGCCTTACCAACAAACTGGATCCGATACGCAAAGCAGGAACACGATTACCTTGAAGCGCGAAACGACTACATAAAAAATAACGCGCTGAAAGCAGTGAATATCGATTTAAACCTGATTTGGCAGGGTGATGGCAACAACGACAATGCGGGCCTGACTATATTCCGCCACAACGATGCGGCAAGCGTGGTGAAAGGCCTCGTAGGAGATAAACCGCAAACGGCATGGATTCTCACCTATCCGTTGTTTGAGCGAATCCACTACTTGCTGGTAGCGGGGTACGATGTCTACGGCAATCTGGGACATCAGTTAAACAGCCGCATGTATATGGATTTTCTGCGTATGGAAGGCGAGTTTAATTTTCTTACCCTGCTACCCCAGCAGGAGCGGCAAAAAGTATGGAATCATTGGTACCGCGGCGATGTGAGCTCGGTAGAAAAGTATGTTGCAGAAGGGCATCAGTTATTGGGTGAGACCGCGCTGACCTACACAACGAATAATCCACTCAATGAGCTGTATAACCGGGTAGAAACACATCTTGGCAGCGTGCTTAGTCGTACCCATCTTCTGGAAAATGGGTTTACCGATACGGATTCATTAAAAGCGCTGACTTCTCTCAATCAGTTCGGCGGTAAGCCGGCTTCCTATTTACCTCAAAGCAGCATTGTATTGATTGAAAGCGATGATGGCGAAGAGATGCATGTGTATACCTTGCTGCGCAACAATGCCTATACCAATATTTCCCATATTCTTTCAGAGAGCGAACGCCGCTTACCAGAAGAAGATACGTTAACGGTAGCGTACGGGTTCGCTACGTCCCATCCGAATGCCATCTTCCATTTTAAGCAGGCGCAACTTCCTCAGTTTTATGAGCAAGTCACTGCCCTTAAAAATAAACAGGACCTGCAGGTGTTGTTTGAACAATTTGGCGTAAGGCGAACTTCACCGGATTTCTGGCAGGTCAGCGACGGCATCCATCACTGGTATAAAGCGCGCTACCCTCTGGAGTTTGGTTATCTGGATTACAACCGATTGTTAGACTGGTAACGCGGCGCTTTTTGCCGTATCCCCTGAATGGGTCAGTATGCCGTAGCAATCGAAATAGTAGCCGCCAGTGCATCATCAGGCAGGCTGGTTGTGTTGCTGGCGAAGCGCTGAATGGTGTCCACCCGTTCAGCTGTCACCTTATTTTTCTCGTACGTTGCCGGTTTAATCTGCTCCCATTCGAGCGCATACAGGCTGTCACTTTCGCGTTGTAACCAGGGCTCCGCGGTGGTGAGGGGGATGTCCGGTGTCACGCCTTTTAACTGTGTGCTTGCGCCGGTGACTCTATAAAATGTCGCAATGGTAAACTGCATACTGCCCATAGAAAGGTCGCTGACATCATAAATTCTATCCAGTGCTCTGTGTTGCTGAATAGTGCCGTAACCAAAGGTGGAAGTGCCAAGCACAACGCCGCGCTGATAATCCTGTATTGCGGCTGCAAAAATTTCGCTACCGCCAGCGGTGGCGGCATTCACTAACACCAACAGATCGCCGGTAAATGCCATTTCGGTGTTTGTGCTGTTTCTTACGAACACTTTACCGGTGGGATCTTTCATTTGGAAAACCGGACCACTACCGGTAAATAACCCGGTTAGTGAGGTGGCTTCATTTAACGAACCGCCACCGTTGTTGCGAAGGTCAATGACCAAACGACTGATCCCCGCTTGTTGCAACTTGTGTAATTCGGATTCTACATACTCAGACATGCCCGCATAAAACGAAGGGATAGTAAGCACTGCAACATCCACAGTATGTGCATCGTTTGCTTTGATAATATCTACTTGCGGCGTGTTCTTTGCGGTTGGTGGCGATACCCGGTAAAACGTAATTTCCTCCACCGTATTATTTTGCTTAACCAACAGGGGCACGGCTGAATCTACGGTACCAGCAAGCATTGCGTCTATGGCATCCAAATCCAGCCCCCACAACAACTGGGGCCTGGTATTGTCCATTATCGCGAGGATTTCCGTTCCCGGTACTACGGGACGAGTTGAGTAGGTGTTGCGCGTTACTTGCTCAACGAAAACATGCGTGTTGTTGTTAATCAGATTCAGCCCGATTCCCAGTTGGTGCTCAGGCTGGTTAGATACTGGCGCAATGGCTTGAAAATGCGTCGCACCTTCAGGCGGAATATAGCGTGAGTGCGAATCGATTGCTTGGGCAAAGGCATTCAGGATAATGTGATACCGCTGTTGAACGGACAGCGATGCCAGTCGGTTATCCAGATATTGCACGTGTTCAACGATTGCCGTGTTAATGTCTGCCTGCGAATAGCCTGCTTCAGCCAGTGCAGTCATATAGGGATTTATTTGGTTCTGAAATTGCTGACGCAGTGCCGGTGGAGTGTTTGTAGGCTTAGCAAGGAGTGCAAGATTCTTTCGAAGTGCTTCAACAATGTTGTCGATAGCACCGTCTAAAGCGCCAATGTCCCCACTTTTTTGTACCGCCTGAAAGGAAAACCCTGGTTCACCTAATTGCGCTAAATTGTCCTCGGTCAACAGAATACCACTGGGGTCGAGTTTCCTTATGAGGCTATGAATAACGCGTTGCTCGTAATCAGCAATGGACGTTGGGCTGGTGTAATGAATGCGGGCAAGCATGGTTAAAGCCCGCTTTACTGCCGTTGTGTAGTAGGTGTTGGCAAAGCGCTTACTAATTGCTGGGGGCAGTGGCGTACTAATTGCTGTTTCTGATGAGATAGGCCGACTAACAACGGTAGAATCCTGCGGGGAATCTGTAGTCTGGCAAGCTCCCAGTGCTAGCGTAAAAAATGGCAAAAAGGCTAAGCGCATCATGAACATCCTGTTGCAAATTATTATCTGTTATCACCTGTGAGGTGTGCTGAGTGAGTCTGAAAGAGTCTTGCTGATTTGTAAAGAGGGCGGTAAGAAAAGCCTGGTGGGGGTAATTTAACGTTGTAAAGAAAATAGCCTGCCAACAGGACGTGGCAGGCTATGTCCGGTAACCCGCAGGCGGATTACCCTTCCCAAACTGGCATTACGGGGCGGCTTGTTCACCGGCTAGTAGCGCATCCAGGGTTTGTTGGTCGAAGACGGTATTCTGCTGACGGTTGAAGATACCTGAGTTCAGGGCGTCAAGACTGCCGTTGTCCCAGTAAAAAGGCAGTAGGCCGTTACGCAGCGCCGCTTCAACTACGTACTGATGGTAATAGGCCCGACTGTCTAAATGGCGTTGGAGATCGTCACCGGTCAGGTTGGTGCGTCGCATGGCCGAAAATTCCCCCAGAATAACCGGAATGCCCATATCAACAAACTGCACTTTCATTAACGCAAACTGCTCTTCCAACAATGTTTCATCACCAAATGTCGCGTTGCGTTCAGGTTGAGTATCTGAATGATAAGACTCGCCCCAGAAGTAAAATTGTGCCCCCCAGCTCTCGTCTTCACGCATCAGAGTAAACTGATAGGGCGTGTAAAAGTGGACTTCTGCCATCAGGCGATTGGTAATGGTATCGACCGGCATATGGGTCCAGAGATCGTTCGTTTTTTCTATATCGGTAGTGGGCCCCTGCACCACTAAAGTACGGTAGGCATTCTTACCGCCGGTTTCGCGCACCGCGTCGACAAAGGTCTGATGGTATGTCAGTAACACTTCCATTTGTTCAGCATCTTCAACGGCGGGTTCGTTCGCGCTGGCAAACAGGAGCTTTTGGTCGAAGTCGCGAAGCTTAGTCGCAATTTGCTGCCAGAATGCGCGTTGTTTGGCATTCACATTGTCTTGTTGTTCAGTGGTAACGTTATTTTCCAGCCAACCGCCATCCCAGTGAATGTTTACCAGTACATAGAGATTTTCGTCGATACACATTTGCACGACTTCGTGCACGCGATCTAACCAGGCGTCGTCTATTTTTGCACTGTCCTGATCGGCGTATTGATTCCACGCCAGGGGAATGCGAATGGCATTAAAACCACTGTCTTTGACCAGCTTAATGAGCGCAGCAGACACTTCCGGGTTTCCCCAGGCCGTTTCACCACCGGTGGCCTCCATGGTGTTACCAATGTTCCAGCCCAGTCTGATTTCAGCGGCAATTTGCTGCGCATCTTTTTCCATGCCCGTCATATCGGCAGGCTGTGGTGTGGTGTTGTAGTCCGGATACAAGGTATCTGGCGTGCCACCGTTGCCAGGATTGGACGGTGCCGGCGTATTAGGCGTAGGAGGCGTTTGCGTACTCGCGCCACCACCGCCACAGGCAAAGAGGAACAGGGTGAGGAGTAGCACAATACCGCTGCGATATGTCATGGAACAGGCCTCTGATTATTGTTTTGGCGAGTTGTGTTTCGTGTTTTTATGTCAACTCACTTGTTGGTATGAGGACGTCAGGGTACTCAATGTTGTTGTCTTAACATACACGTAGCTCACTGTATTTATTGTGATTTGCAAAAATTGTTAGTTTATTTGCGATTAGTGTTAGTGGCTATTCTGTTCGTTTTGCGGAGAGCTGGCTTTATCGAAGTGTTGTTTAAAAGATTTCGGTGTGCAGCCGTATTCCTCTTTAAACAGTTTGTTGAAGTAAGAGATGTTTTTATAGCCAACGGCGTAGGCAATATCAGCGATATTACAGTTGTCGGTAACTGAAAGTAAGCGACTGGCTTCGGCCAGGCGGAGCTTATTTAAGTACCCGGTGAAGGTGAGGCCGAGCTCTGCTTTTAATAGCTCATTCATTTTGGTGCGATTGATACCGAGGGCATTAACAGCCATTTCCACATTGAGTTCCGGATTTGAGAAGTGTTCAGCCAGATAACGGATAATTGAATCACTGGGGCTATTGCGGTGTGGGGCTAACGAGAGTTGCTGATAAGCAACCAACGGACGCTCGCTTAAGATTTTGTGTTGTAGCCCCGACACCAACGCGTTGCCATGGTCGCGCACAAACCAAACGATATAGCTAAGCCAAAGTAGCAACAACAGGCCTGCTGTCAGGTACAAATAGTGCCAATCCTCACCGCGCAGGGTCAGGGAATTTACCTGTACCCGAATCGTTTCGTTGAGCGGGCTTTGTGCTGTTGTACCGAGTTGAATTTTCGCGACCTGTTCCAGTGAATATCCGTTGTCGGCAAGATTCAGATTAAACATATGGAGCCACCACGCCGGCAGGGTCATATCGGTAAGGTCCAGAGTAACGGGTTGCCATTGGCTACTGCAGTTAAAATAGCTATGGGGGGCCCGGTAAGTCAGATAGTTATGAGGCTGGGTAATGACCGAATCTACCGTGTACACAAGCATCGTCAATACAGTGTTGGTGGAGCACTTTATTTGAAAGGTGATGTGTTGATAGGCGCTGAGATCACGGTGTATACGCTGGTTGTTGGCATCGTGAAAAACCATGGATACGGCGGTATACGGGCGCTCTATCGTCTCGGTCAAGCGCAATTCAGCATCCAGTAAAAAGCTGTCGTCACTGAGGAAAGCGGTTGAACTGCCGCCGTCATACTGGTCAGTATCCGTTTCACTGAACCAACCATAGGTGCTTGCTTGCCGAGGCATGAGCGGACTGCTCAGAAACGTCTGGTCGAGCGCAATCAGAACCAGAACAATACTGGTAACAAGTAATATAAGCAGGCCGTAGAGAGCCCGCTTATAAAAACCGATCATTGTGGCTGCCTCTGTTTCATATGCAGGCTATTGCGACCGAATCCGCAGTGACGTGGTGCCCAGTTCCTTATTGGTCGCGGTAAGAATGATGTCTCCACTGTCGTGGTTTTCACTCTGAATGATAACCAGTACCTTGCCACTAAACGCATTGCGCTGGTGTGACACGAATGGCGTAAAGTCAGTGGAATCGCCGTTGTCGGTGGCCACAATGCGCCCAGGTCCGCTAAGGGTAAAGGCAATGTTGTGGGTCGCACTAGGAACGAACCGGCCCGCCTCATCAACAATATCTACCGTAACGAATGACAAGTCGCGACCGTCGGCATGAATAACACTGCGGTCGGCAGATGCTGCAAGGGCTGCAGCAGGGCCAGTAGTTTCAACCCGATCATGGGCCCATGGCTTACCGGCTTTATAGGCAACCACTTCCACACTGCCAGGTGTATAGCGAATGTCATCGAACCGAATGCGGTATGCCAGTGGCGCTTTCTTTTTACGCCCTTTGGACTCGCCATTGATGAATAACTCTACTTCATCACCTGAGGTAAATACATGAATAGGTGTGATTTCGCCCTCACGTCCCTGCCAGTTCCAATGAGGCAGAATATGTGCCATAGGGAGGTCTGGCCGCCACTGACTTTGATACAAATAAAACCGGTCTTTCTTGAAACCAGCCAGATCGATCATGCCCGAATAGGAACTGCGCGCTGAATAGTAAGGCGTGGGCTCTCCGATATAATCGAATCCATTCCACACAAACTGCCCCGCAACGTATGGATGTGTATCGATATAGCGGAATACCTTGTCGGCAGATGAGCCGAAGTCGACGGCATGTAATTCATAGCTACTGACCTGATGAATACGGGAGTCTCCACCTCGCCCATCGCGCACAGGTGCACTGAATTCCGGTGTAACAGGGAATAAATAAATCCCGCGGGAACTGAAAGCTGAAGCCGTTTCACTCGACAAGATAACTTTGTCCGGATGGGCCGTGTGAAATGCCGGGTAAGAGGGGGGCGTGCGAATACGATTGGTCCCCTCGAACTCAGGCGCTTGTCGTATACCTTCGCCCTGATAGTTGAGACTGATTAAATCCATTGCTGCACTGAAAGGAAAATCTGCTTTCGCCCAGTTCATGGATGCGGTGACAGGGCGCGTCGGGTCTTCACTTTTTACAATGGCTTTTAGTGCCAGCGCCACTTTTGCGCCGTCTTCGCCAGTGTACTGCTCACCGACTTCATTGCCGATATACCACATGATCACGGAAGGATGATTTTTATCCCGACGCACCAACGCGCGTAGATCCTGTTCGTGCCAGTCGGCAAAAATCAGATGAAAATCAAGCGGCGTCTTTTTTTTATACCAGCTGTCGAAGGATTCGTTTAATACCAGGATACCCATTTTATCGGTGAGCGTTAGCAGTTCTGGGGCCGGTGGATTGTGCGCCATGCGAATCGCGTTCACGCCCATATCCTGCAATATTTCTAACTGACGCTCTGCGGCACGCAAGTTAAACGCCGCGCCCAATGCGCCTAAATCGTGGTGTTGATTAACGCCTTGCAGAGGAATGTGCTCACCATTAATAAACACCCCTTTATTCGGATCAAATTGCAAATCCCGAATGCCAAATGCCGTGGTGTACTGATCGAGTACGCTGCCGTTTTCTTTAAGGGTGGTGACAACGGCATAACGATGCGGCGTCTGTTGCGGGGCAGGTCCCCACAGTTTGGGATTAGCCAGTTTGGTGAATGAGGTTGATGTTTGATCCCGGCCCGGCTGCACGGTGACTGTTTCGGATGTCAGCGTTTGCACTGGTGTGCGGCTTAATTGATCATCGGCGGACAGTTCATAAATAGCGTGTTGCATAGTGACCGTGCGGGCAGATGAAGTATTATTTGTTAATCCGGTCTTAATGGAGATATCCGCGCTTTCGGCAGTGACATGGGGCGTAATAACTTGTGTGCCCCATTGGCTAACATGTACCGGTGAGGTTTTTTCCAACCACACATTGCGGTAAATGCCGGCTCCGGGGTACCAACGTGAAGACTGCGGCGGATTGTCTAAGCGAATGGCCAGTTGATTTGGGCGGGTGGTTGACACATAGGGGGTAAGATCCAAACGATACGAACTGTATCCATAAGGCCAGCCGCCCACTAATTTTCCATTCAACCACACCATGGAATAAGACATTGCGCCGTCAATATGCAGGTAAATTTGCTTGCCTTTGTCGGTATCTGAAAGGGTAAATTGTTTGCGATACCAGGCCACACCATGACTGGGCAAGCGCCCCATACCCCCGCCGACTTTTGGGTTGTCGCCGGTGTAAAACGGACCTGCTATTGCCCAATCGTGGGGTAAGGTGACTGCCAGCCAGTCGGCATCGTTAAAGTCGTGCTGAACGAACGGGAAATCCTCACCCGGGTTACCTGCCGGACGGGTGTGTCGCTTGGCTGGATCATTAATAAATGCGTTTCCGGATGGCAGTATCCAGGGCTTTAAAATATCTGCCTGACTGGAAATGGAGACTGCATCGGTGGGGCGCGTATCGGCAGCCTGACTATCATTAAATCCCTCTACTGCGGGACGTGTATCATAGATTAGCGCGTCGGCTTGTTGGTTGTCGGCATACCGGTAAAAACGCCAGTCGTTATTCAGGTCTACCCGTTCCCGGGGGGACGCTGATATGCTCGAGCTTGCGATGATAGCGACGCAAGCAAACAGCCACTTGGTAAACTTGTAATCAGGCATGCCTTGTTCCTTTTTATCATTTGTAATACAAGTAGTTGTTGCCAATATACAGGCATGGCGTACATATAAAAGGCAATTGCAGATTAAGTAATTGCAATACGAAATTTCTGAAACCGACCTTTTCCTTTCCCGGTAAAAGGCAAGGTAAGCTTGGTGTTTTAGTGGGTGTGAACAGAACAGGAAATTCAACATGACATGCCGTTGGGGCGTAATAGGCCCGGGTAATATTGCCCAAACATTTGCCGATGCGTTAAAGGTCTTGCCGCAAGGTGAGCTTTACGCGGTGGCTAGCAGAAATACCGTACGAGGTCAGGCCTTTGCCGACAAGAATGGCGCAAGCGTGCTGCACAGCAGTTATCAGGCATTGGTGGACGATCCTATGGTTGATGTGGTGTATATCGCCACACCGCATAGCCATCATTATCCGGTCGCGAGACAAGTACTGGCTGCCGGCAAACATTTATTGCTGGAGAAACCGCTTACGGTTAATGCATCCCAAACCCGTGAACTCGTGGCGTTGTCAGAACAACATAAATGCGTGTTTCAGGAGGCGTTATGGAGCCGCTTTATGCCTTGTTTCGCAACGGTAAAAGCGTGGATTCAACAGGGGCGAATTGGCCAGTTGCAATACATTACTTCGCAAATTGGCTTTGAGTTCAGCGGCGACGCTACGCACCGACTGCTCAACCCCGATTTAGCAGGTGGCAGTTTGCTGGATCTCGGGGTATACAGCGTCAGTATCAGTCAGTACCTGTTGGAGGAAAACCCTGTTCAGGTGAGTGCTACAACCACACCCGTAGGCGCACCCGTGGATCACAATACATTTGTGACCATGCAGTATGCTTCTGGTGCGGTGAGCCAGTTTGTCAGTACCATTAATGCCCAGTGCAGTAACGTGATGACCATTCACGGCAGCAAGGGATACATTCATCTGCCCGGACCATTTTGGGAAGGCAATGCCTGCAACTTGTTTGTGGATGATGAGTGTAACGATGCACAACAGTTTACCCATCGTGCTAACGGGTTTGAATATCAAATAGAAGCAACCATGCAACTGATTGCTGATCAGGAGAGCAGCGATAAACGCATGTCTCACGCGGATAGTATAGGCGTTATGGACACACTGGATAGCATTCGCAAAACACTGGGCCTTAAATACGGTAATGACATAGAAATGTTATAGTCGGGCGGAACGCGAAAATAAAAAAGCCCGGCGCATGGGGTCAAGTCATGGCCGGGCTTTGGAAACAGGAGCGTCGTTACCCTTCCATATGCTCCAATTCTTTGCCTTTGGTTTCATGAACCAGTTTTACTACAAAGAACACCGACAACAGGGCAAACAGAGCGTAGAATCCATAAGCACCGGCCAGTCCAATACCTGCTAACAGCATTGGGAAGGTATAGGTGATCACAAAGTTAGAACCCCATTGCACCAGTCCACTGACTGCCAGGCCTGAACCCCGGATCTGATTCGGGAACATCTCACCCAGCATTACCCACATCACAGGTCCCCAGGACAGGTTAAAGAAGAACACGTACATATTGGCAGCTACCAGTGCTGTGGTGCCCCATTCGCCCAGTACCAGTTTGCCATCAGGCGACTGACTGGCATTCAGGAACGCAATGACCATTACCGACAAGGTAATTGCCATACCGACTGAACCCCATTTGAGCAGTGGTTTACGACCAATTTTATCGATGACTAGCAAGGTGATAACACAGGCTGCAATACTAATAGCACCACTTAACACATTGATAAGCAGAGCATCTGATTCGGAGAAGCCAACGGCTTGCCACAATACCGCGCCATAGTAAAACACCACGTTAATCCCCACTAATTGTTGGAACGCGGCGAGGCCAATACCTACCCAAACAATCGGACGAACTTTACCCGTTGCCTTTTCTTTTAAGTCTGACAAACGCGGCTGGTGGTCGCTAGCCAGAGACTGCTTAATTTCCGCCAGTTTCAGTGTGGCGGCTTTGCTGCCCTGAAGTTTAGTCAGTACTTGCGTAGCTTTATCTGTTGCACCACTGGATACCAGAAAGCGCGGGCTTTCAGGGATGAACCACAACATAAAGAAAAACAAGAATGCCGGGACGAGCTCGATCCAGAACATCCAGCGCCAGGCTTCATAATTCATCCACAGCATGTTGGTTGAGCCAGCCGCTTCACCCGCCAGCAAGTAGTTGCTCAAAAAGGCGGCGAACAAGCCACTGATGATTGCGATCTGTTGAATGCTGGTAAGCATGCCGCGATAACGGGCTGGCGAGACTTCGGAAATGTAGGCCGGCGCCATCACCGACGCAGCACCCACGGCGAGGCCACCAAGTACACGGTATATAACAAATTCAAATGACGACGTTGCAATGCCAGAACCCCAGGCACTCACAATGAATAATACCGCGGCTGCAATTAACAGCGTGCGACGTCCATATTTGTCGGCAAAGCGACCGGCGAAGAACGCGCCCACCGCACAACCCAATAGCATACTGGATACATTGAAACCCGTACCGGCACTCGCCGAATTAAAGGCTTTTTGCAGACCGTCGACAGTGCCATTAATAACGCCACTGTCGAAGCCAAACAAAAAACCGCCGATGGTCGCAACAATACTAATGAATACCACAAAACCAATGTTGTCATTGCTGGTGGTGGTATCGGATGAGTTCATAGTCGTTTCCAACATGATTACGGCTCCAGGTACGGATCGATGGTCACGATGGTGCCATCCGGGTTGTAAGTAAGTTCAGTCATTTTCACACTGCGCAGGTGCGTTTTACCGCCAGATAGCGAGCTGTCGTGATAGAACAGGTACCACTTACCTTTAAATTTGGCGATAGAGTGATGGTTTGTCCAACCGAGTACGGGTTTTAGGATGACGCCCTGATAGGTGAATGGGCCATACGGGTTGTCGCCAATGGCATAAACAATTTTATGGGTGTCGCCGGTGCTGTAGGAGAAGTAATACTTACCCTGATATTTATGCACCCAGGCGGCTTCAAAGAAACGGCGGTCGTTGTCACCCTGCAAAATAGGCGTGCCGTCTTTATCCAGAATTTCCACTTCTTTTGGCGCTTCGGCGAATGACAACATATCGTCTGCCATCCTGGCAATACGCGGTTTTACTGCAGGCGCATCGTCAGCAGGATATACATCCTCCGGGTTGTAGGTTCCGCCTTCATAGCGCTGCAACTGCCCACCCCAAATGCCGCCGAAATACATGTAGTAACTGCCGTCGTCGTCTTTATAAACGGCGGGATCCATACTGAAGCTGCCTTCAATGGGCTCTGGTTGTGCGGTAAACGGACCACCAGGCTTGTCGCTGGTTGCTACGCCGATGTGAAATACATCCTGTTTGTCCTTTAACGGGAAGTACAGATAATAAGTACCGTCTTTATAGGCTGCGTCAGGCGCCCATAACTGGCGGCCTGCCCAAGGAATATCTTTTACTGAAAGCGCGACACCGTGGTCGGTGACTTCGCCACCCACTTCGTCCATAGACAGCACATGGTAATCGCGCATGTCGAAGTGATCACCGTTATCGTTTTCCGGAATACCAGACTCGACATCATGTGAAGGATAAATATAGAGACGGCCTTCGAATACGTGTGCTGAAGGGTCGGCAGTGTAGATATGCTCAACCAGTGGTTCGGCTAAACCACTTTTATCCTTGCTTGCTGTTTGTGTAGCTGGCGCTGCTGCGCTACTGGCAGCAGTCTCTGCCTGGTTAGCGGGTCCACAAGCACTAAGGACTAACGCGGATACTACGGCGGAAAAAGTTAATTTGTAAGAATGTTGAAACGTCACAACACGCTCCCTGAATGTTTACTGATGTTAGCTTGGCATAATGCAGTGATGAGACGACTTGGGCAATGTTACCAGCCCGTAAAACAAGAAAAAGATAAAGTGGTATCGAATAACATAAAATTTACATGTAAGAGGTGCTGATTTTGCTCTCGTATTTACGGAGATGAGATTAGATGATTTTTAATATTGCCTGCTTTTTGACCATGTTGTGCGCCAGGTAAATGTGCTAGTATTCGCGCCCCGCATTTAACTGTGCCCGCTGGTGTCAGTTTGCGTCTTGTAAATTAACCTGAGATATGAGAGATAAACGCAGTGTCTGAAGTTGAGAAAAGTAAGGAAAATATCGGCAGGCAAGCCATTAACCGGTGTATTTCTGTCGCTCCAATGCTGGATAGTCAGAACTAACTTACAATAGCGTTGATTTATAAGGTAATTTCAATAAAAAGTGACAATTGTTGTATTCCCATTGTGTTCCTCAGTCTACTGAAATCGACGGAAAACACCAGAAACCCACGTTAGTTTTTTTCTACACTAATCGTTCTTTGATTATTTCAATCAGCGTCTCAGCTTCCTCGAAGCCTGCACGGGTGAATTTAGCGATATCTGTCTTGAGACGTTCCAATACTCCTTCATTGTTGAGCAGAGTCTGACGGAGATAGTTTAAGGTATCGTCGAGTGCTATAGCCGCGACCTCGTCAGCGAGCATCATTGCACTGGCTTTCATATCGTCATAATCCTGTAATTCCATATAATCGCGCTCATAAAGGGCTTCAAATACGTCGGGAATTTTACTGTAGTGTTTTATGACGTAATAAATATCGATAGCGTCCTTTCCCTG
>CEUK01060735.1_pt1 | contig 15274 bp, 16 predicted proteins | sample 356451 | NCBI WGS metagenome assembly CEUK01 (sample SAMEA2622843, study PRJEB7988) | marine metagenome | isolation source: saline water (ENVO:00002010), including
GTCGCCAAGAAGAAGGTCGCCAAGAAGAAGACGACCAAGAAGAAGGTTGCCAAGAAGAAGGCGGCCAAGAAGAAGACCAGGCGCCGGTGAGCATGCCCCGGCTGAGCCTGCTGGTTCTGGCGGTCGTATTCATGGCCAATCCCCGCGCCATGTCGCAGGGGGCGGATCCGTATCGGGTTGATGTGGATCTCATGCAGCTCACCTTTTCCGACATGCTGACCTTCGGGATGGTCGACGGTTCGGGCTCTCCGCCCGAGGCGGTGCCGCAGCGACGACGAAACCAGAGTGCGAAGCTGTACATCCTCGGACGCGAAGCCCAGTCTCGCGGAGAACGCGGTGAAGCAGCCCGGCTGTACCGGATGGCCGCCGGGCAGGACCCGTCCAACGCGGCCGCCTGGGAGGAACTCGGCGATCTGCAGTTCCAGATCGGACGCCATCATCTGGCCGTCGACGCGTGGAGCCGGGCGCTGCTGAGCGAGGAGAACTCGCAGTTGCTCATGAAGTGCGGCATGCTCGAGTCGGAACTCGGGCTGCACGATCGGGCGGCCGAGCATCTATTGCGGCGCCGGCTGCTGCTGGACGGATCGCTTCCGGTGGATCAGGAGACGGTGGTGCAGGATGTCACCCTGCGTCGTTGCCTGCGTCGATTGGGCAACGTCGATCTCGTCCGCAGTCTGGACCGGGAGATCGACAGTCTCCTGCGGGAGATGGCTTCACGATCCCTTTCCACTCCCGAAGCGGGAAAGCAGTGGATGCAGATGGTGCAGGACCTGTTTCTGGGCGGAGATCCCGAGGCGGCGCGGGCTGCATCCGCCAGCAGGCTGCTGTACGGTCCGCTGGAGGGACAGTACGGACCGTGGATCGCCGCCAACCTGAAGACCCGCTACGTGCTTCTCGATGCGGTGCTCGGTGGAGACGGACGAAGCACCGTCGATCTGCTCGAGCATCTCGACGCCATCGGCATGCTGCGGGGACTGCCGCCGGACTGGCGTAAGCCCACGACCCTGGCCACCGTCCTCTACGAAGCGGGGGTGGACTACGCATCCCTCGGCAATCAGGCGGCGGCGAACCAGTTGCTGGCCGAAGTGCTCATCCATGATCCCGGGCACATCCTAGCGCGGAACAACCTCGGATACGCAGCTCTCGAGCGGGGATCGATCACGCCCGTGATGGTCGAGATGATCGATGCCGCGCTGGCGGACGCCCGGCAACGCGAAGCCGATTCGCTCCCCCAGGTTCTCGACACCGCGGCCTGGCTCCGCTACATGCAGGGACATCTCGTCTCGGACGAACACGCCAGCGGCGCGATCGAACTCCTCCGGGAGGCCGTCGATCGGTTGGAGGATCCCGACCCGGTCATCTTCGATCATCTCGGCGATGCGTCGTGGCTGGCCGGCCGTCGCGAGGAAGCGGTCGATGCCTGGATGGAGGCTCTGCGTCGACTGAACGATCCCGACTTCAAGCAGGGGATGTTCCGCAACCTCGACATGCTGCAGGGCATGATCTGGCAATTTCCTGTCGTCGAATCTTCGGAAATGTATGATCGGGAGTACGGAGTGCTGCTGCGCCGTCTGGTCGAGAAATTGACGGCGGTGGAGCAGGGGGAGTCTCCGTCCGTCGCGGAGCGGATTCTGTTCATCAAGTAATGGATCGAAGGGATCAGGGAAACCATGGCTGGACACAGCAAGTGGGCGAACATCAAGCATCGCAAGGCCCGGCAGGATGCGGTCAAGGGCAAGGCGTGGTCGAAGTGCAGTCGGGCCATCATGGCCGCGGTGAAGCAGGCCGGTCCCGATCCCGACGTGAATCTCAAGCTTCGGTACGCCATCGAGGATGCCAAGAGCGTCAACATGGCCAAGGACACGATCGAGAAGGCGATCAAGAAGGCCAGCGGTGAGGGAAGCGACGGTGCGAACTACGAGGAGATCCGCTACGAGGGATACGGTCCCGGCGGCGTCGCGGTCATCGTCGACTGCCTCACCGACAACGTCCAGCGGACCGCACCGGAACTTCGACGGGCCTTCGAGAAGCACGGCGGGAATCTCGCCAAGCAGGGGGCCGTTTCATTCGGTTTCCAGACGCGCACGGTCATCCTGATCGACTCGTCCCAGGTTGAGGAGGACCAGTTGATGGAACTCGCGATGGAGGCCGGGGCCGACGACATCTCCGCCGACGAGGGGGTCTGGGAGGTGACCGGATCACCGTCCGACTTCATCCCCCTCAAGGAGGCGCTGGATGCCTCGGGCATCGAGGTCACGTCCGCGGAAGTCACCATGGTGCCCGATTCGACGGTGTCGTGCGATGTCGCGGGCGGGCAGAAGGTCCTCCGCATGCTTGACGCGATCGAGGAGAGCGACGACGTCCAGAAGGTCTACACCAACGCGGACATTCCTCCGGAGGCGATGGAGGCATGAGCGCGGCTCCCAGGCGGCGCTCGACGGTGTTCCGTGGACGGGTTCAGGGCGTCGGATTCCGCGCCACCGTGCAGTCGATCTCCAGTGCCCACCGGGTGTCGGGCTGGGTCCGGAACGAGGCCGATGGAAGCGTCCGCTGCATTGCGGAAGGCAATGGTTCGGATCTCGATGCGTTCGTGGATGCGATCCTGGTTCGGATGGACGATTGCATCACCTCCCACCGGTCCGTGGATTCGGATGCCACCGGTGAATACGATGCTTTCCGCATTCGAGACTGACCCGTTCACGACGCTCGGCTAGGATGCGTGCATGCTTCCTTCCGTCAAGCCCGCCCTGTCCGTCCTGCTGCTGCTGCTGGGAGGATGCGGTGTGAAAGCCGATTTCGGCGATCGACCGACCGATCAGGTCTGGAGGGCGCTGCAGGCGGTTGCCGAGCAGCCCGACTACGACCATGAGGACTACACCAAGCGTTGGACCGTCGTCGAGAACATCGTCACGGTCGACGAGGCGGACCGTCGCATCGACATCGAACGGGAGCTCGAACGGGTGCTGGTCCGTCCGCGGACCAAGCCGCTGCACGAGGAAGTTCGCTGGTCGATCCAGGTGACGCTTCTTCCGGGTAATCGGGTGCTGTTCGAAAGCGTCGGTGCGGAACTGCCCGCGCACGTCCAACTCGAGGCGGATCGCTACTTCACCTCGGTCCGAAGGCTGCTCGCCGGGCTGCCGCCCCCCGATCGCATCCGGGAACGCATGCGCGATGTTCCGGTTGGCGAGGACGGTTCCTGATTCCGCACCCGACCCGGGAATCGAGCTTCCATGCTGTCTGCATTCGCCATCCTGCTCGCCATCGGACTGCTGTACTGGATCGTCCAGTCCGTGCTGCTCGTCCGGACGCTGTTCGTCCTTCCGGTTCTGCGTCCGCATCCGTCCGACGGCCCGGTGTCGCCGCTGGTCTCGGTCATCGTTCCGGCCCGCGACGAGCAGGGGACCCTCGAGGCGGCGGTCCGAAGTCGACTGCGTGATCCGGATGCAGGGCTCGAGTTCGTGCTGGTCGACGATCGGTCAGACGACGCCACCGGCATGATCATGGATCATCTCGGGGGCACCGATCCACGCATCCACGTGGAACATGTCGAGGATCTTCCGGAGGGCTGGCTCGGCAAGGTCAACGCGATGCGCGTCGGGGCGGAGCATGCGAATGGTTCGTGGCTGCTACTGAGCGACGCCGACGTGCATGTCGCTCCCGGAACCGTCCGTGCGGCCGTGGAACTCGCCGAGCAGCACGGGGCCGATCATCTCGCCGGCATCCCGTCGATCCGAAGTCGCAGCGTGGGCATGAATCTCTGTCTTGCACCGCTGCAACGGGCGTTGATCCTGTTGACGCGGCTCTGGTCGGTGGAGGATCCCGATTCCAGCGCCGCCATGGGCGTGGGCGCATTCAATCTCGTACGTCGCGAGGTCTTCGAGGAGGCGGGGGGGTTCGAATCGCTGCGACTCGAGGTCCTCGACGATGTCGGTGTCGGAGTCATGATCAAGCAGCACGGCGGTCGGACCATGACCGCGTTCGCAGCCGATTGCCTGCGGATCGCGTGGTACGACCGGTTCGGCGACTTCATCCGCGGAATCGAACGGGGGGCTGCCAAACTGCCGCCACGGTGTCCCCGCTGGCTGCTGGCACTGGTTGTGCTGCTGCTGGCGGTCCTCGACCTGACGCCGTTCGTCGCGCTGGCCATCGCCTGGTTCATTCCCGGTTTCGCGTGGATCGGGATCCTGCTGAGCGTGTGGGTGACCGGACTCTCCGTCGCGGTCGCGGTCCGCTTCGGCACCAATCCGCTCTTCGCGATCCTCGTGCCGCTGAACACCGTCCTGGCCGGTCTGGTGGGGATGCGGATCATGCTTCGCAGCGCCCGTGACGGTCGAATCGCGTGGCGCGGGAACGAGTACGAGGTCGATGCACTGCAGGCCGGACAGCGAATCAGCTTCGAACGGAATGAGACAGGGGAGAGCCCGTGACCGGACTCTCCCCTGCGCTTGAACCTGTTGAACGTCCCGGGGGCGATCAGCCCGCTTCGGCCCGGGGATGGGCCTGGTCGTAGGCGTCCCGCATCCTCTGGGTCGACAGATGGGTGTAGACCTGAGTCGTCGAAAGCGACTGGTGTCCGAGCAGTTCCTGCACGGCCCGAAGATCTGCACCGTTGTCGAGCAGATGCGTCGCGAAACTGTGCCGCAGGGTGTGGGGGCTGATCTCCGGATCGAGTCCGGCCAGTTCCAGATACTTGCTGACCTTGCGACGGACCGAGCGGGTCGAGATCCGCGTCTCCTGCTTGTTGATGAACATGGGCGCGTTCGGATCGACGGCTTCGTCGGACTGGTTACGCCGCATCGTCAGGTAGTGGGTGATGGCCGTCATCGCATGCGATCCCAGCGGAACGATCCGTTCCTTGCGTCCCTTGCCGCGGACCACGAGCGCCTGGCCCGCTTCATCGATGTCCGCGAGGTTGATGCCGACCAGTTCGCTGACGCGGATACCGGTCGAGTAGAGGGTTTCCAGCATGGCCCGGTCCCGTGAGCCCAGTGTGGTGCTCGTGTCGGGAGCCGAGAGCAGACGCTCGACGTCCTCGACGCTGATCGCCTTGGGCAGCCGCTTGGCCTGCTTGGGAGTCCGGATGAGGACCATGGGATTGCTGGCGATGCTGCCGCGCTGCTCCAGCCACTTGTGGAACGAACGCAGCGTCGCGATCTTTCGTGCCATGGTCGCGGCCGAGTAGTTCGATTCGTTCAGGTTCGCGAGGAAGCCGCGGATCCGCGTCACGTCCGCCTCGATCATGATCGAGGTCAGAGTCGGCGGGGCTACCGTGGCGACGACGTCGGTCGACGGCGTGCAGATCCGCGTCCAGGCGGCGGCTTCCGTGTTCAGATCGACGGTGATCGAATGCTCGTCGGCGAGGTACTCGACGTACTGGCGCAGATCGACCCCGTAGCACCGGGCGGTGTAGGGGCTGAAATGGCGCTCGTCCAGCAGGTAGTCGAGGAAGCCGGTGATGATCGGCAGGGTGTCCTGGTTCTTCTTCATGGTGTGGTTCCTTGGGGCGTTCGGGTTCAAGTCGTGGTTCAAGTCGTGGTCTCAGTCGTGGGGTCCGGTCTCGTTGGGTTCGATGCTGGCCACCTGGTGCCGCACCATGGCGGCGTCGAACCAGTCGAAGTCGATCTGCTCGTCCGCAGCGAGATCCGAGACGACGGCGACGAGCAGATCCTCCTCGCCGCTGTCCCAGCGGATCTTCCAGCAGTGATCACCCTTCATCAGCACCACTCGGTGCCGTGTCAGGTCGCTGCCGGAACGTGAACTGGTTCCCTGGTTTGAGTCGGCCATCCTTGGTCCTCACTGAAGCGGAGGTTCCGAGAACGGCCCCCGTTTCAAGGTTCTGGTGCCGCTGCGATCCTGGAATGCTCGTTTTTGAGCAGATTTTCCACGAGTCGATGAGCGACGAACTGCGTGTACAGATCCATGTCAACCAGATAGAGGTCCGGGCCGTAGGCGGAATCGATCCGGGTTCGGCCGCGGGTGAAGGAGTCGAGGGACGCCAGGGTGCGGTGGTTCGAGGCGTCCCAGATCCCTGCCGACTGGGCGACGGGTCGCGCGGTGCCGGCGGTTCGGAGGTCTCCGGTCGCACGTCGTGCGTGCTCCGGATCGAACGGGTCCCCGTTCGGAATGGTCTCGTCGGTGAACAGCTGGATGGCCAGTCCCAGTTTCGGGGGCTGGTACGGATCCCAGGCGGTGATGGTTCCGACGACGAGTCCGTCGACACCGAGCACGACGATCAGCTGCCTCGCATCCTGCGGGGTGGTGATCGATCGGATGCCGAGTCGCTGCATTGCCAGCAGCACCCGGTTCACCGGCACGGTGTCGATGCCGTCGATCTGCTGGCACTGCTCGGAAAGCAGATCCGTGATCGCCATTCGATCGACGGCGGTCGTACCCGATTCGTTCGCCAGCGGTGCGACGGCCCACAACTGCGGTTCGTCGTACGGTGCAAGCAGACCGGAGGGCTGGTGGAGTCCGCCCCGATGGTGCTGCTGGCAGCCGATGCCGATGGCGAGGATGAGCATTGCAGCCAGTCCGCCGATGCGGAGAAGGCCCGAGCGATGCTCGTTCGGTTGCATGGTCTGTGCACTTGTCATGGCGTCCTGCCCGAGATCGTGCGGGCTCCGCCGCACGAGAGAAGTCCGTTGCGATCCGTTCGGACCGCGACGGAAGAATCGTCATGGATCGTCCGGTGCCGCATCCGCGAACCGGGGCGATGCCTCCGAAGTCGTTGGGGGTTCGATCGCGACGGACCAGATGTTGGCGGCACCGTTCCGTTCGGATACGAAGTACAACCGGCCGTCGGCGGCCCAGCTGGGAAGGTATTCGTCGCCCGCATCCCGTGTGATGTGCTGCAGACGCGATCCGTCACGCTGCACGGTCCAGAGGTCCAGGGTGTCCTCGACGGCGGCTCCCCGGTCGATGGTGACGGTTGCGAAGGCGACGGCGTTTCCGTCGGGCGACCAGGTGGGATTGATCGTCGCGGCATTGGCGGCCGACACGATCTCGGTCGGTCTTCCGGGCTGTCCGTCCTTCAGTTCGATCGTCCAGAGACCGTACAGCCGGCTGCCGCGCTGGCGGGCCCGCTGGAACACGAGCGTCGATTCGGCGGGATCGGGTGACCATTCCGGCATCGTGCCGTATTCGAGGAACATGGTCCGTCCGGGATGCTGCAGATCGACCGCCCAGAGTTCGTTCCGGCTGGTGGTTGGATTGGTGCGGCTCCAGGCGATGTAGCGGCCGTCCGCGGACCAGGTGGGGTGGTACTCGTCTGCGAGATCGCTGGTCATGCGGACGGGGTGTCCTCCGGCCAGATCCACGACGTAGATGTCGTATTGCCCCGCTCGGTTCGAGGCGAAGGCCAGTCGTTGGCCGTCGGGGGAGAAGGCCGGCATGACGTCCTGGCCGGGATCCGTCGTGATTCGGGTGAGCGACGTTCCCGTGGTCGGTCGGACGTAGATGTCGTACGTGGGCCCGTGTTGATTCGATGCGAAGGCGATGGTACGACCGCGATGATCGATGCAGGGGTCGGTGCAGTCGCCCTCGACGCTGAAGCTGACCTGCTGCAGTCCGCCCTGGAGGGACGGGGCCGACGTCGGGTCGGCTCCGGGGCCGAAGAGGCTCAGATTGCGGGATTCCTCGGGGTTGGCCGATTCGCCCGGATTGGTTCCACATCCACCCAGCAGGAGTGCGGGCAGCAGTATTCGGCAGCAGATGGGCGTCCAGGATCCCGTCACGGGCCAGTCCCCGGCGTGTCCTCGGCTCCGCCGCTGGACTCGCAAATCCTTCCATGGGAACGACTTCCAGTCGTTCCGGGGGGGACCGAACTTCGAATCCCGCCAAGCCTCTTATCGGACGAGTCGAGCCGCAGGCTTGAGGTCCGCCTTGGGGGCTTCGAAAGGCTCTTTGCGGGGTGTGGAGGACCTGTGGGTGGTTCCAGAATCACGTTCAAGGGTCTGAAATGGCGGCATTGGGTCCGGGAACCGGTACAATCGTCCATTCGAGATCGCGTAGCTCAGTTGGTAGAGCAACCGCCTTTTAAGCGGTAGGTCCTGGGTTCGAGCCCCAGCGCGATCAGTCGTTAGGCCGCCTCGACAGGGAAGGGAGAAGGTCGGCACGCCCATGCTCGTCGTACTACACGCCAACTGGCAGAACGGTTCCGTGCACGTGTGGGGAGAATCCGCCGAGCGGTTCGTCCTCATTCCGGGCCACGATGCCGACGGCCGGACCGACGGCTCGACGGAGTGCGCCGTGGCCGAGCCGCTGGTGCAGGAGCGCGAGCACCTGTACGCACTCACGCCGCTGGAGCTCAAGCGAATCCTTCTTGAAACGTGCGGGTTCGATACCGATCGCATCGACGGTGAGGACACGATGCGACTTCGCCTGCCGCGGGATCTGCTCGGTCCCTGGCCCAGCGATCGTCTCGGCAGCGTGGTGGGTGGTGTCGAACACGAGCAGGACGCCTGGCTGGGCGAGTTCGATGTGCCGACCATCCGCTTCAAGGGCGGGGATCTTCCCGCCAGCTTGCTGCAGTTGGAACGGCTGGTCCGTTCCGCTCGGATCCAGTGCGGGCAGTCCGTCCAGTACCTCGCGTCCTCGGCCAAGTTCGTGCTGGAGCTGCTTTCCGACCAGCGATTCATCCCTTCCCTGCGATCGGACAACGAAGGACACCTCACCGCATCGTGGAGGCCCTGGCTGCTCGACGAGGAGACCATGTCCCACATGGTGGGCCTCATCTCGGCCATGCCTCCCGTCCTGCGGAGCGTCGTCGGCGGCGAATCCGATCCCCAGTTCCTCCTCGAGGAGATGATCGGGGCGATGGCCGAGGGGGTCGTGCGGCGCACGCTCGTCGAGGACGACTTCATCGACTCGCTCGAGGGTCGTGAAGACAGCGATCCGCACGTGGCCTGGCTGCGCGGACTGCTTTCGACCGGACGCGACATCGCCGTGCACGGCGAGTTCGGCCATCAGCTGTTCCTCGACGCCCGACGGTGGATCGGTCGTCTGGACGAGATCGATCGCGATCGTGTCCTGCGGGGCTGCCTGGTTCTCGACTCGCCCGAGGACGGAGCTGACTCGAACGCGACCTGGCATCTTTCCATCGCACTCGAGACGTGCGACCGGGCGGCCGAGCGTCTGGAGGCCGAGGACATCTGGCAGCAGACGTCCGAAGTGCAGCGTCTCTGCGGCGATCCCGATCTGGATGCGAGGGAGCTTCTGATCGGCGAGCTCGGTCGTGCCGCACGGCTGTACAGCCCGCTCGAACCGCTGCTGAACGAGGCGACGCCCTGCGGCATCGATCTGACGACGGATCAGGCCTGCACGTTCCTCGAGGAATACCGTCCACTGCTCGAGGAATCCGGCTTCGGCATCGCGGTTCCCGCGTGGTGGGGCGTCGACGACCACCTCATCGGACTTCGTCTGCAGATCGATTCGCCGGACGAGGCGGACCTCGATCCCGGTCTGGAGCGGTCGCTGCTCGGTCTGCAGAGTCTCATCAACTACCGGTGGCAGATCACCGCGGGACAGACCTCGCTGAGCATCAAGGAGCTCGAATCGCTGGCACGCCAGAACTCCTCGATCGTCTGGCTCCACGACCGTTGGATCCAGATCGATCCGCAGCAGGTCCGGTCCGCGGTCGAGTTCATGACCGGGCAGGAGTCCGATTCGATGTCGCTGGCCGAGGCGATCCGTCTCGCGTCGGGGCAGTCGGACTGCGACACGGGGCTTCCCATCTGGGGCGTGGACGCGACGGGATGGGTCGGCCGGCTGTTCTCGCAGCCGGACGAGGAATCATCGACCATCGAGATGGTGCCCCAGCCCGACCGGTTCACCGGTGAGCTCCGTCCGTATCAGCTCAGCGGCGTCAGCTGGCTCAACTTCCTCGACCGCTTCGGCCTCGGTGCCTGTCTGGCGGACGACATGGGGCTCGGAAAGACGGTGCAGCTGATTGCGCTCCTGCAGCACGAGCGACGCGACGGAGATCGCCTCGCTCCGAGTCTCCTCGTGGTTCCCACGTCGGTGATGGGCAACTGGGCAAGGGAGATCGAGCGGTTCGCGCCCGAACTGAACGTGCACGTCCAGCACGGTCCCACCCGTCCCGTCGGAGAGGACTTCGCCGAGGCCATCGCCGACATGGATGTGGTCATCACCACCTACGCACTGGTGGTCCGGGATCAGGACAGCTTCAATCCGGTCGACTGGCACCGGGTCGTCCTGGACGAGGCGCAGTACATCAAGAATCCTCCGACGAAGCAGACGGCGGCGATCCGTGCGCTCAAGGCCACGCGACGCATCGCACTCACCGGCACCCCGGTCGAGAACCGGCTGACCGAACTCTGGTCGATCATGGAGTTCTGCAACCCCGGCTACCTCGGCGAGGCCTCCGACTTCCGGCGACGTTTCGCCCGGCCGATCGAGCGGCAGCGGGACACCCGCCAGGCCGAGCAGCTCCGCCGTCTGGTGCAGCCGTTCATCCTGCGACGGCTCAAGACGGACCGCAACGTCATCTCCGACCTGCCCGGATGCGTGGAGACGAAGGAGTACGCGACGCTCACCCAGGAGCAGTGCGAACAGTACGAACGGGTCGTCAAGCAGATGATGGACGACGTGGATCGCAGCAGCGGCATCCAGCGTCGGGGCCTCATCCTTTCGCTGCTGGGACAGCTCAAGCAGATCTGCAACCATCCGGCGCAGATGAGCGGCCAGGATGAACTGAACCGGATCGTCTCGCCCGACGGCAGCGATCTCCGCCAGCTCTCCAGTCGTTCCGGCAAGGCCCGACGCCTCATGACGCTCCTCGAGGAGGTCCTGGCCACCGGTGAGCAGGCGCTGGTCTTCACGCAGTACCGCCGCATGGGCCGTCTGCTGTCGGGCATGATCGAGCACGACCTCGGCTGCGAGACCCTCTTCCTGCACGGAGGCACGCCGGTGCCCCGTCGCCAGAAGATGATCGACCGCTTCCAGTCGGCCGACGGAACCGCCCCCGTGTTCGTTCTGTCGCTCAAGGCGGGCGGACTCGGTTTGAACCTGACCGCGGCCAACCACGTATTCCACTACGACCGCTGGTGGAATCCCGCGGTCGAGCGTCAGGCCACCGACCGTGCCTACCGCATCGGCCAGGAGCGGACCGTGCACGTCCACAAGTTCGTCTGTCAGGGCACGCTCGAGGAGCGGATCGACCAGATGATCGAGGACAAGACCGCACTGGCCGAACAGATCATCGGGGCGGGCGACGACTGGTTGACGGAGATGTCCACCAGTCAGCTCCGCGAGGTGCTGCAGTTGAATCCCTCGGCTCTGGAGTTCGAATCATGACCCGCAGCATCGATCGCAAGCAGGTCGACTCCACGGCGAACCGTTCCACCCGACGGGCGGGACGCGGCGGCAAGTTGCGGCTTCCTCCCGCCCAGTTGCAGGAGCACTCCATCGCGGGCACCTGGCTCGATTCCATGACGCACCACTTCGGCGATGACGCCATGGAGTGGGGCCTCGAGGCGGCGCAGTCGGGACGCGTCCGCAGCATCGAGCTGGGGGTCGGATTCGTGTCCGCCAGCGTGAGCGAAGAGGGTGAAGGAGGCCGACGGGTGACGGTCAGCGTGCCGACGCTCGACGAGCCGAGCTGGTCCCGGGTCGTCGATGCGATGGCGTCCGAAGCCGTCTACACCGCCCGGTTCATGGAAGGGGAGTGCCCCCCGAATCTGCTTCAGCTCTTCCTCTCCTGCAACGTCGATCTCGTTCCCGGCCGTGACGAGGCCGTGGGGATCCGGACCAAGGCGCCCAGCGGCAGCGCCCGTCGTCGTGCCGCCGCCGTGGCGTGGCTCATCGCCGAGCGCCTGGTGGTCGAGCCTCTCGCCATGCTGCGCCTTCGCGGGCAGGGCGTCGACGACATGGTGCAGCGGATCCGCCAGCGTCGTTCCATGCGTCTCAGCGAGGGAGCGCACGCGCATCCGCCGTTGAACCTGCAGGGCGAACTGGAGGCCGCGGTCCCGCTGGCGGAATCGATCGAGCAGTTCTGGCGGTCTCCCTCGCTCGATCAGCTTCCTCCACGCATGCCGGCGCAGCACATTCCCCACGCGCTGCTCCGTCGCCTCGGGGCAAGCCCCATGGACGGAAAGTTTCCGCTCTCCGGTTTGCTCGAGACCATCTACGACCAGGTCGGCGAGGCATCCCGGGCGATGCTCGAGGACGACCCGGACTGATTCGAGCTGTTCCGTCTGTGCGGTCTGTACCGTCTGCGGGGGTCCGATTCCGGCCTGCACGGCTTCATCCCTCCGACCAGGTGTCCGATACGACTTGTGGCACCCATGTCAGAGAGGAAACAGGGATGAACAACGAATCAAAGCCATCGAACTCGATCCGGGAGTCGATCCGTCGGCTCGAGGCCCACGTCAACCAGGCCCGGTCGAAGCGTATCAATGAAAACAGCCGGGTCCCGAAGGTACCCGGCTGGGTGAACTCGCAGGCCGATGCGTCCGACGCTGCACCGCGCATGAAGGCGCGGCGCAAGGAGCCCGGCACGTTCGAGAACTGGAGACGGCAGGCGGGGTAGCACCCCGCAGGACCGGCTCAGTTGACGTGCTTGAGTCCGCGACGCTGGTCCCGGAGACGACGGCTCTTGCCGACGCGTTCCCGGAGGTAGTACAGCTTCGCACGACGTGCATCGCCACGACGAACGACGTCGATCTTGGCGATGCGCGGTGAGTGCAGCGGGAAGATCCGCTCGACGCCTTCGTTGGCGACGATGCGTCGAACCGTGATGGTCCGGTTCACGCCGCGGCCCTTCTGGCCGATCAGGACGCCCTGGTACACCTGGATGCGTTCCTTCTCACCCTCGATGATCCGCACGTGGACGTCGAGGGTGTCACCGACGCTGAAGGCCGGGAACTGGTCGTCGGACTTGAGCTGATCGCTGGTGGCGGATTCGATTGTCTGTTGCCTGTTCATTTCACTTCTCCGGGGACATGCCCCTGTCTATCGTTCGCGACCGACCGACCTCAGTTCGAGGGGGTCATCAGGTCGGGACGTCGTATACGAGTTCGTTGCTTCATCTGCTGGAGGCGCCAGTCCGCGACCGCCTGGTGATCGCCGCTGAGCAGGACCTCGGGCACGGTGCGATCCCGCCAGACGCGGGGCCGCGTGTAGTGTGGTGAGTCCAGCAGCCGTCCTTCGCAGTCCTCACGGAGTCCGAAGGAGTCCTCCCGGGCGGAGTCCTCGTGTCCGAGCACGCCGTCCTGGAGTCGGGTGACCGCATCGATGAGCACCATGGCGGGCAGTTCCCCGCCGGTGAGCACGAAGTCTCCGATGCTCACTTCCAGGGGTTCGAGTTCGTCGATGACCCGTTCGTCGATGCCTTCGTAGTGCCCCGAGATCAGCAGGAGCCGATCTTCGCCCGCCAGTTCCTCGACCAGCGGCTGATCGAGCGATCGGCCCTGGGGGGTCAGGAGGATCCGGCGGGGAGGAGTCGCATCACGGGATTCGACGTCCTGGACGGCGTTCCAGAGCGGCTGGCACATCATGACCATGCCCGGGCCGCCGCCGAATGGACGGTCGTCGACCTTGTCGTGCTTGTTGTCCGCCCAGTCACGGATGTCGTGGACGTGACAGGTCACGCGACCGCTCTGGGCGGCGCGGGCCTGGATGCTCGTGTTGAGCACGCCCGTGAACATGTCCGGGAAGAGTGTGAGCACGTCGATGCGCATGATCTGGACTCCGCCGGTTCCCTCAGGAACCGCTGGCGGCCTTCTTCTTTCCGGGAGTCGGATCGATGCCGGCCCGCTTCAGAAGTGAACGCACGGTGTCCGACGGCTGTGCGCCGACGCTCAACCAGTATTCGATGCGGTCATTCTTCAGGGAGTATTCGTCGTTTCCCTTGACGGGATCGAACCAGCCCAGTTCCTCGATGACACGTCCATCGCGCGGGGCGCGCTTGTCCATGGCATTGACACGGTAGAAGGGGCGGTGACGCCGTCCCATTCTCTTCAGACGCAATACGACCATGATCGGCCTGCTCCTTGTTGGCACCCGGTTCGAGGAGTCTCGACGCCTGTCGAGTGCTCAACGGCACCCCGGGAGGTCGCTCGCAAGCCGTGGGTGGAGCGACCCGTGGGGATGATGCTTCGCCGGGTGGACGAAACGAGGATTGTATCGCTCCCCGGGTGGCCCCACAAGGGGTTTTTCGGCTCTCAGGAGGGGGTACCGGCTCCCAGGAGCCGTGCCACGAGGTCCGTATAGGCACCGGCGAGCTCGATCGAGCCGGCGAAGATGAAGTTTCCGGCTCCGAAGAAGAAGATCGCCACCAGCAGTCCCAGAGACAGCAGTTGCGACTGGGGTTGCGAGTAGAAGTGGCGGATGCGGATCGACATGGCACCGAGGATGCGGGAGCCGTCGAGCGGCGGGATCGGGAGCAGGTTCAATGCGAAGAGGATGAGATTCAGGAATCCGCCCACCAGCAGGAAGGTCTCGATGGCCCGCAGCCAGTTGCCCGGCTGCTCGGGGCCGAACGCGATCACGATTCCGAGGATGGTCAGGGACACGAAGGCCAGCAGCAGGTTCAGCACCGGTCCCGCGGCGGCGACGATGATCTCGCCCCGCCGTCCATCACGAAACCGGGACGGATTCACCGGCATCATGCCCCAGGCGATTCCGATGATGAAGAAGAAGATCAGCGATGTCGTCCCCATCTGAACGAGGGGATTGGCGGTCATGCGATTCAGTTCACGTGGAGTCTGATCACCTTGCGAAAGTGCGGCCCAGCCGTGGGCCAGTTCGTGCAGCGTGATGCTGAAGAGGACCCAGAAGATCCAGCTCACCAGGTATGCAGGACCGATGTTCCACGCGACTTGTACCCACCAACCACTCATACGGCATTCGCCTCCTTGCGACGCGGACTGTAGCTCAACCCGACCGGATGGGCCACGGAAGCGGATCGCACGCCGCGCGGCCTGCGACGGCCCGGCCGATCCCCGCGGGGTGGTCCGGATCGCGAAGGCGGATGGGAGGCACACGACGCGAGTGCGGGCCGATTACCGATGTGTCCACGGGGCACGGGTGGGGCGGAAAGCGTCTTTTTGAAGCCTTGAAGAGGGGTCGGCCGTGTTCTGCGGTGGTCCAGGCGGTTTTTTTGCCTTTGATCGCAGGTCCCCGCGAACCGACGTCGGGGGACGCCGGTATCAAGTTCCATGACCGCACTCGATGCATCCCTCGCGATGAACATGCCCGGCCGCCCTCTTCTGACGGGCTTGGGTATGATTTCGCTTCCTTGGAACCGCCTGCGGCG
>CEUK01186573.1_pt1 | contig 15235 bp, 16 predicted proteins | sample 356451 | NCBI WGS metagenome assembly CEUK01 (sample SAMEA2622843, study PRJEB7988) | marine metagenome | isolation source: saline water (ENVO:00002010), including
AATTGTATCATTGACGGAAATGCTACCCACGAAATAGAATTGCAAAATAATTCTAATATTGATTTCAACTATATTTTTGACCATTGTTTAATCAAACTTCATCCAGATTCATCAATTAGTAATTTGAACCAAATAAATAGTATTAAAGCAAGTAGTGGTTCTTCTATTTTTATTAATCCACAAGAACAAGATTTTCAACTTAGCGATAACTCAACAGCAATTGATGCGGGTAAGGCCTCAATTTTGACTAATGCTTTATCCTTGGATATTTTAGGAAATAGCAGAGATGGAAACCCAGATATTGGGGCTTATGAAAAAATTGACTAGATAGTCTCGAGAAAACGGAGCGTATCAACACCATCGGCATAATCATCTAAATTAGGTTGTTGCGCCTTGCCAAAAGAAATATAATCCTTACCTACAATACATTGTATGTCTTCTTTTAATTTGTTTAATTGAATCGCTAAAGATTCTTTTTCATCGTAATATTCGTAATTTAAGACTGACACTGGAGAATGTAAGGCTTTGTCCTCTTTGAGTATAATGAAGCCATTTTCTAAAATATTATGATTACTCATCATGTAAATAGCTCTGTAATAATCGTAGTTATTTGCATATTTATTATTCAAAATAACATCTTGGTATTCAAAAAAGACTTCAAATAAGAGGTTTAAATCATAATTTTTAGGAACATAAAGTTTGGTTACATTTCTACAACCTAAACCATAGTATAAGAAGATATCATTTGCTAAAGCTTTTCTTTCGTCTAAACTCTCCTCACCTGTTAGAATTGCAACTGATGTACGGCTCTTTCTTAACAAAGTAGGATAATCTTTAAAGTAATATTCAAAATACTTGAAGGATTCATTACTTCCTGTAGCTATAACAGCATCAAAATTTTCAACTTTTTCAACTATTTTAATGTCATCTTCAAATCGTGGCTCAATTTTTATTAATTCTTCAATAATTGGTGAAAACAAACGGTTATCCTTAGATGATAGTTTAATAATTGACCTATGACCACTAATTAAAACACATAAAAAATCATTAAAACCTACCAATGGAATATTACCTGCCATAATAATAGAAACATTCTTTTTTACCTTAACTGGAATAGAGTATGATGATATCCATGAAAATAGTTTTATAGAAGATAAATTATTACAAATAGCTGATATAGAATACCTTATATTATTAGACGTAAACCAACCATTATAAGAAATTGAGGATTTTATAATATTTTCTAAAGGATGATTTGAATTAGAAGTTTCGTCACAAAAATCAATTAAAAACTTGCCTAATTTATCAAAAGCCTTTATTCTATCTTCAATTACCATTTCTTAGTATATTTGTACCGCAAATTAAGACTATTAATTTCATAATTTAAAAAATGGCAATTAAAATATCTGATGAATGTATAAGCTGTGGTGCTTGTGAACCTGAATGCCCAAACAATGCAATCTATGAAGGTGGTATGGAATGGAATTTCTCTGATGGCACTTCACTTACAGGTAAAATAACACCAAAGAGCGGTGGTGATTACGATGCTGATGATTCACAAGAACCTGTCGATTATGATGTTTATTATATAGTTACTGACAAATGTACTGAGTGCAAAGGCTTTCATGACGAACCTCAATGTGCTGCAGTCTGTCCGGTAGATTGCTGTATTTCTGATGAAGATAATATTGAAACAGAAGTTGAACTTTTGTCAAAAAAAGTTTTTTTACATTCTTAAATGAAAAACCGATTGTTACCTAAAGCCATTATTATACAATCGATTTTCACTTTATTAACATTTGCAGTTTCAGCCCAAAAAACTGATTTTGCTTTCTATGAATCTGAAATCCAAAAAATTGCTCCTCTTTTACTAAACGCTAAAAACGACAAAGAAAAGTTAAAAGCCAATACTGATTTTATTGAACTTTGGGATTTAGTAATTGATGATCCTAAATCTATGAAGTACGATTTTGATATGTTAACGACCTTTCCTATTTTTACTTCAAAAGATAAGAAATTAAGGATAATTAATTGGTATATACCACTAGCCAATAATATCAACAAATATTTTGCTATTGTTCAGTATTATAACAACAGAAAAGAATACAAAGTTGAATACCTAAAACCACTAGAAGGAGAAGTTAAATCTGCAAATTCTCTAAAATTAAACAACAGCCAATGGGTTGGCGCTTTATATTACAGTCTAAAACCTTTTAAAAGAGGCAACAAGGAATATTACCTTCTGTTAGGATGGGATGGCAACGATGATAGAACAGATAAAAAGATTATTGATGTTCTTTCAATTTCAAATTCTATAACATTTGGTGCGCCCGTATTTTTTTATAAAAAACAAAAATTACATAGGTTTATTTTAGAATATAAAGAAGATGCATTAGTATCCGTGAAATATAATAATGATATCAATAGTATAGTATTTCCAAATGTTACTCCTTTAAATGAGGATTTGATTGGATTATATGACTTTTATATTCCCGACGGTCGCATTGATGCTTTTGAGCTAAAAAATGGAACATTTAGATTTAAAGAAAACATTCAAAATCCTTTTAAAGTTAAAGTACCAAACATCAAAAAAATTGACAAAGGTTTATTTCCTAAATAAAAAGAAAACTGCATTTTTGCATACGTAATATTTCAAATATGAAAAAGCACAATTTTAGCGCAGGACCATGCATTTTACCCCAAGAAGTTTTTAAAGAAGCATCATCTTCTATTATAAACTTTAATAATTTAGACCTTTCCTTAATAGAGATATCTCATAGAAGTACTGATTTTATTGCTGTTATGGAAGAGGCTGTCCAACTCGTTAAAGAGCTTTTAGAAGTACCTGCAGGCTATTCTGTCTTATTCTTGCAAGGTGGAGCTAGTATGGAATTTTTGATGGTAGCCAACAATTTAATGAAGGTTGGTGGTAAGTCCGGCTATTTAGATACAGGGACCTGGTCATCAAAAGCAATAAAGGAAGCTAAATTGTTCGGTGATACTCAAATATTGGCTAGTTCTAAAGACAATAATTACAGCTACATCCCAAAAGATTATACCATACCCTCTGATTTAGATTATTTTCACTGTACTTCAAACAACACTATTTTTGGAACACAGATAAAAGCCTTTCCAATAACAGATGTGGTTACCGTCTGTGATATGTCATCAGATATATTCAGTAAGAAAATTGATGTTTCAAAATTTGACTTAATCTATGCTGGAGCACAGAAAAATTTGGGTCCTGCAGGAACCACTTTAGTTATTGTAAAAGAGGAAATATTAGGACACACCGGCAGAGAAATACCTACTATGCTAGATTATAAAATACATATTGCCAAGGACAGTATGTTCAACACACCTCCAGTTTTCTCAATCTATGTAAGTATGCTTACAATGCGTTGGTTGAAAAAGAATGGTGGTGTAAGTTGGATAGAAAGAGTAAATCAACAAAAAGCTGATTTGCTATACCAAACTATTGACAATAGCTCAATCTTTGAAGGAAGCGCAAATATAGAAGACCGTTCTAATATGAATGCTACCTTCCTACTTACAAATACTGAACTTGAAGAAGAATTTAATAAAATGTGTGCTAATTGTGGAATTAATGGACTTAAAGGTCACCGTTCTGTAGGCGGTTACAGAGCATCTATGTACAATGCTATGCCACTAGAGAGTGTTCAAGCTTTAGCAGAAATAATGAACGAATTAGAAAGAAAAGGATAATGACAAAAATACTTGCCAACGATGGAATATCACAACTAGGAATTGATACTTTAGAATCTGCTGGTTTTGAAGTAATAACTCAAAAAGTAGCCCAAGAGCAATTAGCTAATGTGATTAATGAAAAGAATATTAGTGTTTTATTAGTAAGATCGGCTACAACTGCTAGAAAAGAACTTATTGACGCTTGTCCAAACCTAAAAATGATTGGTCGTGGTGGTGTTGGAATGGATAACATTGATGTAGACTATGCTAAAAGCAAAAGTTTAGAGGTGGTTAATACTCCAGCTGCTTCTTCAGAGTCAGTGGCTGAATTAGTGTTCTCACACCTATTTAATATGGTACGTTTTGTATACGATTCAAACCGTCAAATGCCATTAGAAGGAGATTCTAAATTTAAAGAATTGAAAAAGGCTTATTCTAAAGGCACAGAATTGAAAGGCAAGACACTAGGGATTATTGGCTTTGGAAGAATTGGTCAAGAAGTTGCAAAAAGAGCTATTGGACTAGGCATGAGAGTTATTGCTAATGATAAATTAATCAAAAATTCTACTGTTGAGTTAAATTTCTTTGATGGAAAAACAGTCAATTTTGATTTAAAAACAGTTTCCTTTGATGATGTTCTAAAAGAAAGTGATTATATCACTCTTCATATTCCTAAACTTTCTGATAAAGCTGTAATTGGCGAAGAAGAAATAAAAATGATGAAAGATGGTGTAGGTATTGTCAATACTGCTAGAGGTGGCGTTATAGATGAGGATGCTTTAATAAATGCCTTGGATAGTGGTAAAATATCATCTGCTGGTTTAGATGTATTTGAAAACGAGCCTAAACCTAAAATTAAACTATTAATGCAATCTAATGTTTCTCTAACACCGCATATTGGTGCTGCTACAAATGAAGCTCAAGATAGAATAGGTAAAGAGTTAGCTGATAAGATTATTTCTTATTTTAACTAATTCAATTCACTCAAAATCCTTTATAATTGTATTTACATGGCAAAAATAGTCCCTTTTCGTGCAATTCGTGCTAGTAGAGATAAAGTATCTTTAGTAGCTAGTCGTTCCTATCATAGCTATTCCAAAGAAATACTGGATGAAAAACTAGAAAATAACCCTTACACCTTTCTTCACATTATTAACCCAGATTATTCAACTGAATATAAAGTTAATAGCTACAATGAAAAATTTAAACTTGTCAAAGAGAAATTTAATAGTTTTATCAAAGAAGGAATCTTCAAAAAGGATAATTCTGATATTTTCTACATCTACCAAAAAAATAATGCAGAAGGAAATTCATTTATTGGAATAATAGGTGCCGCCTCCGTAGTAGACTATCAAAATGGCAAAATAAAAATACACGAGCAAACTATAAAAAAAAGAGAAGAACTGTTCAAAAATTACCTGCAAAACACTTGCTTTAATGCTGAACCCGTTCTATTAACTTATCCCAATCATAAATGCATTGATGAGGTTATACAGCGTTATACTCACACTAGAGCTGAATATGAGTTTACAACTACCAACAAATCGCAGCACAAACTATGGTTAGTTAATGATGAAAAAGACATTCAACTAATTGAACGATCTTTTAGTGAAATTGAAAATCTATACATAGCTGACGGACATCATCGATTTGCTTCTTCTAGCCTACTATCCAAAGAGTCTAAAAATATTAACAACTCAAACACACAATATTGTATGAGTTACCTTATTGCTGAAGACCAACTCAAAATAATTAGTTATCATAGACTTCTAAAGAATTTAAACAACCTATCTGAAAATGACTTTTTAACTCAAATTAATGAAAAATTTGAGGTTAAGGAAGTTCAAAATACTTCATTACCAACTCAAAAAAACGAAATTAGACTATATATTTCTAAAAAATGGTATTCTCTTATTGCCAAAAAAGAATATGTAAATAATTTACATTTTGTAGAGAAATTAGATCCAGCTATATTATCACATAATATTTTAGCTCCTATTCTAGGTATAACTGACCCAAGAAATGACAAACGTTTGGCATTCATTGATGGAACTCACAGCTTAAAAGAAATTATGCATAAAGTCGATTCTGAAGAGTTTAAAGCTGCTTTTGTATTAAAACCATTAAGCGTAAGTCAAATTAAAGAAGTAGCCGACAAAGGTCAATCTATGCCACCTAAAAGTACTTATATTCAACCTAAAATAAGAAGCGGCATGTTAATTTATAATCTTGAAGATTAAATGAATATTAAAGCTAACATATCAAACCTATTAAATGATTTAGATAATCAAATTCAATTGGTAGCTGTTTCCAAAACAAAACCTAATAACTATATTCTTGAAGCATATCAAGCAGGTCAAAGAATATTTGGAGAAAATAAAGTTCAAGAATTAGTTGAAAAGCATAATATTCTTCCTGATGATATTCAATGGCACATGATTGGTCATCTTCAAACTAATAAAGTAAAATACATTGCACCTTTTGTTTCTCTTATTCACTCTGTAGATTCTAAAAAACTATTAATTGAAATTGATAAGAGAGCTAAACAAAATAATAGAGTTATTCACTGTTTATTACAAATTCATATTGCACAAGAATCTACTAAGTTTGGATTGAACGAAAATGAGGCATTAGAATTATTAGAAATGAATTTATCAAATATTAGTATTGACGGATTAATGGGAATGGCAACTTTTACAGATGATAAACGACAAATAAGAAGTGAATTTAAGTACCTAAAAAATACTTATGAAAAAGTTAGAAGTGAATTTAACAATTTATTTATCTTATCAATGGGAATGAGTGGCGATTATGATATTGCCATCAAAGAAGGAAGTAATATGATTAGAATTGGCTCCTCTATATTTGGTAGCCGATAATTACTTTTGCTTTGTAATTAATTTCCACATTTTACCAACTTCTTTATTTTCAGTACCTCTATAAACCTGACCGGTTTCTTCATCAATCAATATCCATTTAGTTGGACATTTTGTAATGACTTTCAACTCCACAGGATTATCCAATTCAAGAATTTTAGTCTTGTTAATTTTTCTAATTTTTTTCATATTTTGAAAAGGCTCAGTTTAGAGTTCTGAGATTTATTTAATTAAATATTTAGATATATTTCGCTCCACTCTACTTAGAACATCTGAGACATCTTCTCTAATAAATTTTTCGCCTGTAATATGCTCAAAAAGCTCTATATATCTTTCCGAAACCGATTCACAAAATTCTTTACTCATCTCAGGAATAATTTGACCATCTTTACCTTGAAAACCATTTTCTATTAGCCATTGTCTAACAAACTCTTTAGACAGTTGCTTTTGCGACATTCCTGATTTTAGATTTTCTTCATATCCTTCAATATAAAAATATCGTGATGAATCTGGAGTATGAATTTCATCAATAAGAGTTATATCACCATTAGCATCTTTACCAAACTCATATTTAGTATCAACAAGAATAAGTCCCTTATCTTTAGCTAATTCTGTTCCTCTTTGAAAAAGCTCTCTAGTATATTTCTCTAATAAGATGTAATCTTCCTCTAAAACTAATCCTTGAGAAAGAATTTCTTCTCTAGAAATATCTTCGTCGTGACCTACTTCTGCTTTTGTTGTAGGTGTAATTAGTGGTTGTTCAAACTTTTGATTTTCTATCATACCATCAGGCATAGGTACACCGCACAACATACGTTTACCATCTTTATACTCTCTCCAAGCATGTCCTGTTAAGTATCCTCTAATTACCATTTCAACCTTAAAAGGTTCACATCTCTTACCAATAGTTACAGATGGATCAGGTGTAGAATCTTTCCAGTTTTGGACAATATCAGCAGTAGCATCTAAAAATTTTGATGCTATTTGATTTAGTACTTGCCCTTTATATGGGATCCCCTCAGGAAGAACATGATCAAATGCAGATATTCTGTCTGATGCAATCATAACTAATTGATCATCTCCTATGCTGTATACATCTCTAACTTTTCCTTTGTATAAATTTTTCTGATTTGGAAAATTAAAATCTGTTTTAATAATTACATTTTTACTCATTTTTTTCTTGTTTTGATTTGTAAGCTTTAATAATTTTTTTTACCAATTTATGGCGAATAACATCTTTGTCATCTAGCTTTATGACGCTGATACCTTTCACACCTTTTAAAACCTTTAAAGCGTTTAAAAGACCTGAAGGTTGTTTAGATGGTAAATCTATCTGAGTTTCATCGCCAGTAATAATAAACTTTGCCGATGGACCCATTCTAGTAAGAAACATTTTCATTTGCTGATGAGTTGAATTTTGAGCTTCGTCTAATATAACAAAAGCATTATCTAGTGTTCTTCCTCTCATAAAAGCTAATGGCGCTATTTCAATAATTTTGTGCTCTATATATTCATTTAACTTCTCGGTAGGAATCATATCTCTTAAAGCATCATAAAGTGGCTGTAAATAAGGATCGAGCTTTTCCTTTAAATCACCTGGCAAAAAACCTAAGTTCTCTCCTGCTTCTACAGCTGGTCTTGATAAAATAATACGTTTAACCTCTTTATTTTTAAAAGCTCTAACAGATATTGCAACTGCCGTATATGTTTTTCCTGTTCCTGCTGGTCCAATAGCAAAAAGCATATCATTTTTTTCAGATTCCTTAACCATATTGCGCTGGTTAACAGTTCTAGCCTTAATTATTTTACCATTGGGTCCATGAACCAAAGTATTGTCATCTCCATCTAAAACAACTTTATCTTCGAATATAATACGCTCTATATTACTATGTGTAAGACGCTGATATTTACTAAAATGATCAAGCATTAGAATAAATTTCTGTTCAAATTTTTCAATGGATTCATCGTCACCTATTATTTTTATAGTATTACCTCTAGCAACACATTTTATCTTTGGAAAAAAGTCTAGAATGAATGATAAGGTTTTATTATTTGCACCATAAATATCTAGAGGATTTTGACCTCTTAAATCTATAATTTTTTCACCCATTTATTATATCTAAATATTAATTGACGAATCAGCAAAAATTATACTTACTTTTGATTTGACAAAATAACAACTTTTTAAGATATTTATTTGTATTAATTGCTTAATATTATGCCAGTAATTACACTAACAACAGACTTAGGCACAGTTGACTATTACGTGAGCGCAGTAAAAGCGTCTATATTAAGACAATTAGATAATGTAAATATCATCGATATTAGTCACAATATTCCCACTTTTAATATTATACATGCTGCATATGTTCTTAAAAACGTTTACCAAGAATTTCCTTCTAAAAGTATTCATATTATTGGTGTAAACACTGAAACTAATGAAAATAATAGTCACCTTGCTGTTTATGCTAACGGACATTATTTTATAGGAACTGATAATGGCATATTCTCCTTGCTTTTGGATTTAAAACCTGATAAAATTGTTGAAATAACAACTAGTAGAGAATCAAATAACGAGAATTTTCCTTTGAAAGATGTTTTTGCTAAAGTAGCTTGTCATATTGCTAGAGGTGGTACTTTAGAGATTATAGGAAATGAAATAAAACAATTTTCTAAAGAATTTGCTAGATTAGAAGCTTTATATGATAAGAATTCTATTAAAGGATCTATAGTTCATATCGATCATTATGGCAATGCTATAACAAATATTAATCAACGTCTTTTTAAAGATGTAGCTAAAGGAAGATCATATAGCATAAACTTAGGTAATAAAGAACACTACTCATTAAACACTATCAAAAAAAAATACAATGATGTAGAAGCTGGAGATGCTGTTGCACTTTTTATATCAAATGATTTCCTCGCAATATCCATAAATAATGGCTCTGCATCTTCTTTAATGGGTCTACATATTAACGACACTGTTAGAATTGATTTTAAATGATAAAGCGCGTAGTAAAAATGGAGTTTAAATCAGAGAATATTAACACCTTTATAGATATTTTTAAAACAAATAAAGATAAAATTGCAAACTTTGACGGCTGTCTTTCAGTTGAGTTATTAAGAGATATTAATACCCAAAATATCTTTTTCACATACAGTGTATGGGATTCTGAAAGCTCTCTTAATAAATATAGAGAATCCAACACCTTTAAAGAAATTTGGTCTAAAACAAAACCTTTGTTTTCTTATAAAGCCAAGGCTTGGAGTTTAAAAGAGATTTAATATTTATATTAATATATATGTTCGGAATTTTTAAAAAAGAAATAAACGCATTCTTCAGCAATAAATCAGGTATTATTATTATTTTGATTTATCTTCTTACTAATGGTGCTTTTTTATGGGTTTTTTCTAATAATTTTAATATTCTAGACTCTGGATTTACACAAATGGATGGCTTGTTTTCTATTTCTCCTTTTTTATTTTTAATCTTTATACCAGCTTTAACAATGCACCTATTTGCAGATGAATATAAAGAAGGAACAATAGAAGTTCTTCAAACCTCACCTCTTTCAAATACAAAACTCATTCTATCAAAGTATTTTTCAGGATTAACAATTGTATGTTTAGCTATAATTCCTACAGTTGTTTATTATTTTAGCTTATCAAAGCTTTCTGAAACAATAGGAAATATTGATACCGCTGGAATTATTGGTTCATACATTGGACTATTATTATTATCAAGTGTATTTGTAGCTATAGGTGTCTTTGCATCTTCTGTATCAAAAAATCAAATCACATCATTTGTATTGGCTTTATTTATTAGTGCATTCTTTTATTTTGGCTGGGAGTTGATTACTAGTGAAATATCTAACGGAAAAATCCACATTATTTTCTCATATGTAGGAATGAATTCGCATTACAATAGTCTTAGTAGAGGAGTTATTGATAGTAGAGACATTATTTATTTTTTGAGTTTAAATATCATTTTTTTACAACTTACTAACTACTCAATTAGCAGAAAAAAATGATAGAATTACAAAAACATAAATCTATCTTCATTAATATAATTTTATTAATAGCAATTAATATTATTGCTAGTAATGTATACTTTAGGTTAGATCTAACTGAGGAGAAGAAATATTCGTTAAACGACGCAACTAAAGAAATCCTAAACTCAATTGATGATATTATTTATGTTAAAGTTTATTTGAATGGTGACCTTCCTGCAGGTTTTATTAGGCTTAAAAAATCATGTCAAGAAACGTTAGATGAATTTAGAAATCACAATACATTATTAGAATATCAATTTATTGATCCAAATTATGGAGACAATCTAGAAAATCGAAAAAATATTTATAAAGAACTTTCAGAAAATGGTCTAGATCCAACAAATCTTGAAATTAAAGCAAACAATAGCAATAGCGAGCAAATTATTTTTCCAGGAGCTATTATCTATTACAAAGGTAGAAGTCAATCCTTAAACTTATTACAAAATCAAATTGGTACAAATCCTGAAAAAGTACTTAATAATTCTGTTGAAAGTATAGAGTATGAACTAACCAATGCTATCCACAAACTCATTACTAATCATAAGCCTAAGATTGCATTTTTAGATGGGCATAATGAATTAGACGAATTAGAAACTGCCGACATCACTCATTCTTTAGGTCTTGTGAAAGGCTCATTGTCAGAGTATTTTAAAATCGATAGAGTTGATATCAAAGAATATGAACTAGACGAGAACAACTCGCCAAGCCTTAATAATCAAATAAAACGACTACTACAATACAAGGCTCTAATCATTGCTAAGCCTACAAAAGCCTTTACTGACGTTGATAAATTTTTGATTGATCAATATATCATGAATGGAGGAAAAACTATGTGGTTTTTAGATGGTGTAGCAATGGACATGGATAGTTTAAAAGGGAACGCGCCTTTTTCAATGGCAGTTCCATTAGATTTAAATCTCACAGACTTACTTTTCAAATATGGTGTTAGAGTAAATTACGATTTGGTGATGGATTTTCAAGCCGACCAAATACCTGTAATTGTTGGATATCAAGGAAATGTACCACAACAACAATTACTTCCTTGGTTCTACCACCCTATTATTATTCCTAAAAACAAACAATCTATTGTAAAGAACTTAGATGGAATTAAAAGTGCTTTTGTTAGCACTTTAGATACGGTCAAAGCTACGGGTATTAAAAAAACTCCCTTGTTATTTTCCTCGCCTTATTCAAAAATAGTTAGAGCTCCACATCGAGTTAGCTTATCAATTCTAGAGAAAGAACCAAATATAGAACAATTTAATGCTGGCGAAAAACCAATCGCATATTTGTTAGAAGGAGAATTTCAATCAGCATTTCAAAACCGTATTGCACCTAATAACGAAAGCTTAAAACCGAAGCTAACAAGCCCTTCAAACAAAATGATAGTATTTGGCGATGGAGATATTATAAAAAATCACGTTTCATCCTCTAGAAATGCTTTTCCTCTAGGATATAATAAATTTAGCAAATCCCAATTTAATGGCAATAAGCAATTGATTGTTAATGCATTGAACTATTTAATCACGGAGAACGAAAATCTAATTAATATTAGGGCAAAAGATGTAAAACTAAGATTATTAAATAAATCGGAAATCAAAAACAATCGATTAAAATGGCAATTGATTAATACTTTATCACCTATAGCTATCATCACTCTTATAATCGTTATTTTTAGTTTAGTGAGAAAAAGACAATACAGATGAAAAAAATATTTTTATTAGCAATACTGATTATATCATCACTAACCCTATTTTTCTTTAAGAAGAATGATACTACCATTAGTGAAGAATTAAGTGATTTTGCTGTTAAAGATACTGCTAGTATTCAAAAGGTATTTTTTGCTGACAAGCACGGCAATTCAGTTACCGTAAGTAGAGATAGTGGCAAATGGCTATTAGATGATAAATTTAAAGTTCGCCCAGAAGCGATTGAATACTTACTTAAGACTATAAAAGATATTGAAGTAAAGCACCCTGTTAGCAACAGCTTACATGATAAGATTATTAAAAATCTTGCCAGTTCAGCTGTTAAAGTTGAAATATTTACTAATAATTTAGATATAGCACACAAAACCTATTATGTAGGTGGAGAAGCTAAGGATTTAATAGGTAGCTTTATGCTTCTAGAAAATTCAAGCCGTGCATTTGTTGTCTATATACCTGGGTTTAACGGTTTTTTAGCACCCAGATATACTATTGATGGCACTTCTGTTGCTAGTGACTTATGGAGAGATAGAACTATTTTTTCTTACAATAGCAATGAAATAAAAACAATAAGTGTAGTCAATCACGAAGATGCCAGTAAATCCTTTAAAATCCATCGTCAAGATAAGTTTTACAGCTTCACAAAGAACAACACTACCAAAATAATTCCAAAGAGTCAAGGTCAAGAATATTTTAATCTATTCAAGTCTGTTAAATGCGAAGGTTTTATGAATGACTTTTCAAAAAAAGACTCAATTTTCAACAGCACACCCTTTTATACCGTTCGTATAACCGATATAAATGGTAAAATGGATTCTATTATAGCTTATCACAAAGAACCCAAGAGAGAAGATTATATGCAAGAAAACGGTCAAAAACTAGAGTATGATGTAGATAGAATGTACGCTAAACTCAACTCTGACTTAATACTGATTCAGTTTTATGTGTTCAATAAAATACTTTTAAGAACACCTCAATTTTCTGTTGAAAAATAGTTGAAAAATAGTTCATACTATCAAATGTAATTCTTATATATTTGTTAGATAACAGATATAGAAAAAACGAATATGAAATTTATAGTTTCTAGTGCTCAACTACTAAAGCAAATCCAAACCATTAGTGGTGTTTTAAACTCAAGTAACACCCTACCTATTTTAGATAACTTCCTGTTTGAAATATCAGCAAATACGCTTTCCATTTCTGCTTCAGATTTGGAGACAACAATGAAAACAACAATTAAAAATGCAGAAGCAGATGAAGACGGTAGCATTGCTATTCCTGCTAAGTTATTGTTAGATACTCTAAAAACATTTTCAGATCAACCACTTACATTTTTAATTGATAAAAATACATATGGTATTGAAATTGGTTCAGAAAATGGTAAGTTCAAACTTGCTGGGCAAAATGGTGATGAATTTCCAAAAACACCAACTATGGAATCAGCATCAAAAACGAATATGCCGGCAGAAGTATTAGCATCTGCAATTAATAAAACTCTTTTTGCGACTGGTAATGATGAACTAAGACCGATTATGTCTGGTGTTTTTTGTGAACTATCTGATGAGGGTTGTACATTTGTAGCAACTGATGCTCATAAACTTGTTAAGTATAAAAGATCTGATATTATTACAAATGAAACTGTCTCTTTTATATTACCAAAAAAACCACTTACGCTATTAAAAAATTCTTTAATTAACAATAGTGATGTTTTTATAGAATATAATGAGACTAATGCTTTTTTCGTTTTTGATGAAATTGAGCTAATTTGTAGACTTATTGATGGAAAATATCCTAACTATGAAGCGGTAATCCCAAAAGAAAACCCAAATATTCTTAAAATAAACAGATTAGAATTTTATAATACAATTCGTAGAGTTGCTATTTTTGCTAGTAAATCTACTCACCAAATACGTCTTAAAATTGCAGGATCAGATCTTCAAATTTCTTCAGAAGATTTAGATTTTTCTAATGAAGGTTTTGAAAGATTAAGTTGTAACTACGATGGAGAAGACATAGAAATTGGATTCAATTCGCGGTATTTATTAGAAATGATTAACAACCTTTCGTCAAACGAAATTAATCTTGAAATGAGCACTCCTAATCGAGCAGGAATTATTATTCCTCAGGATGGAGTATCAAAAAATGAAGAAGTTTTAATGTTAGTAATGCCCGTAATGCTAAATCAATAGTTCAAATAGTTTATATTAGCAAATAATTATAATAACTTTAAAAAAAATTAATGAAAAATATTTTTCTCGTCATATTAGTCCTTTTATCTTCTCAAGCTAATGCTCAGTTTGATGGTGGAAATTGGTTCATAGGTGCTTCAAGCAGCAATATTAATTTTAGCTCAACAACTAACTCAGAAAATACTATTGATGTTACTTTTACAGGTTTCAGAGATACATTAGTTAATGATACAGATAGTTTAAATCTTGGTTTTTTATTTCCATATTCATATAAACTCAATCAAGATAAACAAAGTGAATTCAATGTTAATTTAAAAATGGGTTATTTCATTGCAAAGAAGTTAATGATTGGTGTTGGTTTTGGCTATGATAATGAAACAAGTTTGTTCAAAACAAATCCAGACTCTGAAATTTCAAACGCTAGTTTAGCTGATAGTATGATGAATGTATGGTTTACAGGATTACCTGATGTATTTTCTAATGGCACATCATATGCTAACCATTATTATGAACTTTATAGTTTAGTTGCAGCATCAGTAAATAATGATTTAACATATTCAAAATCATTAATGACAATTTCTCCATTTTTAAGATATAATTTTCAACTAAGAAAAGGTAACTCAATATTCTTTGATGGTTCTTACAGAATGGCTTCTGGAAAAGAAGAAGTTAAAGATGCTATCAGTTCAGTTAGCCAAACAAAG
>CEUK01021720.1_pt1 | contig 15232 bp, 20 predicted proteins | sample 356451 | NCBI WGS metagenome assembly CEUK01 (sample SAMEA2622843, study PRJEB7988) | marine metagenome | isolation source: saline water (ENVO:00002010), including
TATGGTTTTCTTAAATTGATTTAGATCGAAATGGTTTCATTTTTTTCTTTCCTTAAAAAGTCTTTTAACAGACTCTTAATTTTTCTTCCACTAGCATTTGGTTTACTTTTGCATCCAATAACTGCTGGTGCTTTATACCCCAGTGATCCTTCATCAGTAGATGTTTTAAAAGAGGATTACCGTGGAAAAGATCTTCAAAATACTGAATATGTTAAATATGATTTATCCAGTCAAGATCTTGGCGAAGTTAATTTGCAAGGCGCTTACATGAGTGTAACTACAGCAAAAAACAGCAGTTTCAAAGGTGCAAACATGAAGGATTTAATTGCTTATGCAACCCGATTTGATAATGCTGACCTTTCTGATGCTGACCTTACAAATGGTGAGCTTATGAAGAGTGTTTTTGATGGTGCTGTAATTGAAGGAACTGACTTTACAAATGCCAACTTAGATTTATCCCAAAGAAAAGCTCTTTGCTCAAGGGCTTCAGGAACCAATTCAAAAACTGGAGTTGATACATTTGACAGTTTAGAGTGCGCTAATTTGAAGGGGTATACACCTCCTAAACCAAAAGCTTAATATCAAATTAAACATTTGAAGGAAAGACATTACCAGGTTCTCTTGAGCCTGGTTTTTTGCTATACCACCATTCTTGCATTTCAGTCGAATACTTTTCTGAAAATAAAGTAATTACAGTCGAAACCGGTTTAGAACCTGGTTCTAATATTTCAACGGAATAAGACGGGCATTTCTTTGAAGCAATATCAGCTACGAATCGAGAACCTATCCTTATCCAGTATGGTTCCTTTGAACGCCAAGCAATTCTACAGCAGGGCCAAGGGAGTTCTTCTCTATCATATAGACGACAACAAGGTCCTATCACACGATAACTATACTGACCACCTAAGCTTGATCTTATTGATCCATATTCAAAAAACTTAAAACTATTCATTATCAAAAATACATATGATATTGACAATGACAGATATAAAACTTTTTACAAGCATTTATGAAGTATTTTTTTATAAAATAACAAAATCTAGTAAAGTTGGTCCTCTGCGGATGTCTTTATTATCAAATCAGAAGTTGGATAAGCAACGCATGTAAGTACAAACCCCTCTTTTAATTGATCTTCATCTAAAAAACTTTGATCAGGCTGATCTACTGTGCCAGAAATAATCTTACCCGCACAGGTAGAACATGCTCCTGCTTTACAGGAATAGGGAACATCAAGTCCTTGCTCTTCAGCGGCATCTAAAATATATTTATCAGCGGGAACTTGTAAGGAAGAAAGGGTCTCTTCCTCTTCATTAATCAATGTGACTTTGTAAAGATCCATGGTGTCCGAAGATTGAGTTAAATAAAAAATTATTTGATTAAATGCATTTTTTACTAACTAGGTTTTTTGACAATTTTGAATTAAAGTATTAAGGATTTTGAGGGCGTTGAATAAATAATATTTCAAGCTGAAATATTATTTAAGCCTCATTGCCTCAATGCAAATCCATTCTTTTTTTGATAATACATTATCTAAATTAAAATGATATAAATTTAACAATTTAATAATTTCCTCTTTTTGAGAATCCAAAATGCCACTCAAAAGAACAATCCCATTCAGCTTTATACATTTAGATAAATGAGGAATAATTTCCTTCATAACAATTGATCTAATATTACAGAAAATAAAATCAAAATCAGCCGAATAATAATTTGCTGCAATTAAAGGAAATGATCCTTCTTTGACGTATAGGTTTTTAATCTGAGGAAAATTTATTACAAAATTTTCATTCACTGAATTGATAGCTAAATAATCATTATCCATTGCATAAATATCCTTGGCACCTAATTTTTTGGCTGCAATACTTAAGATTCCACTCCCACATCCGATGTCTAATATTTTCCTATCTTTGAGAAAGAATTTCTCCATCATTTCTAAACAAAGAGCTGTTGATGGATGACTCCCAGTTCCAAATGCGAGCCCAGGATCAATCCTAATAACATTTTTATTATCGTATTCATTTGTTAAATTCATCCAACATGGCAAAACAAGAAAGTTTTTACCAATACATTCTGGCTTCCAATATTTTTTCCATCCATTTAACCAATCCTCTTCTTTGATACTTTCATAGATAAATCTTTTTGATACAAATCTAGATTGATAAGTAAACTCTGAAAATTTTTTTTCAAATTGATCTAATTTGTGCTTATCCCAATTACTTTTTGGCAACCAGATGTTTACCTGGATAATATTTTTATAATCTAAAGAGTAATTAAAGGCATAACTAATTATCCCCATTTCAGTAAGATTCCAAATTATTAGATCTTCTAAATTTCGATCAACCTCTCTACTTAATTTCCACCAAGTTTTATTGCCCATTTAATATTAAAAAAATCTATAGAGTTACTGGATTTGCGCTTGTAATTCCATCAACTTTGAGAATAGATTCTAAAAGATTGGAGGGGATTGGATCATCAACACTTAAAACCATTACAGCCTCTCCTCTGACAATTTTTCTACCAACTTGCATGGATGCAATATTTACATTATGGTTGCCTAAAAGTGATCCTAATTTACCAATAATTCCAGGCATATCCCTATGCCTTGTAAGTAGCATAAATCTACTTGGTGAAACATTGACTGGATATTGATCTATACTAATTATCCGCAATTCGCCATCCGCAAAAATAGAACCAGCGACACTATTTTCTCCATTATCACCGAAAGTAGTTAATTGTAATAATCCACTCGCAAATTCTGGTCGTGATTCATCTTTTTTCTCTATAACATTTATACCTCTTGATTCTGCTTCAAGAGATGCATTTACATAATTAATCCTATCTCCCAGGGCTTTTGATAAGATACCTTTGAGGCTAGCTATGATTAGTGGTTTAGAAGGATGTTGAACAAATTCACCTTGTAATTTAAGTTCTAATTTTTTGATCTGTCCTCCCGAAAGTTGACTAATGAGAAGACCTAAAGTTTCAGCTAATTGCAAATGAGGTTTAAGACTATCCATTATATCTGGACTTAAACCAGGAATATTAACAGCTGTTCTAGCTGATAGTCCCAATAAGACATCTTTAATTTGCTCCGCGACATCTACAGCAACATTTTCTTGAGCTTCCTTTGTGGAGGCTCCTAAATGAGGAGTAAGAATAAGATTTTTATCGACTTTTAACAGTGGAGAATCAGGATTTAATGGCTCTTCAGAAAAGACATCAATTGCAGCACCACCAATTAATGATGTATTTAATGCCTCTGCTAAAGCATTTTCATCGATTATTCCGCCTCTTGCGCAATTGATTAACTTCGAATTACTTTTCATTAACCTTAAAATATTAAGGTCTACTAAATTTTCTGTCTCCGAAGTACGGGGCAAATGCAGAGTAACGTAATCTGATTCTTCAAATAGAGTATTTAAGTCTAATAATCTTACTTGCATTTGTTGGGCCCTTTCATTAGAAACGAATGGATCATAACCTGTTACATTCATTCCAAGAGCATTAGCAACTTTTGCTACATGTGTTCCGATTTTTCCTAAACCAACAACTCCTAATTGCTTTTTAAAGAGTTCATTACCAACAAATTTTTTTCTTTCCCACTTTCCAGCCTTGGTACTTGTATGAGCGACTGGAATATTTCGAGAGAGAGCTAACATCATAGCGATAGTATGCTCAGCCGCAGCAATCGTATTGCCTCCTGGAGAATTTACAACTAAAACTCCTTTTTGAGTTGCTGCTCTCACATCTACATTATCGACTCCGACACCAGCTCTTCCGATTATTCGAAGTTTGTTTGAAGAATTAATTATTTCTCCTGTCACTTGAGTCCCAGATCTTATCATTAATGCGTCATAATCACTAATGATGTTAATCAGATCTGATTCTGATATTCCAATTTTCTGATCAACTTGCGCGACTTGAGAAAGGATATCGATTCCAGCTTGATCAATGGGATCTGTAATGAGAACTTTGGTCATTTAGTGAGTTGTTCTTTAATTATCTACTTTACTTACCTATAGTAAATAGAGCTTGTTTTATTAAATTCAATCAAGAAATCAACATTTGAGGTATAAAAATTGACTAAATGCATTTTGATATTTGATGAAATCGAAGAGTGTCTAAGCTTATTGAAAATCTTTGATGAGAAATCTATATGCCTCGCAGAAGGAATTATCATTAAACCAGATAATGAGAAAACAGATCTTATTCCAGATCTTTTACTTTTAGAAACTAATAAAACTAACATTTACAAAGTTCAAGATCTTTTAGATATTAGGGTACTTAACCCAAAGCTTGATAGAAAATTGAGACAGCAAAGCATGAGAAAGTGGTTAATACCATTCGGATTTATCGCTGGATTAGGTTTTTCAAACATGACAAACTTATCAACCTTTTCTATTCTTGGTTTAAACAACCTTGGTGAAACAATTTTCGGTGGATTATTAGGCATGGGTTCAGGATATTTAGGAAGTATTTTTGCATCAGCAAGTATTAATTTAAATAGAAATAAAGAATTACGATCGATTATTAATTTTAATAAAAATGGGAAATGGCTTCTTTTATTAGAAAGTCAAACAGGATATGAACTTCCTTGGATACTAATAAAAGAATCTAAAACTAAAGACATAGTATTCTTAGAAAACTAACCTATGAATTTTAATGATTTCCTAACCAATAGTCCCCACAAAATAGAAATAAAAGAATTAATTGAAATTTCTAATTTAGCCTATAAAAATTGGGAAATATATTGGAGTAGTTTTATTTCATCCTATAAGTATGAAGAGATTCTCAAAGAGTTTGCAGCATTAAATGATCTCACTTACCTGTCATTTGGTGGATATGAAAATGCTGATAGATCAAAAATAGCTTGCTTTAGGAAGGAATTACAAATTAATGAAAAAGATGTCTCAAGAGAATTTCCTGGGAAGGGTTTTGAAATAAAAGGGAATTTCTTATTTGATAATGCTACTCAAGATGACTTTCGAAATACTTTGATTGAATATGGAATAAAAGAGAATCAAATTGGAGATATATGGACATTAGGGGAGAGAGGTGCACAAGGAATTTTGACTGATAATGATGGACTTATAAAATTGGAAAAATACTTTTTAAGAGATGTTGAAGTCAAAATTGAAATAATGAATATTTCTAAGCTAAGAATACCGGCAAAAAGGATTGAAAAAGTTATAAATACTGTTGAAGCATCTATCAGAATAGATGCTATTGCCTCTGCAGGATTTAGACTTTCAAGAAATAAAATTACAGATCGAATTAAAAGAGGCTCTCTAAGTTTAAATGGAGTAAAAGTTCAAAAATCAACACTTAGCATTCAAGTTGGCGATAAAATAATTCTAGAGAATAAAGGTATGATAGAAATTTTGGAAATATTTAAAACCAAAAGAGAAAGATGGAAAATTAAACTAATAAGAAAATAATTAATTTTATTGCTATTTTCTTAATAGGGGATTTTAAAATTGTTAAAAATTAAAGGGCGATTAGCTCAGAGGTAGAGCACTACCTTGACACGGTAGGAGTCACTGGTTCAATTCCAGTATCGCCCATAATATGCTCTTCACTACAAAGAAGAGTTTCTCCTACAATTATTTAAAAGGATATAAATTTCCTACACCTCCTACACAAATGAAACTAAATCAAGTGATAAATTTTCATAAGGGGCTTACTCCATTTGTAGTTTTTGGATTAATGACTCTCTATGGAAACTACATGGCAGCTGCTTGGATTTATTTATCTCTACATGGGACATACGGAGTATTATGGTTAATTAAAGAAAAAATATTTCCAGACGCGAATTTTAAAGATGAGATCAATTTATTAACTTCAATAACCGGTTTCCTTTTTTTGGGAAGCTACTGGATAGCTCCTTTTATTCTTATCTCATCCTATAAATCGGTTCCCGCTGCAATTATTGCTGCTTGCGTGTCAATTAATATTTTTGGTGTATTCCTCCATTTTACTAGTGATGCGCAAAAATATTTCATGCTTCAGAATGAGAAGAAACTTATTGATAATGGTTTTTTCAAAAGATCAAGAAATACCAATTATTTCGGTGAAACACTGATATATTTATCATTTGCTATTTTATCGATGAGTTGGATTCCAGTAATAATATTAGGGATATTTTTCTTTATTGTTTTCTTACCAAGGATGTTAAAAAAAGATAAATCATTATCAAAATATCCACTATTTAAAGAATATAAAAAGAGTAGCGGATTAATAATTCCAAAATTTAATGGAAAATAATAAAATCCCATCTTGGAGAGTTGAATTAAAATCGTCGCGAAATAAGGAAGGTAAATCTTCATCTAGTAGATGGATACATCTTGCTACAACAACTTTAGATTGTGAACCAAGACTTAGGACCGTCGTTTTTAGAGGTTGGAAAAATGAAGATTCTATGCTGATTTATACAGATGAGAGAACCGAGAAGATAAAAGAACTAAGACAAAATAATAATGTTGAAATTTTATGGTTATTTTTAAAAGATAAATCTCAATATCGCTTTAAAGGAAAAGCATATGAATTATCTGATAATCAGAATTATTGGAATAATCTAACTACTCAATCCAAATATACTTGGTATTGGCCTTCCCCTGGAAATAAATTTAATAAAGCAATCCCAATCAAAAAAGAAAGTATTCTTATAAAACCATGGAATTTCTTAGTACTTGAAATAAAAGTTTATTCGGTAGACTTCTTAAAGTTAGAGAAACCAGTTCATAAAAGGTGGAAATGGGATATTCAGGATAAATGGATAAAAACAGAGGTAAATCCATAAATATTTCTAAATTGTTTCTATTTAGTTGAAAAATTTTACAACTTCAGTCAACTTTAGATAAGAAATATTATTTAAATGAATTTTTCTTCAGTTAATGAAAATCCTATAAATTTATTATTGTGGGTTACTGCATTTGGGATGTTTATTAGTCTTATTGAAGCTTCTTTAAAAATTAAGTACGAAAATTATAATAATATAAAACGCAGAGAAAAAAGGATTAGGAATCTTTACCCTAAAAAATTAGCTTGAAGTATCTGATAGCAAGTTTGCTTGTAAAAATTGAAAAATTCCCTCTTTTTTAATTTCAGTTCTTTCTTCAACTTTTAAAGTACCTGATTTCTTGTTGATTGAGAGTGTAGCAACTTCAATTTCTTCAGACTCAGATTTTAATATTCTAATTATAACTTCATCTAAGGAAAAGTTGCCTGGTCCTGTCAGTGTTATACATGCAGCTGAAGCAAAATAAAGAAGCAATAATTCTAATAAATATATATTAAATCCAGCAGTAACTAAAGCATGATAGATAGCAACCGATATAGTACCAACAATAGCTAATGCTCCAAATCTTGTAGCTAAACCAATGATAAGAAGCCAACTCCCACCTATTTCTGATATTGCAGCAACCCATGATAAGAAAATAGGGAATGGCAGATGTAAAGGTCTTACAAAAGCATCAGCAAAATTTTCTATATTTGCTGTTTTTTCAAATCCATGATGAATAAGAACAGTTCCCGTAATAACTCTAAGTAGTAATAAAGCTGTATCTTTACTAAACGATTTGGTGAGGATGGTAGAAAGCACTATTTAATTATCTCTTAAGTAAAAATAACTATTCACGGCTAGCATCGTGGATGTAAAAGCGAAACTTCCATGAGATTAAGTATTTATACTTACCTTAATTAGGGATTTTTATCTTTACCAAAGGCGCTTAGGTCTCTGTAAATATTTATTAATTGATTCAATATTTTCTTTAAATTTAAAAAAACCTTTTTTAGCAAATTTCCATGAATATAAATCCTCTTCCCTCACTAGATTATTAACTTTCTTAGCATGCTTTAATTTGAATCTATTTATGAAATCATTATTATCGCCAACTGATGGATAAATTAGATCAAATTGTTTAATATCTCTTAATTCTTGAGGGAGGGCCAATGAACTTATTTTATGAATATTTAGAAATCGTTTAGCAAATTCAGAGGTCAATTTTTTTTTAAAAACTAATACAGAATCTGAAATATTAATTTGCCTATGACTTTGATCGAGCAAAACTAAAAATACTTTTTTATATTTGATTATTAGATTCCTAAGAGTATCTTCATTAAGATCATTTTCAAACATAACTAGGTATTCAGATTTTTTCAAAAATTGGCAATTAAAAATATCTGAAGAAAAAACCATTTCAAAATTATCTGATATATTTACATCTTTATATTCTATTTTTTCAACATTAAATCTATTGTTTGAGAATTTCTTCAGATTCTGAGGCGAAAATACATATTTCTTACCTTTTGTATGCAAGCCTGCTACCCATCTCCAACTCAAAAGATTCGAAGCTGCATCTCCATCATATAGATGGTTGAAAAATAATCTTGCACCTAATTGCCAAGGCAAACCAAGATTAAATATCCAAGTACTTGCAAACCACATTCTCGTATGATTATGTAGATAATTAAAATCCTTTAATTCCTCGATCCATGAATTGAAAAAAGGAAGTTCAGTTTTTCCCTCCAATGCATTTTCATAATCATATTCGTTATATTCAAAATCTTTTTTCGAAATAAAGTTGTCCCAAACACAAGATTTATTTTCTAGCCATCCTTTCCAATAGATACGCCAATAAACCTCCTCTATAAATTTTTTTACATTATTGCCTTTATATCTCTCTAGAACATCTTCTATTATCTGATATTCCAATATGACTCTGTGGGATATATAAGGTGAAAGTTTTGATACAGAGCTAATCCCTTGTGGGCCATAATCGTAATTTCTTTTAAAAGTATATTCAGTTATTTTTGTTTCTAGGAATTCTTTCCATATTTCATTAGCATATTTTTGATAAAGCATTTTTAATTTTTATCATAAAAAAAAATTTATTAATCCATGGTTAAAAAATATTAGTATAAAAAAATTTTTTAAAAGTAAATAATAAATATATAAATAAGAGAAACCAAATAACATTTTATACTTTCCAAAATCCTCTTAAAATAGGAGGATATTAATTAATTAATATTTAAATCAAAAATAGGAATTCTTGAATTATTTATTAAGTAAATTGAATCCAGATTAGGAATTTCAAAAGTTATTTTTCACATTATTCAATCAAATTAACGATATGAAAACCGAGATTGAGAGTTACGCAAAATATCTTGATCATCAATATAGATTAGGGAACGCCTTAATATCTGATTCTGCATTTAATCATTTAGATAAAAATTTAGTAAAAACAAAAACAAAATTCAATTATTTTACCAACCAAACAAAATGTTTACCTAACTTACCAAAGGGAAACTATAAATTTTTTTTAAATACACTTTTAAATAAAACTAGACTTAGTATTGAACCTAAAATATCTGGTTGTACAGTAGCAATAGAATATATAAATGGAAAGATAAATAAAGCCATATCAAAGAACGGGAAAGAAATTACGAATAAAATATTAGAAATCAAAAATATTCCTCAAACTTTACCAATCGATAGGAATTTTCAAGTAAGGGGAGAATTGTATGAAAATGGCCAAACTCCGTTAAACTCCAGAATTAGCGCAAATAACTTTATTTATAAAGATGGTTGCTATAAAAAAAATTTAAACTTTTGTAGTTTCCAAATACTTAATGGGCGATTAAATCAATATGAAACACTTAATTATCTAAAAAAATGTGGCTTCAGTACTCCTAACTGTTACTTTACAAATTTCACAAGTCAAGTTGAATTTTTTAGAAAAGAATGGCTTGCTGGGAATGTCTTTTCAAATTACCCTACCACTGGGATTGTTATTAAAATCAATAGTAGAAAGCTTCAACTTCTCAGGGAAAAAAATTATTCATATAGCGGAGTATGGCAATTCGCAATTGAAGACTGATTTAAATATGTTTATCTTTAAAATTAATTGCAAGAATAAATTTACACTTTTTTAATCTTAAAATTAATCTTTTTTAAATATATTCAATTAATTTCCAAAAAAATGACTTTTAGGATGAAAATATTCGCAAAATTTTTTTTATACAATTAATATAAACAATAATAAATTCCAACAACTTCATTGAATAAGAAATAATTAAATGTTAGGTACAACCTCTAAAAAAGCTTCAAAAAATTGGTCCCTAAGCCAAATGCCAGATTTGAAAGATAAAATTGCTTTCATAACAGGAGCTAATAGTGGACTTGGATACTTCACTGCCAAAGCATTAGTTGAGAAAGGATGTCATGTGATACTTGCATGTAGAACTCTAAATAAAGCCTTGGAAGCAAAGAAAAAATTACAATCTTCTTCTCTTGAAACAGAAATAACTTGTATAGAATTAGATCTTGCTGATTTAAGTAATATCAATAAAGTTACAGATTTTATTTCTGAAAAATTCAATCACTTAGATCTTTTAATCAATAATGCTGGAATAATGCATCCGCCAAAAACACTTAGTGCACAAGGGTTCGAAATTCAATTTGCTGTTAACCATTTATCACATATGCTTTTAACAATTAAATTAATTCCTTTACTAGAAAATATAAAAGAATCTCGAGTAGTGACAGTTACTTCTGGTGCTCAATTTTTCGGCAAAGTTGGATGGAAAAATTTAAAGGCTGAGGATTACTACAATAAGTGGGAATCTTACGCCAATAGCAAATTAGCCAATGTAATGTTTGCTCTGGAATTTCATAAAAGATTTTCAAGAAAAGGGATTTCCTCTTTAGCTGCTCATCCAGGTATTGCTAAAACAAATCTTTTTGCTGCACAAAAACCAAATCCATCAGCATTTGAAAAGTTTTCACTAGAACTTTTCAGCCCATTTTTCCAATCGGCTGAAATGGGAAGTCTACCTCAACTTTATGCAGCTACTTCTGATAAAGCAAAAAGTGGGGAGCACTATGGGCCAAAATATAATTTTAGAGGATTTCCAAAAATATCTCCAACTGCTCCAATTGCAACAAACGAGTCTGAAAGAGAAATTTTATGGCTCAAAAGTTATGAAATAATAAAAGAATTCATTTAGATTTTCTTAACTTCACCAACTTTAAAAAATATTTAAGAATATGCAGCTCTGCCTCTGATAACTTCATAAATTCATTAAGAGCTTCATAATTATTATTATCAAACTTTTTTGAAAACTCTAATAAATATTCTTGATAATCATCTACAAATCTTTCTGCAACTTGGGATGATTCTAAACCTGATTCCAGTAGTTCTCCAGGCGCATATCTTTCCCAATTCTTATAAAACCAATCGAACCATAATTGAGTAAAATTTTCTATCATAAAAAACTATTCAAACTAGAAAATAAATTTCTAAACTGTGTCAATAATAATTGACTTTGAAATTTAAAAATTAAAAATTTCGGAAATATTATAGATCCTATTTCTTAATATAATATCTTTTAGGGGTCAAGTCATTCAAATTAATGATGGTAAAAAGTAAAATTAAAAATAAAGTTTATTTGGTTATTGGGTTAGGAAGATCTGGCTATTGGGTATCTAAATTATTAAGTAGCCAAGGGAAAAAGATCATAGTAATTGAATCAAATTCTGACAATGAAGTTTGCAAACTTAAAAAAAAACTTGAGAAAATCGGAGTAAAAGTCTTACTAAATACACCTTTTGATTATGAGTATTTAAAACCTTGGATAAATGATACTGATTATGTAGTTTTAAGTCCTGCGATAGATCTCAATCATGAGACAGTTTTAAAAATAAAGGAAAAAGGAGTAAAAGTCATTGGAGAAGTAAATATTGGATGGGATAATCTAAAGGAAATTTTTTGGATTGGCATCACAGGAACAAATGGGAAGACCACTGTTACTCACTTATTAAGTCACATCCTTAATAGTAATGGTTTATTTGCCCCTGCCGCAGGAAATATAGGTATCCCTTTTTGCAAGTATGCTTATGATTATCAGAAAAAAAAGAGAATTGACTGGATAGTTGCTGAGTTAAGCAGTTATCAAATTGAAATTGCAAAAGATTTAAAGCCAAAAATAGGCATTTGGACAACATTTACTCCTGATCACCTTGATCGACATAAAACAGTTGAAAATTATTTTGAAATTAAAAATAAAATGATAAAAAATTCCGATATAAGAATTTATAATTATGATGATGCATATTTGAAATCATCATACCAAAAACTTTCTGAAGGAATTTGGATTACATCGGATCATAAAGAGGTTAAAAGAAACATATGCTCATACTGGATAGATGACGAAGATTTTGTTGTTGAAAAGGGAACAAGATTATTTGATTCAAAATTATTCAAACTGAATGGTATACATAACAAACAGAATTTATTGTTGGCAATAGCGGCTGTTAGAAAAATTGGATTAAGTATTGATAAAATTAAAAATGCTTTAAATTCCTATATGCAGCTACCCCACCGATTAGAGACAATATATGAAGATCCTACACTTGAAATAATTAACGATAGCAAAGCTACTAATTTTGATTCTTCACTTGCTGGGATAAAAGCAATTAATACTAAAATGGTCCTAATTTCTGGAGGAAGGATAAAAGAAGGAGACTATAAATTATGGGCAGATATTGTTAAAAACAAGTGTCATTCTATATTTCTATATGGTGAAAGTGCCAAGATACTTGAAATGTATTTAAAGGAACAAGGATTTAAAAAAAATATCTTTATTTTTAATACGATCTCAGAGATAGTTAAAAAGATTATTAGTTATACAAAAAAAGAGAAAGTCAAAACCATCCTTTTTTCTCCTGCCTGTTCAAGTTTTGATCAATTTAAAGATTATGAAGAAAGAGGAAATCATTTTTAAAAAAACAATATTAAAAATTTTTAAATAACTTTTTTAATATTCTTTAATTAGTGTTTTGGAGGACGGTCATTACAACAATAACCGTACTAGCAATAAATTACTGAAATTAGTTAAGTTTAATGGGTAAGCTATAAAAAAATGAGCGAATTTAAAAGTCTTCCTAATTCAATAAGTCATAAAAAATTATCCCAACTTTTTTCTAAAGCTGAGAAAGATTTTATTTTACCTAATAATTCTACGGATATCGAAGAAGAAGAATTTCTTGAAGTTTTAGAAAATTGGGAATCTGTAACAAAAGAATTAATGAAAAAAATATCAGTGAGAAAAGATAATTTTTTTAAAAATAAATCATCTAACTCATTAATGGCTGTTGGAGCATTAGAAGTTCATTTGAATATGGCACTCCAAGCATATAATGTATTTAAAAATGACCCTAAGAATTAATAATATTTAATTAAATTTTTCTTCTATTAAATATCTTAAAAACCATTATAAAATAACTATAATTTAAAATTTATAATTTTATTTATTACTAATTTTATCTTGAGCCTTTATTGCTTTATTTAAAATTTTTTTTGCCTCGTCTCTGGTTAAACATTTCTCAGCTTTTACTTGAAGATTATTTAATTTTCGATGCTGCTTAGAATTTTTCATATAAAAACAATTTAACCAACTTTAACATAATTATTTTAAGTTAGTAATTTAAAATAATTCATACCTAAAAAACCTTTATTAATTGAATATATCTAATTTTTGTAACTCTGATTTATCTGAGCAATAAAGGGGATGAATTGGTTGAAGATTTTTAGTTTTTTTTATAATTAACGGAGGTAATGGATTCAAGAAATTTATTTTTTTTAAACGATAATAATCATTCAAAAGAGTAAGAATATGAATATTTCTTCCAAATAATTTTCCTTTATTTCCCCACCCCAACCAAATATCGCATTTCATATGTCTTGACCAATAATCCAAATTAAAAACTATAATTTTATTGTTTAATTCGCCGATTGGATCCTCATGTGATAGTAATAATTTTGGAGTCTTGGAAATCAATCCAAATAAATTTATAATTCTTACTCTCCCATATTGAGCATTAGAACAAATTTTTATTATTTTTTTTGTTGTATTATCTTGGAAATTCTGATTAGACAAGGATGGATTTAAACCAATAAATATAATTTCGTTAGATCTTCTAGATATTTTTATGTCTAGAAACCATCTATATTTTCTACAATTACTAAAAAAGCATTTTTGTCTCAGTAAATTATTCAACCCAAGCCGACTCCTCTAGCCATTAAAGTTGCAAAAAAAGGAATCGTCGCAAAGCCAATTAGTTCGGAGGTAATGATGATCTTTAATCTTAAGACAAGATTTGCAGAAATATTAGGCAATTTATTTTTACTCAGTGGGATTACCCATAAAACATACTTCTTAGTGGGATAAAGAGATAATAACCCTACAACGATATATAAACTGACTTTAATCCAGAATACTGGATTACTAGTATAAAAATCACTACCATGACCAAAATATCGCACTCTTAATATTCCAGTAATTAGGATAGCCAAACCAGCAATTCCGTAGATCGCATCAGCGATTATTATTGATAATGCCTCAGTTCTAGATAAATTTACCTTTAATTTTAATCTTTCATATAATAACGCTGACGTACAAAATATAATACCTAAGTAATGGGTATAAGCGACAAAAGTACTCTGGGCAGTCTTACTTCTTAAAAAATGAAATAACATTATTATGTCATATTTTATACTATTCTAATTATTAAATTTATTAATTGTTTTAAGGGCTTAGAATATTTTTCTGCAATTATTGATCGGAATTCTCTCTACGAGTCAATTCCTAACTAGTCGGAACATAATCATTGTTATTCCAAGCTTCAATGACATCTGGAAAATGCTTTTCCATACATTTATCACAAACTCCATGGCTAAATCTTATGTCACTAATTTTTGCTAAGTACTTTTCAATATGTTGCCAATCTCCATCTTTATCTCTCACTTCTCTGCAATATGAACAAATAGATAATATCCCCTCCTGATGATGCAAATGAGATAAAGCATCTAGTAAATTTAGAGATCGTTTTCTTAATTCTAAGAAAGATACTATTTGTCTAGCCAATAATTCCATCACTGAGCATTGCACTTTAGTTAGGCTTCCTGGTTTTCTATCGATGACACATAATGTTCCCACTTTATTTCCATCACCATTTTTTAAAGGGAAACCAGCGTAAAATCTAATTTTTGGATCCCCAGTCACCAAAGGATTATTTACGAATCGCTTATCTAAAAAAGCATCATTAACAACTAAAGGTTTATCCTCTTTGATAGCATGGGTACAAAATGACCAGTCTCTCCTTGTCTCATTCTTTTGAAAACCTACTTTTGATTTAAACCATTGCCTATCTTTATCAACAAGTGTCATTAAA
>CEUK01065173.1_pt1 | contig 15214 bp, 15 predicted proteins | sample 356451 | NCBI WGS metagenome assembly CEUK01 (sample SAMEA2622843, study PRJEB7988) | marine metagenome | isolation source: saline water (ENVO:00002010), including
CCTGCTTGTAAGGCAGGTGCTCTGAACCAACTGAGCTAAGAGCCCTAAAAAGTTAGCAAATGTATACCTATTAATTTTTTATTGCAAAAAAGTAACTAAAGGTTCACAAAATATATTTTAAACTAATTTTCGTTATATTTTGTTGGATCAAATGCATTATACACAGAAATAATTTTATCATCTTTCCAACCCCAAGCACAGTATCCTCTTAATTCAACTTCATTACCTGTATTTTTTGAGGTCCCACTCCAATCATACCATGAATTAGTAAAAACCATACCATTATTATAGTACATTGTTGTAGCTACGACATTTGAATGCATAATATCATTCCAATTATCATGTCCAGTGGAGAATGCACTAACCATCCCTTCAAAATCCATAGCATTATCATTCACTGATATCTCTACATCTGGATGAAAATATTTTTCCATAGTAGCCATATTATTATTAACATATGATAACATAATATCTTTTACGATCTTAGTTTTTTCATCATTCTCGGATATAGTTCCAGACCAATCACCACTATCAATATTTGAGTTTTGTTGCTGGCATCCAATAAATAAAATTGAGATAAATAAAATAAAAAGGTTTTTCATAATAGTTTTTTTAATTAAGAATTAAACCTAATAATAAAATAAGTCATTAACAATTAATATAAAATAGAAGAATTAGTTCTAACATTTAATTTTAAGGGGCTGAGTTTTTATATAAATGTCCATTTGGCAGTAAACCTGTTAGACCCCATTTATGAGCGATATAACCCTCAGCTTTAATAGCTAAATTGATATCATTTGAATTAAAGATCATTAGCTCCATAAATTTTCCATCTAACTCTCTATTACCTGACCTGTTCGAATGAATCAAAAAAGTTGCATTACTCATATCGACATTAGTTAAATATTCATTTGAAATTTCTATTCTTTCAGTCCCATTCATGTTACCATATATATCATTATTATCTGCATCTATAATAGTAGCATGAATTGTATTCCCACTAAAGGGACCACCAGAAAAGGTTTGTGTTGTGCCTCCAGATAAATTATTTCCGGAAGATCCTAATCCTTCTGTTTCAAATGCACCATTAAACTGTGAATCATTTCCTGCTCTCAAATGGATATCATTATTTGATCCATTATTATCTAATATTGACCAAATAGCATCTTTAACATGGCTTACACCATCAATAACAACTGCACCCACAATAATTATATTACCATCAGTAATGCCAAAATTAGAATCTGATGTTTGCATTTTCTCATTACTTGTTCTAATAAAATTTATAGCTGTAAGTGAGTTGATGGTTGCCCTTGTTGGTGTACCTGTACTTGCAAGGGGAAACGTACCCTTTTTACTTGTAATCTGAGAAACTGTTGGATTACCACTTAATGTTGATACATCAGAAGCATCCCACCATGCCGTAAGAGAGCTTTCATCAGATGGAGTCCAATCTGATTTTTTATCATGAACACCGATAAAAGGTGGCAAATATGTTTGAGCTAATATAGAGTAATGTGAGGTAATTAATAAGATTAATAATAATCTAAACATTAAGTAATCTAATTCTTTTTAAACACTCTCACATAATCTACTATCATTTCATCCTCGGTAAAGTTAGGGTCTATTGTTCCCCCTAAGTTTCCTCCCATTGCAATATTTAATAGTATATAGTGACGATTATCAAAAGGAACAGACTGTGTATTTGTCATGGTAAGAAATACTTTATTATCCAAAAGAATTTGCATAGAAGAATTATTCCAGATGAGAGAATAAATATGATACGTATCAGATACATTTTCAATTGAGGTTTTATTACCGTAATTACCGTAATTACCATTATTAACATCTCCCCAGTGGAAATGTCCCAATGTCTCTGATTTATTTCCTCCGGTTTGTTCCATGATATCAATCTCCCCACACATCGGCCAACCTACACTGCCTTCAGAATCACCAAAATAGTTACCTACCTCATTGATATTTGTCCCAAGTGTCCAAAACGCAGGCCATGTCCCTGCAGAAGACGGAAGTTTAGCTTTTATGTCAACCCTTCCATATTTAAATGCAAACTTAGAATTTAATCTTGCTGAAGTATAATCTTTAACTGACCCATTAACTTCGTAAGATTCTTTAACTGCTCTAATTGTAAGGTTACCATCGCTCACAAATGAATTATCTAACCTGTCAGTGTAATGTTGTTGTTCCCCATTAAACCAACTGCCGTTATCTGGTGGGATAATTTGATGGTGCCATTTTGTCGAATCAAGTTTCCCATCATAAGAAAATTCATCCGTCCAAACCAATGAAAAACTATTATCAAACTCATTTTTTATTTGACAGCCATTCTCATCAACTAAATAACCCGAGGGAGTATCAGGGCAGTTATCATCTTCATTTTTTACTCCATCATTATCAATATCATCAGAATTAAGATTAACCTCTAAAAAGTTTGCAACTACTTTAATATCAGAATTCAATTGAAAAGATAAGGGGTTATCACTTGATGATATCCCTTCTGACCATGACGAAAATTTATATCCATCATTTGGTGAAGCAATAAGGTTTATGGATGATCCCTGATCATAGACACCACTCTTTGGTGACACCTCTCCTGAATTAACTGGGTCAATTGATACATCAAGCTGAAATGTTTTAACCTCATCTGAACATGAGACTAAAAGTACTATGAGGAGCGATCTATAAAAAAATAAAAAGTCATGAAATGAATTTTTCATTTTGCAATTTAAATATTTAAATTAATTAAACATTAAAAAAAATAACTATGCTTAAATACTCTACCTACCTTCTCTTTATTATATTAATTTTTTCTTGTTCACAGTATAAAATAAGTTATCTAGACACAGAAAGGCTATCCAAAATAGATAATATCATAAATGAGGAAATAGAAAAAAATAATATCCCAGGAGCAGTCTTATTAGTTGGAAATGAGAGAAAGATTATTTACCAAAAAGCTTACGGAATTAAAAATCCTATAACAAAAGAAAAATATAAAACTGACGATATCTTCAGAATTGCGTCTATGACTAAGGCAATCACATCTATAGCAGTAATTAAGCTTTGGGAAGAAGGAAAAATAGGACTAGATGATCCTATTGAAAAGTACATACCAGAATTTAAGGATACAAAAATTTTAAAATCCTTCAATGAGGAAGATTCAACATACACAGCAGAAAAGGCCTCAAAAAAAATAACAATTAGACAATTATTAACACATACTTCGGGTATTGGATATGATTTTATAGATGGAAATCCATCAATAAAAGCAATTTATCATAAAGAAAAACAGAGCTTTATGAAAAATGGTGTATTGTGTTTTTGCGATGGAGATGTGAGCATAGGAGAAGCTATTAAAAAATTATCGGTTGTACCAATACATCATGAACCTGGAGAGAGGTTTACTTATGGTATTGGACTAGATGTCCTTGGATATATGATTGAAATTGTATCCGGAAAGAAACTAAATCAATTTTTTAAAGACGAAATATTTGATCCATTAAATATGAATGATACATATTTTTATCTTCCTGATGATAAAGCAGACAGGTTGGTGCCTGTTCAATCGAAAAATAATGAGGATTGGGAAATTTTTGAGGATAGTAGGTTTAATGTAAACTACCCTATTGAAGGCTCCAAAAAGTTTTTTGCAGGAGGATGTGGTTTATCTAGTACTCTTAAAGATTATTACAATTTTCTATCAGTATTTCTAAATGAAGGAAAGTTTAATGGTAAACAATTTATAAGTAAAAAAACAAATGAACTTATATTTGAAAATCAATTACCCGAGAAATTTAATTTTGGAGTAGGATTAGCTTTTGGTGTTGTTCTTGAAAAGGATTTAAAGAATGGTGGCACAGGTAGTGAGGGGACAATTTCATGGGGTGGTTATTGGAATACAAGTTTCTTTGCTGACCCAAAAGAAAAAGTTATTGGATTAATTTTCAAACAAACTCAAAATACATCAGAAAATACATCAGATTTATTCAAAAGAAATGTATTTGCAGCAGTTGTAAATTAAATAGATTTAGCTAATCGTATTACAATAAATAGATACGTTAAGTTATCCTGTTATATTTTTTTAAATCAATATAAACTTTATATTTGCGCGCTAAAAAATTATTATGGGTTTCAATTTTAACGAATTTATTTCCTCAGCTATAATCTTATTTGCAATTATAGATGTAATTGGCAACTTACCTCTTATTATCTTATTAAGAGAGAAATTTAAGGTTATTGAGTCCGAGAAAGCATCAATAATATCTTTATTGATAATGATAATATTTTTATATCTAGGCGAGGCAATATTGAGGCTCTTGGGCGTTGATATAAATTCATTTGCAGTTGCTGGATCAATTATAATATTATTTCTTGCTACTGAAATGATATTAGGGATTAGACTTTATAAAGACGATAATCCAAAAACTGCCTCCGTCGTTCCAATAGCATTCCCACTCATTGCTGGCCCTGGAACTTTAACAACATTAATATCAATCAAGTCTGAATATGATAATATAAATATCATACTAGCAATAATATTAAATATGGTTCTTGTTTATTTTGTCTTGAAATCATCTGAAAAAATACAAAAATATTTAGGAGCACAAGGAATTAATATATTGAGAAAGGTGTTTGGTATTATACTACTTGCAATTGGAGTAAAACTTTTCACGACAAATATCAAACTGATATTTTCTTAAGTATATGAACAATATTTTCAAGTTCCAATGATCTTGAACCCTTTACAAGAATGTCTGTATCTTTAAATTTTTTTTCAGTAAGTTCATCCTCAAGATCAGATAAGTTTTTAAACCAAAGAGATAACTTGTTTTCTTCGTGAGCAAATTTCATTTTGTTTCCAACAAAATAACAGGCCTCTAAATTTAATCTAGATGTGATTTTTCCAATATTTCGATGTTCCAATTCCATGAATTTTCCTAACTCATTCATATCACCTAAGATCATAACTTTATTTTTATTTGAAAATTTCGATACTGATTCAATTGCATTTACCATGGATACTGGGTTAGCATTATAAGCATCTAGAACTATACAATTGGAACTAAATGAAAACTTTTGAGATCTATTATCTTCAGGATAATATTTTGATATAATATTAGCAGAAATTTCCTCCTCAATACCTAGAAACTTTGACACTGATAATGCCATCATAATATTTTCAAAATTATATTCTCCAAAGAGATTAGTTGTATATTCATTATCATTAGAATCTGAAAAAATGATATTTGGTTCGGATTCTAGGAGTTTTATTTTACAAAAACTATTTTCACCATGAACTTCAATTGGATCAGAAAATCTCTTTATAAAGTTTTTAAGCACCTTGTCTTTATTGTTAATAAAAACTTTACCTCCATTTTTTAATATAAAATCAAATAATTCTGATTTACCTCGGATGACACCTTCTATATTTTTGAAACCTTTCAGATGTGCTCCAGATATATTAGTTATTAGAGCAATAGTTGGTTTAGAAATATCACAAAGTTGTTTTATCTCACCAACTGCACTGGCTCCCATTTCAATTACTGCAACTTCACAGCTATCTTTAATAGCTAAAATACTTAGTGGTACACCAATATGATTATTTAAATTACCTTTTGTTGAGTATGTTACATATTTTGATTTAAGACACTCTGCCAATAAAGACTTTGTTGTAGTTTTACCATTCGAACCTGTTAACCCAATTACAGGAATATCCAAATTTTCCCTATGAGTTATAGCTAAATCCTGTAACGCTTTCAGACAGTTATCAACTAGAATAAACTTGTCAGATCTTGTTTTTATAGTATTATCGTCAATCACTGAATAAAGTGCTCCTCTATCTAAAGCATCCTGAGCAAATTGATTCCCGTCAAAATTTTCCCCTTTTAAAGCGAAGAAAATAGAGTTTTTTTTAATTGTTCTTGAGTCTGTAGATACTAACCCAGAAATCAAAAACTTTTTATATAGTGATAAAATTGTTTGATCGGTCATCTAGAACTTTTAACTTGATAATTAACATCGCATTTACCCCTGGATATTTCATTAAGCTTATTTGCTAAGAGTTTTCTTTTTAATGAGGGTAAATAATCAGTAAAAAGCTTTCCCTGAATATGATCAAACTCGTGTTGAATTACTCTTGCTCTCATTCCATCAAAATGCTCTGTAAATTGATTCCAATTTTCATCGAAATATGTTATCTCAATATCTGTTTTTCTAGAGATATTTTCTCTAATATTAGGTATACTCAGACAACCCTCCTCAAAATCCCAATCCTCTCCACTTTCTGAAATTATTATTGGGTTAATAAAAACTTTTTTAAACTTTTTCATTTTTTCATCCTCTAACATAGTCCCATCAACGACAAATATTCTTTTTGATATACCTATTTGAGGAGCTGCAAGACCTATTCCATCAGCATTTTCCATTGTCTCAAACATATCACCAGATAGTTTTTTCACATCAATTTCATCTCTTTTTATTTCATCTGCTTTCTTTCTTAGGACACTACTTCCGTAAAGGACTATAGGGTAAATCATTTTTTTCTAGTTAAGTAAGATTGTAAGATAATACTAGCACTTATTTTGTCAATATTTCTTTTATTTCTTCTATATTTTTTTGTTTTTCCTAACTCTATTAAAGAATCCTTTGCAATTTTTGATGTAAACCTTTCATCATAGGTATCAACATTAATATTTGGATATTTTTTGGATAGGCTAGAAATAAATGATTTTGTTAGTTTCGTTGCATCAGTTGGCTTACCCCTTAAGTCTAAGGGCATTCCAACTAAGAATAACTCGATATTATGTTTTGAAATATATTGATCAACAAAATTAAAAATTTCATAAGTATCACACGTAACTAATGGAGACGCAATTATCCTTAGTTCATCTGTTACTGCAATTCCTATCCTTTTAGTTCCGTAATCGAAGCAGAGAATTCTACTCATTAATTAAGAAATGAAATATTTCTAATTTTATCAAATACCTTATCCTGTAACTTAAGTGCCCTAGGAAATAAAATTTTATTTTCAATATCAGAATGTAATTCTAATTCTTTATCAAATTCTTCTAATTCCTGGAAAATAACTTTTAGATGTAAATTATCAATATTTTTAATAGAATAATTTTTTGTTAAACCTCTAATACCGCTCATCTCAGAATCTTCTTCCTTATGCTCTTTAGCTTCTTCCTCAAGAGATATTTTTTTAGAGGCAAAAAATAACTTAGCATGATCCTTAACTTTATTATCAAACTGCTGTAAGTTCTGTATATATGTAAATATGTATTTTTCCTCTTCGAGAATATGATCTACAAAATCTTCATAAAATAAAGGGAATATAAATTTTAAATCATTAAAAAATTTATATTTTTTATCCTCAAGAGTTAGGTTAGATATTAAGCTTTTAATGTATGGTAATCTATTTTTTATAAAATAACTGTGATTATGTTTTAAATATTCGATTACAAGATTTATTGGGGACTCATTCAGGGTCGCAATATCAATATCAAAAGATTCATCAAGAGAAATTCTATATCCTACTAGAGATTCTTTATTTACTCCTCTTTTGGAACAGATGTCATTTAGAGTGGAATTATAGTGATTGTAAAATTCTATTCCAAAGGAATTTAGTGCCTTTGCATATTTAAAGTCATTTTGAACTAGGTCAAAAACACTTTTGTTTTCCATATTTTTCGTTTTTAAAAACATGGAGTTAAAACTAAAAATTTAATTTATTAATTAAAATTATTTATGAAAAAAAAGTTTGAATAAAATGATATTAACCATTCATTGACACAAGAAACTCTTCATTATTTCTTGTTCCTTTAATTTTGGATAGTAGAAATTCCATTGCTTCAACTGAGTTCATATCAGCTAAATATTTTCTAAGTATCCATAGCCTTGATAGCTCATCTTTATCCATAAGTAAGTCTTCTCTCCTAGTTCCAGAAGCCGTTACGTCTATTGCTGGATAAATTCTTCTATTAGAAAGTTTTCTATCTAACTGCAATTCCATATTTCCAGTTCCTTTAAACTCCTCAAAAATAACTTCATCCATTTTTGATCCAGTCTCGATCAATGCAGTAGATATAATAGTTAGTGAGCCTCCATTTTCTACATTTCTTGCAGCACCAAAAAATCTCTTTGGTTTGTGCAGAGCATTTGCATCAACACCACCTGATAAAATTTTACCAGATGAAGGAATAACTGTATTGTGAGCTCTTGCAAGTCTTGTGATAGAATCAAGTAAAATTACAACATCATGCCCGCACTCAACCATTCTCTTAGCTTTCTCTAGTATTATGTTTGCAACTTTTACATGCCTCTCAGCTTGTTCGTCAAAGGTTGAAGAAACAACTTCAGCCTTAACACTTCTTGCCATATCTGTAACTTCCTCAGGCCTCTCGTCTATAAGAAGAATCATCAGATAAACTTCAGGATGATTTTCTGCAATGGCATTAGCTATTTGCTTCAAGAGAACAGTTTTTCCAGTTTTAGGTTGAGAGACAATCATTCCTCTTTGACCTTTTCCAATAGGTGAAAAGAGGTCGAGTATTCTTGTAGAGTAATTATCCTGATTTGTACTAAGATTCAGCTTTTCTTCAGGGAAAAGAGGTGTTAAGTACTTGAAAGGAATTCTATCTCTGACTTCCTCAGGCTTTTTACCGTTTATTTTTGAAACCTCAATTAAGGCAAAGTATTTTTCATTTTCTTTTGGTGGTCGTATTTTACCAAAAACTGTATCACCAGTTTTCAATCCAAATAATTTAATTTGAGATGGTGAGACATATATATCATCAGGACTCGCTAGGTAATTATAATCGCTACTTCTCAAAAAACCGTATCCATCTTGCATCATCTCCAGAACACCTTCACTTTCAATCACACCTTCAAATTCTTTGACCTTTTTTTCATAATCAGACTTTTTTGGAGATGGTCTTCTTGTGTCTCTTTGATCAGGCTTGTCACTAGTCTTAGATTTAGATGCAGATTTTGATCTTGGCGGCTTCTTATCACTTTTTTCTGCAGATTTTTTTGGCTTAGAAATTGCTTGCTCATCTAATATTTTATATATAAGGTCTTGTTTAGATAATTTAGAAGCACCTTTTATTCCTAGCTCCTCAGTTATCTCCTTGAGTTCAGATAACAGCTTATCATTTAAGTCGTCCATTGTGTACATATCGAAAAAGTTTTGATTAAAAAAAAGTTAAATAGATTATGTTTTTAGGTTGGCCTAATAACAATTGACACCGCAATGATACCATTATTATACATATTGTCAAAAAAAATATTAATTTTTATTAGATTGAATTATTATTGTCAATCGTGTTAACTTCATAAAAAAATTCAAGGTATGATTGAACTTGATGGATTAAGATCTGAAAAAAATAAAATTGTATCTGCACTAAAAAAGAGAGGTCTAAAAGAAATTGATAAAGAACTATCAAAAGTAATTGAGCTAGATGATCAAAGGAAAAAATTAAAGTCAGAACTTGATAAAATTCTTGAGGAATCAAATATTATAGCAAAAGATATTGGTATCAAGATTAGAAATGGCAAAAAAGATTTGGTTGATAAACTGAAAAAAAGGTCAGGAGAGCTTAAAGAAAAAAGTAAATTGGTTTCTGAAGATCTCAAAAAAGTTGAAATAAATCTAAAGGATATCTTATGTAATATTCCAAACATACCTGATGAGATTGTTCCAGATGGAAATTCAGAGGATGATAATAAAATAGTTTCAAGTAAAAAATTAAAGCTATCTGATAAAATAGTATATAAACCACACTGGGATCTCATAAAGGATTTCAATCTAATTGATTTTGATATAGGAAATAAAATTACTGGTGCTGGATTTCCAGTATACGTAAATAAGGGAGCTAAACTTCAAAGAGCTTTGATAAACTATTTTTTAGATGAAGCTATCACCAATGGTTATTCAGAAGTTCAACCACCTATTCTTATCAATGAGGAATCTGGTTTTGGGACTGGTCAATTACCTGACAAAGAAGGTCAAATGTACAAGATAGAAGATGAAAACCTTTACATGATACCAACTGCAGAGGTTCCTATAACAAATATTTACAGGAAAAAGATAATTGATAAAGACACGCTCCCAATAAAAAATGTAGCATATACACCCTGCTTTAGGAGGGAGGCTGGTTCATGGGGTTCACACGTCAGAGGACTAAATAGACTTCATCAGTTTGATAAAGTTGAAATCGTTCAGATAGAGAACGGAAATAATTCTGATAAGGCACTTGAAGAAATGTGTAATTATGTGGAAAGTCTCATAAAATCCTTGGAGATCTCCTACAGAAAACTTTTGCTTTGCGGTGGAGACCTAGGTTTTACTGCAAGTATCACTTATGACTTTGAGGTATATGCCCCTGGTCAAGAAAGATGGCTGGAGTGTAGCTCGGTTAGTAATTTCAGAACGTATCAAGCAAATAGAATGAATTTAAAAATAAGAGACGGTAAAAATAAGATCTTAGCTAATACACTAAATGGATCGGCCCTAGCATTACCAAGAATTGTGGCTGCAATAATTGAGACGCACCAAAATGGAAAAGAAATTAATATCCCTAAAATCCTTCACAAATACACTGGATTTAAAAAAATAACTTTATGATAATCCGAAAGGGGACAAAAGAGGACATACCTCAGACATTAGAACTAATTAAAGAACTTGCTGAATACGAAAATGCCTTAGATATGGTATCAAATACAATAGAAAGACTAGAAAATGATGGTTTTGGAGAGAATAAAGTATTTGATCTGTTTGTTGCTGAAAAAAACAAAAAAATTATTGGGATCGCTTTAACTTTTTTTAGGTATTCTACGTGGAAGGGTAAGGTTTTGTACTTAGAAGACTTAATTGTTAATAGTGATCATAGAAGAAAGGGTGTTGGTAAAAATTTGTTTGATGAGGTAACAAAATTTGCAAGAGAAAAGTCTTGTGTTGGACTATCATTACAAGTGTTAGACTGGAATAAAATTGGAATAAACTTCTATAAAAAATACAATATGAAATTTGATGATGAATGGGTAAATTGTTACTTGGAATTTGATGAATAATAGAAAAAACATTTGTGTTATTGGTAGTGGTTTTGCAGGAATATCTGCAGCAACTTACCTTGCTAACCTTGGACATAACGTATATGTTCTAGAGAAAAATTCTACTCACGGAGGTAGAGCAAGAAAATTTTCATCCAAAGGTTTCACATTTGATATGGGGCCATCATGGTACTGGATGCCTGATGTATTTGAAAAATTTTTCAAAGATTTTGATAAAAATATTAACGACTATATCAACTTGAAAAGACTTGACCCATCGTACAGAGTATATTTTTCCAATGATGAAAAAATTGATATACCAGCAGATTACGAGTCACTAAAAGAATTATTTGAAAGTCTTGAGGAAGGTAGTGGATTAAAACTTGATGAATTTCTTAAACAAGCTGAGGAAAAATATAAAGTTGGCATAAATAATCTTGTTTATAAACCTGGTCTTTCGATCACAGAGTTTATGAATTATGAAACAATATCTGGAGCATTAAAGCTTGATATTTTTAAGTCAATGCATACACATATTAGAAAGTTTTTTAAAAATGAAAAGTTGATAAAACTATTAGAATTTCCTATTCTTTTTCTTGGGGCAACACCAAAAAATACACCAGCATTATATAGTCTCATGAATTATGCAGATATAAAATTGGGGACTTGGTATCCAGAGGGAGGATTTAGCAAGGTTATAGACGGCATGGTAGAATTAGCAAAAGAGAAAGGAGTAAAATTCTATAATAACGAAGAAGTGAAAAAGTTTTCATATAACAAAAAATCTATTTCTTATGTTATCACAAAAAAGAAAACGTATGATGCAGATTATGTTGTTTGCGCCGCTGATTATAACCATATTGATCAGAACGTTTTAGACAGTAAATTTAGGAATTATACTAAATCTTACTGGGACAAAAGAATACTTGCTCCTTCCTCACTATTATTCTATATAGGATTAGATAAGAAGGTAAAGAATATACAACATCATTGTCTTTTCTTTGACAGAGATTTTGAGAATCATGCCGAAGAAATTTATTCTACTCCAAGATGGCCATCAGAACCTCTATTCTACGCATCTTTTCCTTCCGTGAGTGATAAATCTCTAGCTCCGAAAAATCAAGATTGTTTGTTTCTTCTTATGCCAATTGCACCAGACCTTGAAGATAATAGGATAATCAGGAAAAGGTATTTCGATCTAATTTTGTCTCGCCTTGAGAAATTAACAAAACAAAATATAAGAGATCACATTGTCTATAAAAAAAGTTATGCAATCCAGGATTTTAAAAACGACTACAATTCTTTTAAGGGAAATGCTTACGGGCTTGCAAATACTCTAATGCAGACAGCTATTTATAAGCCCTCTCTTAAAAATAAAAAATTAAAAAACTTATTTTTCTCAGGACAACTTACAGTTCCAGGACCTGGAGTACCCCCCTCTATTATATCGGGTAATGTTGTAGCTAATCAAATAGCAAAAGAAATAGGAAATTAATATTCGAGTTCGTAATTATCCAGCTGAATATCATCCATACCATCACCATCAAAAGGATTTTCAATTTGTTCTTGGACATTAAAAAGAGATATAAGGATGAAAGAAATTATTACGTTCAATGCATAAACCAATGAGGTTGTATCAAAAACCTCAGAACCACCAAATGTAGATCCAATTTCAAAACCACCAGTTACATTTCCAAGATTATAAATTAAAGTTGGGGCATAGTAAAATGGAAAAATATAAATAAAAAGTTCACAGTAAGCTCTAATTGTCTGTGGAGTTCTATGCACCTTAATAGATATTGTATTTTCAACACCCATAATTACATCCCTCATAAGTCTATAAACTCTGAGCGAGAGACTCCTTCCGAGCGAATCTTTATTTTTATCTATAAACTGCTTAATCTTATTTATTGATTCATTTAATTCTGTCTTGTCATTTGAATCTGAATACAAAAACTTTATGAGGTCAGATTTCACTTTTATTACTTCTTCATAGATTTTCTCTTTTTCTGTATCTGGAGCCTTAGAAACTGAAAAACAATATTTTATTGAAGCAAGAGCTCCCTTAGCTCTACCTAAGTGTTCGAGAGCTTTCTCTCTTCTCTGAAAAGCACTTCCCAATGTGAAAACAAGTGGAAATACTACAGCAATTGATATCAGTGTTAAATCAAGATTAAATGCAAGATTATACTTATACGCCAACCATGTTGCAGCTAAGGAAATAATTACTGATATTAGAGTTCTAAAATTTAATGCTGTTGTATACTTTTTAATATTCATGATATGAAATTTAATAAACAAACTAATAAAATTCTATTTTTAACGACTATATATTTACTGACCGCAGTAAATAATTTAATTTCTCAAGGCTCTGAACTTTTTTCTGAAGGTCTTGACTTAAAGGTTCAATTATCATTTGATTTCAAAGAACTGTATAAGGACACTAATGACTCAACATTTATAAAATCCGATATGATTTTTTCAGGAACAGGTCTTTCTGAGGATACAATCACAACTAGGATAAGGGTTCGAGGAAATTTCAGAAAAAAAATCTGTTACTTCAAACCAATGAGGTTAGAGATAAGAAAGAAGCAAGCAGAAAATACCATATTCCAGGGAAATAGAAAGTTAAAGCTGGTTGTTCCTTGCCAAAACGAAAAAGGTAAAGACGAGTTAATATATAAAGAACACATGGCCTATAAACTTTTTGAGAAAGTTTCTGATGTACATCTAAGGACACAACCTCTTACACTTAAAATAATTGAGAAGAAAGGAAATAAAGAGATAGAACATACAATGTTTGCATTTTTAATCGAAGACGATAATAAGGTTGCAAAAAGGCATGAAATTAAAAAGTTTGCAAAAAGAAGAGTGAGTCCACTAATAGTAAAAGATTCATCAGCGATAAATTTTGCAATGTTTTCTTACATGATTGGTAACACAGACTGGTCCATGGCATACCAACATAATGTTGAAATGTTTTTTGATGGGAGAAGACTCGTTGCAATTCCTTATGATTTTGATCACAGCGGTTTAGTTGATGCTTTTTATGCAAAACCTAATCCTATGCTTAAAATATCAAGCGTGACAGAAAGAGTATATAGAGGATTATGTAAAAGAGACGCTCAGACATTTACAACAATGAGAGACTTTTACAGATCGAAAGAGAGAGAAATTTTTTCTGTAATAGACTCATACAAAGAAAATCTCAGTGAAAAAGAATTCAACAGAGTGACGAAGTATATTAAATCGTTTTATGATATAGTAAAATCTGATGTTGAATTTAGAAATAAAATACTGAGTAAGTGTAGAGGATAAATTTATGGAGGATGCCATAAAGCTTTACAATCGGGTATGTGACCATTGTAGTGAGATTATAACAAAAAGTTATAGTACTTCCTTTTCTCTTGGGATCAGAACGCTACACTGGAGACTTCATAAGCCAATCTATAGCGTTTACGGATTTGTGAGATTTGCCGATGAAATTGTAGATACATTCCATGATTTAGACAAGGAAAAGTTTCTTAAAAAATTTGAAGACGAGACCTATGAATCAATCTCTAATTCCTTTTCTACTAACCCTGTTTTACATTCTTTTCAAAATGTAGTAAATAAGTATAATATTGATTTAAAATATATCAAGGCATTCATCCACAGTATGAGGATGGATATAACTAAATCTAAATTTACAGAGAAAGAATACAAAGAATACATTTACGGATCTGCAGAAGTTGTCGGTTTAATGTGTCTAAAAATATTTTGTGATGACGATATAAAATTTAAAAAATTAGAGGAGAATGCTTGTAGCCTTGGCTCTGCTTTTCAGAAAATAAATTTTTTAAGAGATATTAAAAGTGACTTCGAAGAAAGAGGAAGGGTTTATTTTCCTAATATAGATTTTGAAACACTTGGTGAGAAAGAGAAGCATCTAATTGAAAAAGATATCGAAAAAGAATTCGATCATGCTCTAATAGGAATTAAAAATCTACCATCAATTGCGAGACCAGGTGTTTATTTATCATATAAATATTACAGAGAATTACTAAACAAAATAAAGAGGTTAGACCATAATAAAATTAAAACGGAAAGGGTTAGAGTATCAAGTTTCAAAAAATTTCTGATCTTTGTTTCATCATACCTTAATCCA
>CEUK01043944.1_pt1 | contig 15208 bp, 11 predicted proteins | sample 356451 | NCBI WGS metagenome assembly CEUK01 (sample SAMEA2622843, study PRJEB7988) | marine metagenome | isolation source: saline water (ENVO:00002010), including
CTGCCCATTGACGATAATCGACACACTACTTTGTGTGACGGATTGCGAGGGTGATGAGCAGACATCGCCCGCCATAGCAGTGCCTTCATCCAAAATATCAGGCTCACCACGTTCAGTGGTTATACAGCCTGCTAGCGGTAAGGTCAAGACCAATAAGAACAACAGCAGAGCTCTCGCTTTTGCCGCCATAAAACCCCTAAAGGTGGTCGTGTTAACAAATTAACCGTTTTCTGATATCAGTCACAACAACTCTTTGCTAGTGCATCTTGAGCACAGAAGCAGGTCTTTGCTGGGACGGTATCGGCTCTAGAGGACCGCTCATTGAACAACTTGGTAACTTCGGCGAGTTCTTCTGGAGCGTCGCCTCTTGCTTCCAAGCACAATTTCAATCCAAGTAAGCCCCACATATTGTCCTTCCACAATTCGATATCGGCTCGATAGACTTCTTCTGCCTCCTCAACATGACCCTGCTCGAATAGCAAGGCACCAAGAATATGTCTTACTGGTTGCATTTGACCCCATGGTTCATTGTATGCCAAGTTAAGTGACAGGTCGACACCACGGCGTAGTTCATCAAAAGCGGCGGTGAAGTCATGTGGCTCGCCTGCTGCCTTGGCCAAGAATTGTCTACGATATTCTATCTCTGCCTCAAGAATGGCAGCGTTAACATTGAGAATTGATGGCCCTTCTGCTGGATCTTGATACATGAAATTGTTATGCATCAAACGACCCGCCAATGCTGGATTGGTTAATGCCTCTTTAAACAATACTTGCTCCGCTTCGGCTTCAGGAACCATACCCTTGGAAGCATATGCAACACCTCGTGCATAGTGCTGAGTAGCAATAGTTGCGGGGAATACATCTCTGTCACTGTACATTGGTTCAGCCAAGATTTCGTCCCACTTGCCAAATCTAATCATAACGTGCCAAGGCATTGTAACATATGATTCGAGGAAAATTGCGCCCATTGGGATAATACCTGCTAGCATAAACTGTGCACCGTGGTTCTCGTCACCTGCTGGCAAGGTGTCGACAGCTTTTCTTGCATACTTCATTGCAGTCTCATATTGCCCTTCAAACATCGCACACCAGACAACAAAGTGATGATTGTGCATGCGGTAGAATTTGTAAAATTGCGATTCATTACCAGTGAGTTCAACATAATGATCGTCAGCCTCAACCGCAGCAATATTACAGTCCATTGCTTCCTTCCACTGGCCGACCCATGCATCGATGTGTGATGGCATGTGAACCAAGTGACCACAGCCTGGCATCAGGGTTCGAAGCACATCAGCTGCGGGGAGTGCTCGCTCTGGATATGGCGATAGTTCAAGAGCGTGACAGTATAGATGGCATAGTGCTGGGTGCTCCTTCGCTCCCGCCACATTTTCAAATGCGTCTTCCATGATTTTAATCAGCATCAATGTGCTATCATCAACAGGGGTTATTTCCCCAGTTGAAGCGTCTTTGTTCCACAGTGTCCATGGATTTAGATTCATCAGTGCCTCAACATATATCGCAGTAACATCGAGGTCCCCGCGATACTTTTGGTACAGAGGAGCCATCGCATCCGCAAATGCTTGATTGAGTTCTGGTGAGTTGCCCATGTTTAGAGCCGCAGGGTTTGCGTTGTCTCGGGCTTCCTTGGTGTGCCTCTTTGAGAGAGCCATAATCAAGTCTTGCTCCAATTCATTGCAATGATCTTTCAGTGATACAGCCTGCGCAATCGCATCATAACCCGGACCTAGTCCGGCTGACCAGTTGTAGCTTGAGGAGAGGCAATATGCTATTCCCCACCAGGCCATGGCACAGTTAGGGTCTAATTCTGCACACTTAGTAAAGCAGGCAATGGCTTGTTCATGATTGTAATTCAACATGTGGCCAAAGGCTTCAACATACATTTTGCGGGCTTCATCGTTGGAGCATGTTATTTTTTCAGCGAATGCATAATTCGCCGGGACTCCAAAATCATAATCTGTAGGTGCTAACGACATAGTTACCCGTTATCGGCCTTTTACTTAAGTTGAACGCCTATTAAAAGTAAACATTATCCGGAAAAGCGATATGATTTGCCATATTTTGCCGATTATCGGTAAATAATTCGTGCGTAGTGGAATAACTTCCGCAGTAAAGATGATGTTGTGCTTTCACGATTTCATCCATTTTACTTAATTACGGTAATTTACATTGTGATTTCTTCAGACGATATAGCGCAATTTGGATACTAGAAATTGATAGGAAAGAGTATTTGTCAACCATAATCGAACAACTGTTTTACAAGTGATACTGGTTAACATGAATTGATAGGATGACTTTTGACTCTGACTATGAGCCGTGGTTCGAGCCGCCTGGTTGGATAATTGGACCAATTTGGTTAGTCTTGTATACAATGTTAGCGATCAGTTTCACTATGATGCTAGCAAAGCGAGAAGCAATTCCCAACAGTAATTTAGTCATCGGATTGTTTGTCATTCAAATGATTGCTAACCTGATGTGGCCTAATGTGTTCAATTCGGCAGAATATCTTGCCTCATTCTTACTGATTGTAGTTATGGCTGTATTCACCGCAATATATGCCTACATGATTTACGATCATGCTAAAGAAGCCTCAATGTTGGTTTGGCCATACATAGTGTGGGTCAGCTTTGCTGGGTTGATAAATATCGCTTACTACCTCAACGCTAGGTAACAGTAATTTCTCAAATGTAATCGCAGGGCTATCTTCTGCTACGACCTCTAGAGCGATTACCACGATTATTCCTTCGCCCTCGGGATGGTTGGGTGGTTTTTTCTGGTTTTGCCTTTTTCCCCCTGTTTGGTCTTATGTGAGTATTGCGAGGTTTCTTTTTGTTATAATTCCGTTTTGGTTTTTCGTGGGTTCTTGACTGTTGGTTTCGGTTTGAGTTATTTGCTCGTCCTTGGGAACGATTTCGCTTTCCATAATGGCCACGGTTAGATTCGTTGCGATTTCTGCTACCAAAACTCCTCCGTCTACTTGCTCCGATGAACTCTACCTCAAATTCAGGTAAATCTGAAAATTGAGGAGGAGTAAACTCAACGTTTATGCCTACCTCACGTTGGATTTTACTCACTGTTTTCCTTTGTGGTTTTTGGATAAGTGAAATCACGATTCCTGTTGAACCACCTCTTGCTGTCCTACCGCTTCGATGTTTGTACGCCTTCCCATTTTCGGGTGGGTCGTAATGAATTACGCAATTAACGCCCTCAACATCAATACCACGGGCTGCGACATCTGTAGCAATTAGAGCCATGCACTCACCATGTTGAAATCTAGCCATCGCTCTGTCGCGCTGCTTTTGCGACAGCCCCCCGTGGAGGGTTTGGGCTGCCAAACCATCATGAGTTAAATCGTCACCGACTCGGTCTGCTCCCGCTCGTGTTCGGCAAAATACGATTGTGCGGCCACATTTCCTAATAATTTCATTTGAAATTATTGATTTCTTGGAATTTGGCATCAACCAAAAATAATGTGTCATACTCTCCATAGACACCTCTTCTGGGCCAACTTCAATAGTTACTGGATTGGTTTGATAATCCCTAACCAATTCAGCAACCTCATGATCAAGAGTAGCACTGAACAAAATTGTCTGCCGATTCTGCTGGCATTCGTCTAAAATTTGACAGACCGGTTGCATAAACCCCATATCAGCCATTCTATCTGCTTCATCGAGAACAACAATATCGACATCTTCGAGAGATATCGAGCCTCTATCAATCAAATCGATTAATCTGCCTGGGCAAGCAACTAGAATGTCTACTCCTCGGTCTAACGCTTTGAATTGTTTTGTGTATGATACTCCGCCGTATACTGCGTACGTGTATAATCCAACCTCTCGGGAAAGAGGGTCTAGCACCTTGAATATCTGTTCAGCTAACTCTCTTGTTGGCGTTAAGATTAGCGAGGTAGGAAAGCCCGGCTCTGCCTGCTTAGTACGCTCGATTAATGGTAATCCAAAAGCGAGAGTTTTGCCTGAGCCTGTCGGTGCTCTACAACATAAATCATGGCCTAACATTCCATCAGGTATTGATTCAGTTTGAACCTCGAAAGGTTCCTTGATGCCCTGTGCATAAAGTGCTTCTACCAACCTTCTGGAGACTCCGAGATCTGAAAAAGACACCATATCCAACAAACTAAGCCGCCTTGCAGCCCTATTTGATACCCCCAGTAGGTATTTGGATTAATTTGGCTAACTGTGTGTTAATGAGTGCTAGCCGTCAGTCGATAGAAACTAGCATCGCAACAGCATTCCCGCCACCTAAACACAGGGTAACAATGCCAGATTTAGCTTCGGTTCTGCGCATGACACCGAGCATTGTTATCAAGCATCTTGTTCCGCTACTGCCAAGTGGATGACCCAACGATACGGCGCCACCATGCAGATTGAGTCTGTCATGTGGAATTCCGACCTCTTTTGCTATGGCACATGATGCTGCGGCAAATGCCTCATTGTGTTCGTAAATATCAACATCCAAAACCTTCAATGAGTTGCGTTCCAGCAAAGTATTGATTGCCGGTATTGGCGCGCTCATGACCCTGTGTGGCTCTACGCCGCTGGTACAGTAATCATCAATATAAGCGATTATTTCCCATCCATTTTGTTTGGCAGTAGATTCATCAGCCAGTAAAACGGCGCTAGCACCATCATTCAGAGTGCTGGCATTTCCTGCTGTAACTTGTCCTGATTTATTGAACACTGGTCTAAGTTTAGCGAGGGTTTCTACGTTTGATTCGGCTTTAATGCCCTCATCTTTGGCGAATAAGACATCATCTCCACGTCTCTGGGGCACGCTAACTGCAAATGTTTCCCAATCAAACCATCCTTGTTCCCACGCATTGGCCGCTCTTTGATGACTACGAACGGCAAAGTCATCCGAAGCAGTTCTGGTTATGCCTGACTCATCAGCGATTGTTTCACCGGTATTGCCCATGTGGATGTCATTGTAAACATCCCAAAGGCCGTCATGAATCATCGAATCTATAAGTTTTGAATCGCCCATTTTCTTACCCTTCCGCTGACCTGATAACAACTGTGGGGCATTTGACATACTCTCCATTCCACCGGCGATGACTACCTTGGCCTTACCAGCAGTTATGCTGCTTGCTCCAATCATTGCTGCTTCCAAGGAACTACCACAGACTTTGTTGATAGTTGTAGCCCCAGTGGATACCGGCAATCCTGCACCAAGAGCCACTTGCCTTGCTGGATTTTGTCCACAGCCTGCTTGTAATACTTGACCAAACAAGACATCGTCAATTATTCCAGATGACTTGTCGATTCCAACTCTATTACACAATTCTTTCACTGTTACAACGCCAAGTTGAACCGCTGTCATCGATGATAATGTGCCCAAGAAACTGCCAATTGGAGTCCTAGCTACTCCACAGATTACCACTCTGGGCTGGCTCATAGTTAGTCCAATGAGAACCAAGACTTCAATATGCCCATCAAAGATTGCGGTTCAATCTTGAGAAGATTTGATGAAAGAAGAGTCTTGGGATGGACATGGCGAAGTTCAAGACCGAATTTGAAACCGATCGAAATGCAAACCAAATGAGGCATGTTGAAGTTGAGATAGATTTTACTTCAAATGCCTTGGCGTCTATCCTTTACCGACAAGGTGATACAGTTGTTTTAGCCTGTTGCACCAAAGAAGCAAGACTACCAGGATGGTTTCCAAGAGATTCTACTAAAGGTTGGGTACATGCGGAGTATTCACTTTTACCCGGCTCGACCGATTCGAGATTTAGACGAGAAAGGCGCGGTGCTAAAGGCAGGACTCAAGAGATTGAACGCTTGATTGCTCGATCGCTTCGTGCCGCAGTAGATTTAGAACAACTAGGGCCGATCGCACTCAATATTGATTGTGATATCCTAAATGCCGACGGAGGCACAAGATGTGCGTCTATTACCGCCGCAAATTTGGCTCTCAGATTGGCAGTTAGAAGATTGATTGCTGACGGACAATGTCTACCACTCGAGCACAGACCGACAGATGAAGAACGTAAGTCTGGTTGGAGTGCCCCTAAACTAACTGATGCTGAAAAAACAGCTCATGAAAATAATGTCATCCCTCATGACCTTGCAGCAATTTCCGTCGGTCTAATCGAAGGTGACGTCTATCTAGATCTCGATTATGTGCTAGACTCAAATGCCGATGTGGATATGAATGTAGTTAAGACAAGCGATGGTAAATATGTAGAATTACAGGGCACAGGTGAAGAATCAACTTTTTCTGGCGAGGAGTTGTTTGCGTTGATTGCCCAGGCTGATGCCGGTCTAGATGCTTTATTTGAAGTTCAAGCAGCAATTTTGGATGGTATTAACTAGTCTTAGTTTCATTGGAAGAATTGAAATGCCAAATCATATCGCAGGTACTTGCGGGTAGGTAGCTTAGTTGGGAGAGCGCAGCACTGAAGATGCTGAGGTCGCCGGTTCAAGTCCGGCCCTACCCACCACTCCAACCAAAAAATTTAGCGTAGAAAATTGTTGTAAAATATAATCAATGCATTAATTTGGTAGTTTTGTCTATGAGTGTCATGGGCGAAGAACTTGAGCAGGTTGACGAGCCCATCGAGGAGTCTGATGTCGAGGAAAAAGCGAGGGACAAAATCGCTAAAGAACTCGAACAAATAAGGCGTAGAAAGACAAAGACAAGCAAGCGAAGATTCCTGACTAATAAAGAGGATTACGTGTTATTTGCGGGTATTGGTTATGGCATTCTGTTTGCAATTTTGTTAGTCGGTATGTCTAGTGGGATTTTCGGCTCCTCTACAACACTGGACCACAAAGCATCACAAACGTTTCTTGATACTGGAGAAGAATGTTTGAATATTGAAGATGAGCCATGGATACTTATTTTCCCAGAAAATGACGCTGAATACTTGGATTTGTCCGCCAGAAACCTACCAACTGGCTATTCGCTGATGAACTACACAATCATGGAGTATGTTGGTGAGTCATGGAGCGATGTTGTCTCAGAAGAAGTCATTGCTCAGGTATCTGGAGCCAAATCATCGATGAAAGCACCGTTTGATGAATTAGATGTCGGAGAATATCGGATACAATTCACGGTGGAAGTTTATAATCAAAGCACAGATTTGGTGAATGCTTCGATCGTCGATGGCGGAGAAATGCTTAGTAAAAACATAGATTTTGAATTAGAGATAAACAGTGGTGGATTCTTCTCATTCCTACCATTTGTTGACTCCGACTCTCATCGTGAGGTCAGGATTACCGAACCAGGACCAAGAACCTGTTGGACAACAAAAGACCTTGGTGATTGGGGCTACTTGTTGATGGCTGCAGAGTTAGGTGGCGGTCGTGAGACTGCCATGTTAACAGGCGGTACTGCCGGCATTCCTGCATGGTGGATGGCTTTTATTTCGTTGTCCTTATCAGCAGTTACCCTACTAATCATCTATCCTGTCATGTACAAGATTTATCATCAAGACACGGATGATATTCTCTCAAGAAATCACATCGCTAGAGTAGTGGAAGACATTCTTGGTAAGACTTCTAAGCGTTTGCATATAGATATTGACTGGGAGTTGTACAAACTTGAATCTCGTGAATTATCTATTGACATAATGGTGCCTTACAAAAATACCGATGGAACCTTATCTGACAGTAAAGATATCAGGGCTGAAATACTCAGAGAAATCCTTGAGGAATTTGCTATTTTCCGTGTCTTCAAACCTGTTCAACTAACTGTGAAAACGATTGGCGTAAATCAGGCGATAGATTTTGAGAGCGGAGTTGGAATTGGTGCTGGTGCAGAAGGTGCAAATGTTGAGGAAGACCAAGACTATGCTAGTTTCTTCTCCGAATTACACACCCTCTCGAGAGTTGAGGATGAGGTAAGAGATAGTCTCGACTTATTCTTCGCTAGACGTAGTGATGTCAAGATGGAAGGTGCTGTTGTTACTAGCGATGATCGAGTCATATTTGTTTCAGTCATTTACAAACCAACTCAACGATTCGCATTCTTCAGGTTCAAGAAAACTACTGATGAGGTTGAAGTAGAACTGTACCGCTACATATCTGAGCGCAACGAGGACTTGCTCGGTAGTCAAGAATTAATCGTGAAAGCGCGTAATCAAGTTTCTACCTTGGCAGATCGTTCCGGTGCCGGTAGAGTAGAGAGTGCCAACAAGGATAAGAATGACGACAGGATTGTTGCAGTTGCTAAACAAGATGGCCTCGGCGGTAGAATGTTACAAACCAACTTCATCGGAAACACGTTGTCTACAGTCGAATATATGGCCAATGAAAAGCGGGAAATGATCAACAAATGGGGATTCTGGGGTCTTATCGTATTCGTTTGGATTCCGTTTATGGCCTCAGGCGTACTGGTCGGTGCAATGTTGGGGTTGTTATCGAGAATGCAGTTTACGAGGGTTCTAGCTGCGACATTTATTGGCGGTGCTGCTGCTTCCATTACTTGGGCTTACACCGCTGAGGGCATTGTGAAATTTATGCATCAATACAAATTAGAAGCGGTCATTCCACTGATGATTATCGTATTTGTTGGAGCCGCATTCCTGCACATACGCTCGACTAAAGTGCGTCGACAGACTGAATTATTCGAAGACACCATGCTAGACAATTTCCATGCTGACGTAATAGCAAAGTATGGTGAACACTGATTGGGTGATTCCCTTGGACTACCTTAACCGTCTCGATGGGAATGCCAATAGTTGTGGTGACTTGGTGCGCATTGGTATTGTGACTGTTAGCGATCGAGCAAGCAAAGGCGAATACTTAGACGAGGGGGGGCCTGCAATACTGGAATTTTTCAAGGCAGCGATAAATAGCCCTGCCGAAGTATACTATTCTTGTGTTCCAGATGAAATGACGGAAATAAAATCTGAGTTGACGCGTTTTGCAGACGACTTAGGGTGCTCGGTAATAGTAACTACAGGTGGCACTGGGCCCGCAGATAGAGATGTCACTCCCGATGCCACAGTCGATGTATGTGAAAGAATTCTTGACGGCTTTGGGGAGCAGATGCGGGCTATCTCACTGCAATACGTTCCAACCGCAATACTATCGAGGCAAGTGGGTGGCACCAGAGGCAAATGCCTAATCTTCAATCTGCCAGGTCGGCCAAAGGCTATTCGTGAAACGATTGATGAAATTTGGCGTGCTGTCCCGTATTGTGTCGACCTGATTGGTGGGCCATATATCGATATGAATGATGATGTATGCGACGCGTTCAGGCCAAAAGATGCACGGCGCAGGTAGACCTCAAAGTTCATTCATTGACTTGATTTGCAAACACATGGTAAGGATGGAAAATTGCGGTAATTTACTAATCAGCGGGGCCACAATGGTACTGCCAGATATCACTAAAGTCGGAGACTTGAGAATCACTGATGGAGTTATTGCGGAAATCGGTGATACTGGAACATTGGAAAATCATGATAATGAGATGTTTGTCGATGGCACTGGTTTACACCTACTGCCAGGATGTATTGACCCCCAGGTTCACTTCAGAGACCCAGGCCAGCCGGAAAAAGAAGACCTTGGAAGTGGCTCCATTGCTGGCGTTAGTGGCGGTATAACCTCATTTTTAGATATGCCAAACAATGTCCCTTCGATTACAACGCTTGAAGGAATGCAGGGCAAGTTAGACACTGCTGCGGCAAAGTGTGTTAGCAATTACGGATTTTTCATCGGTGCTACTGAAGACAATGTGGAAGATTTACAAGCGGCAGTCGGAACAAAAGAAAATCCAATTGCAATTCCCGGAATTTGTGGCATAAAAATATTCATGGGTATTTCAACCGGCACTCTACTAGTATACAATAAGACCGCGTTGGAAAGAATCTTTAGCGAAACTGCTGGTTTGATTGCTGTTCACGCGGAAGATGAAGATCGGAAGAATGAAAGAAAGAAATTAATCGAAGGCCGAACTGATGTTGCTGCTCATGCATTTTACAGGGATGATATTACAGCACTATTAGCAACTAAACTATCTGTTGAATTGGCCCGTAAAACAGGGCATAGGCTACACATTTTACATCTAACCTCAGCAATTGAGGCTGATTATTTGAGTGATATCTGTAACCTACCATCAAAGGCAGAAGGATACCCGATAATCACTACCGAAGTTCTACCACAACACCTCACATTTGACGAGACTGATGTTGATGAACAGGGTGTTCGGTTGCAAATGAACCCCCCAATAAGATACAAACATGACAGAGAAACTCTCTGGCAAAGACTTGTTGATGGAACCATTCAATGTATAGCAACAGACCATGCGCCACATACCTTGGAGGATAAGCTGAAAGGTTTTCCTGCCGCACCCAGTGGAATGCCTGGAGTGGAAACCTCTCTACCAGTGATGCTAAACTACGTAAATCAAGGTAGGTGTTCGATAGAAGATGTTGTCCGATGGATGTCAACCAATGTCGCAGACTGCTACCGCATGATTGGCAAAGGCAAACTAGAGGTAGGATACGACGGCGATATTGTCCTAGTAGATATGAACCACAGCGCAGTAGTTGAGGATGAAAACTCTTGGGCGCGAGTTGGTTGGAACCCGTTTAGGGGTAGGGAATTAACCGGCTGGCCAGTACTTACGGTTGTCGATGGAATCCCGGTATTTGAAAGATCTGCGGGTACCGGTCAGAAAGGCAGATTACTAGTGGAGCCCGGTGCGGTAGGAAAACCACTGCTGATGGAACCTTGGAAATAGCCCTAAACGGTAAAAAAACTGCGTTTTTTGAAATAATGATAAATACTATCCCATAGATTTTACCTCAAGGAGATTTACTTATGAGCAGTTTAGAGGATACATTTGGAAGTGGCTATCAACAAATCATTATCGGATTTGTTGTCTTTATTTTAGGAGCATTTTGGGGCGGTCTTGAAGCAGATGGAAACATGTCTGCGTCTGACGTTTACTGGCCAGCATTAACCATGTTGGCTGGTGGTATGATTACCCTCCTTGGCATTTCTTTCGGCACTGACCATGAAGATGACAGAACCAATGATTTGATGGATGCCATCAATGACTTAACTGCGCGATTAGACAAATTAGTTGCTGCGACAACCGGAAAGGATTCTGAAGAGTGACTTTACAAGTTGTATAACTCACCATATTTCTTCTCGACGTAATCGATGAAAGGTTGAGGGGTTGGCGGTGCGCCGGTAGCATTTTGTATCAATTCACTAGGAGTCCACTTACTGCCCTGCTGGTGAATCTTGGACCTCAACCAGTCTAGCATTGGTTGCCATTGACCACTTTCAACGATTTTGTCGATATCGCCTATATCGCTTTCCATTGCGGCTAAAAGTTGCGCAGCGTATAAATTACCCAATGTGTAAGTGGGGAAGTAACCAAATGCTGCCATTGACCAATGAATATCTTGTAGACAACCAAGACGGTCCTCTGGAACTTCGATGCCGAACCATTCGCTAAACATTTGATTCCAAGTATTTGGAATGTCTTCTACCGATAGGTTGTCGTTGAATATTTTCTTTTCTAATTCATACCTGAGCATGATGTGTAGATTATACGTGATTTCATCAGCCTCAACTCTAATGAATCCTGGTTCGACGCAATTAGCGATTTTATTCAATTCCTCAGGTGTCCAATCTGGCGATTCTGGGAAATGTTCCTTGAACCATGGCAGAGCAACTTTCCAAAATGCAGGTGTTCGACCGACTTGATTTTCCCAAAATCTACTCTGTGATTCATGCACACCTAATGATACGGCATCTCCTCTTGGAGTGAAGGAATGCTCTGGATCAAGGCCTTGTTCGTACAATGCATGACCTGTTTCATGCATTACAGCATAAAGACACGAAAATGGATCTTGTTCATCAAATCGAGTGGTGAATCTTGTGTCACCAGGCCATAAACCTGCGGAAAATGGATGGGTCGATGCGTCCATTCTTCCTGCCTCAAAATCAAACCCTGTAGCACTAGAAACCAGCCTACAGAATTCTGTTTGAGCGGCAACTGGGAAGACCATGTCAGCGGGAAGTTTAGGGTCGGGATTAGTTTGCTTTGCCTGCATTATTTGTTGTAGTAGTGGTACTAATTTACCTTTAAGTCCGGCAAAAAGTGGATCATAATCGCTCACTTTCATGCCAAACTCATACTCATCTAGTAACACATCATAGCGCGTGGTCTCAACGCCATAATAATCAATTTTTTCGTTTGTCATACTGATTAATTTAGCCAAATGTGGTTTGAATTTAGCAAAGTCGGATTCGGCTCTTGCCTCTTGCCATGCAACCAATGCTTGAGATCTAGCTAGTGCGAATTCAGCAACGAATTTTGAGGGCAATTTAACCGCTTTATCATAGCGCCTCCTCACTTCCCTGACATTTGCTTGTTGGTCTTCAGTGAGCGAACTATCGCTCTCTAGTTGTTCAATCATCTCACAAAATGACTCGTCAATAACTCTTGCATGTTGTTCTTTGGCTAACCAAGACATAATTTCTGACCTAGATTTTGCCCCTTTTGCTGGCATAATCGTTTCTTGGTCCCATCCAAGATGCCCTTGTATAGCGCTTAGCTTGTGAATATCTTTCACCCTTTCAATAAATACCTCATAACTCGCCATAGATGGCTGAATGAACACACCCTCAATAAGGTAACCTATAACAAAAGAATCTCAAATGTAGCACACACATTCAAGACCTTAACCTGTATCAGATTAACCATGGCGAGGAAAAAGCAGGATGGCCCTGATGATACTCGTCCAGAACAGGATGATGATTTGGAGGATATTGTCGATTCTGTTATCGGTATCGGTGACAAAACCACTAATTCAGAAAGCACCGAAAATGATGAAGCATCCATCGAGGAATTGTTAAACACCTCTGCAAAGATGGTGGTCGAGACTTGTATGGATATCAGAAGAGGGGAAAATGTACTTATTGTCTGTGATCCAACCACTGGTGAGATAGGCCAAGCACTTCATGAAGCTACCATCAAAAAATCTGAACGTGTTTTGCTCATTGTAATGCCAAAAGCCAAACATCACGGTGAGGAACCTCCCACCCCTGTAGCAAATTTGATGCGCCAACAACAAGTAGTTTTAGCCCCAACAAAATATTCTCTTACCCACACAAAAGCAGTAAGGCAGGCCCTTAGAGATGGGGCGAGGGTTGCCACTATGCCCGGAATAACCAACGATATGTTCACTCACGGCGGGATGGCTGCAGATTTCAATAAAATCAAGAAACGAATTAGTAATTTAGGCCCGTACTTCAGGAGACGGCGTATTGTTAACGTTAAGTCTAACCAAGGTACAGACATTACCTTTGAAGTCAATTGGCGTGAATGGAAATTAGATGATAATGGGATATGTAACCGTCCAAAAATGCTGACCAATCTCCCCGCCGGAAAGGCCTTCATCATGCCACGGGAAGGCACCATGAATGGGGTGTTGATGATTGATGGTTCATGGGATTCAACATTACTCGATGAACAAATCGAACTACAAATCGAAAATGGCATGGTAGTAGATGTCAAAGGCGGACAAATCGCAGCTAACATTAGACAAGAATTTGGCGAAGTCGCCAAGAAACTTCGCTCAAAAGAGCGAGAAAATGTCTGGACGGTTGCTGAGTTTGGTTTTGGGATGAACGATCAAGCTAGAATGGGAGGCAATGTGCTTGAGGATGAAAAACGTCTGGGAACCTGTTATTTCTCAATCGGTGATAATTCCGCACTGGGGGGTTCGTCTTCGGTTGGAATCCATATCCCTGGAGTATTGACAAATCCCAGTGTCTGGCTGGATGAATCACAAATTCTAGAAGATGGTGAATTTATTCTAGACATCTGATTAGTTCAAATTTTGAGTACCGCAAACCGGACAAAATCGCCAATAAGGATCAATCCCGATTCCACAACCGCGGCAATTTATCCCTGAACGAATTGTTGGTTGTATAGGTTGGTTCCACATTTGTTGTTGTGGGACTTGCGGTGGCGCTTGACTAATCGGTTGATTTCTAACCACTGGCTGAGGGGCAATATTTTGTGGTGGAATAGGACGAGGAGTGTTGCTTTGAGGTGGCAGTACCTGTCGATTTGTTGCCTCTGGTTTTTTCACCGGCTTCCTGACTGGAGCAACAGGTTTTGGTAGATTAGAGGCAACCTTTTCTGCTGCAGGAGAGGCAACAAATTCTGATAATGACATTTTTCCATCATCATCTTTATCGGCAGATTTGTGTAATTCTTGCGACTCCTCAACAGTTATTCCTGCCGCATCTGCTAGTTCTTCGGGCGACAAGGTTCCATCATCATCTTTATCGGCTTGGACAAACATTTCAGCCGCACTAACGAAGGTTTCTTCCACTTCTTCCGGAGATTCAGGTTCAATCATTGCTTCCGGATCATCTACTAATTCAGCACCTGAACCTGATTCTGGTTGTCTCGCTACATCTACAGTTGATGTTGCTATTTGTTCTGGCTCTGGTTGTGCCATCATACCAAAAGCACCCTCAAAGGCATTATCAGTCACTTTTGCCGCTTTTCTATCAGTTAACTTACTGTCAACAGAAATCTGCTCAATCGGTTTTGGAGACTGTTCAACTTTGACCGTTTTACCGGGCAAGGGGACTGAAACCTGTTGTTCTGAATTTAAATTTGGCACCGGGTTTTTTGCAATATCTCGTTGCCGTTCGGTGATTGGTAATTCAGTTTCTGTTGCGCCTGGATTGTCTGTCTTACCAGTGTCTTGCTTTGGTCTTGCTGGTGCTTTGGGGATGGTGCGCTCTGCTACCATTGGAATATTTGTCAAATCTACGGTTGAATTCATTAGATGAGAAATTGGTATTGGATGTCCGATTACATCAAGTGCCGAATCAAATTCATCTGCAATGTCAATCAATAATGAACTATTTGCAGTAACATCCTGCAACATCTCGGACAACGTAAGGTAGTACTTCATAACCTCATCAGGCCCACCTGTCGATTGAGCTATCGCTAGAAGCTTTAGCATGTTCATCGGATCTGATAGGCGTTTTAGGGAGTCATAATGAGGTTTGGTAATATCAGGTTCCTCGTTTGGTGACTCTTCTCCCTGCGAATTGGGCAGCCCGAGATAATGTAAAACTGGGTCTGTGAAACTCATCAACCCTAAATGTCCCGATACTAGAAAATAAATTTCTCCTCCCTCACAATTTAGAACTTTACTTGCCTCCTCAAAATCGAATTCACC
>CEUK01021567.1_pt1 | contig 15207 bp, 12 predicted proteins | sample 356451 | NCBI WGS metagenome assembly CEUK01 (sample SAMEA2622843, study PRJEB7988) | marine metagenome | isolation source: saline water (ENVO:00002010), including
ATCTAGCAAATGAAAATACAAAATTTTCAATTTACCCAAAAAAAGAAAATATTTTTCATGCATTTAATTTGTGTCCCTTCAAAAAATGCAAAGTGATAATTTTAGGTCAAGATCCCTACCATAATAAAGATCAAGCTAATGGACTTTGTTTCTCAGTTAATAAAGGAACTCCTATTCCAAAATCATTAAAAAATATCTTTAAAGAAATATCTGAAGACTTAAAAATTATAACACCTAAACATGGTGATTTGTCTAATTGGGCAACACAGGGGGTTTTACTTATTAACTCTTTTTTAACAGTTAGAAAAAAGCTTCCTAAATCACACCAAAAAATTGGCTGGGAAACTTTTATTGATAATATTATTAAGATCATTTCAACAAAAAAAAAAAATATGATCTTTATTCTTTGGGGAAATTATGCGCAAAACAAAATTAAATTAATTGATTCCGATAAACATTTTATTTTAAAAGCAAAACATCCATCTCCGCTATCTGCACACAGAGGTTTTTTTGGATGTAAGCACTTTTCTATGACTAATAGTCTACTGAAAAAAGTAAAAAAACAACCTATAATATGGAGATTATAAAAAAAATATCACTATTACTTTTCTTGCCATTAAGTTTAACAGCTCAAAATGATGATGTTTTAGATGATATTAATAAATATTTAAAAAATAAAAAAAATCAAAATACTGAAATTATTTTTGTGTCAATTAAAAAACAAAAGTTGTTTCATATTGTAAACAGACAAGTATTATCAAATTATATTATTTCAACATCAAAATATGGCATAGGTAACAAAAATGGAAGCAATAAAACTCCAACTGGCCTACATCAAATTAAACAAAAAATTGGAGATAAAGTACCAATAAATGGAAGGATGATCGGAAGAGTTTTTACTGGAGAAATTGCTGAAATTTACAATGATAATAGAGTTAGTAAAACAGATGATATTACTAGTAGGATCTTATGGCTAGATGGATTAGAAATCGGTGTAAATAAAGGAGCAAATATTGATTCATTTAATAGATATATTTATATTCATGGAACTTCAGAGGAAGGTAGATTAGGAGAGCCATCCTCTAACGGATGCATAAGAATGAAAAATAAAGATATAATTGACTTGTATAAGAAAATAGAAGTTGGTACTTTGGTACTCATTTTATAATTTAAAATTTACACTATGGAAATTCTTATTTTAATATTTCTAGTTATCTTAATTGTTATCAATTTAAAGAATAACACAAAAAATGATGATAAAATCAATAAAGACAATATAGAGAAATCACAGAATGAATTAATTCAAAAAAATGAAAAAATAAATAATCTAGAAGAAGATATTAAAATTTTAAATGCTAAGATGATTTCATTTGAACAACTTAAAACTGAAAAAACACAAATTAGTGAAAGATTAAATTTAATAGAACAAGAGAGAAATAATTTAAAAAATGAAATTAATAAGTTGATTAGCAATGAAGAAAATAGAAATGAAACATTAAGAAAATCTATTGAGTCAACAAATACTTTACAAAAAAATTTACAATTAGAAATTGCTCGTGTTAATGATGAAAGAGTAGAAAAAGAGAAAGAAATTCAAGAAAAGATGAAAAGAAATTGGGGAGATCATGAAAAAGATGTTCAAAGACAAATACAATTGATTTGTAATAATCATATAATTAAATACATTGGACAGGAAGACTTCCCTCACTCAAGAAACAAACCTGATAATTGTATTGAGATAATGGATCAGCTTATAATATTTGATGCTAAAAGTCCAGCCAATGATGATCTTAGTAATTTTCCAAAATATATAAAAGACCAAACAGAAAATCTTAAAAAATATGCTAAACATGATAATGTAAAAAAAGATCTTTTTTTAGTAATACCATCTAATACCTTAGCTGTAATAAATCAATACTCATATAACATAGGAGATTATAATGTTTACGTTATCACAAAAGATTCTTTAGAGCCCATAATAATTAGTTTAAAAAAAATAGAAGAATATGAGTTTGCAGAAAAACTTAGTCCTGAAGAAAGAGATAACATATGCAGAATCATTGGTAAGTTTGCCCATACAACAAAGAGAAGAATTCAAATAGATCAATTTTTTGCTAATGAATTTTTAGATACTCTCAGCAAAACAGGATCATTACTACCTAGAGAAATTTTAGAAAGTGTTATTCAATTTGAAAATGCTGAAAAATTAAATCCACCTATGGAAAAGAGAAAAAAACAAATTTTAACAAAAGATCTTAAAATACAATCTGATAAAATTAAAAAAGAAATTGAATTAAGAGAAATCCCTGATATAGAAGCAAATATTGAATTTAAAGATGAAAAAAGATAAAAATTATATTTTTGGTGTTAGACCCATTATAGAAGCAATCAAAAGTGGTAAAACAATTGATAAACTTTTTATTCAAAAAGGACTTCACAATGATTCTTTCATTAAATTATGGAAGCTAGTTAGAGAAAATAGAGTTAATTATAAGCATGTACCTTTAGAAAAAATTAATAGACTTACAAAAAAAAATCATCAGGGTGTTTTTGCATATATTTCACCAATAGATTTTTTCAATATAGAAAATATTATTCCAGAACTATATGAAAAGGGAAAAGTACCTTTGATATTAGTTTTAGATAGAATAACAGATGTAAGGAATTTTGGTGCAATTGCTAGAACTGCTGAATGCGCTGGTGTAAATTGCATTATACTACCTGAAAAAAATTCTGTCGCTATCAATTCAGATGCCATGAAAACATCATCGGGAGCATTAAATAATATTAAAATTTGTAAAACCTGGAATTTAAAAGTCACAATCGAACTGTTAAAAAAAAGTGGTCTACAGATTGTTGCTTGTACTGAAAAAACTGAAAATAAAATTTATAACATTAATTATGTGCGTCCAACAGCTTTAGTTCTTGGTTCAGAAGAAAATGGTATTTCTAGCGAACTTTTAAAAATGAGTGATGAAAAGGTTAAAATCCCTATCTATGGCAAAACAGAATCATTAAATGTTTCTGTTGCAAGTGGAGTAATTTTATATGAGGTACTTAGACAACGAAATAAAACAATTTAAAATTTATGAAATGGTATGAAACTTGGTTCGATTCAAAGTATTACCATATACTTTATAAAAATAGAAACCACAAAGAAGCTGAAAATTTTATTGATAATTTGATTTTAAAATTAAAAATTAACACAAATCATAAAATTCTTGATGTAGGTTGTGGTAGAGGAAGACATTGTATATATTTTAATAAGTTAGGTTTTGAAGTTACTGGAATAGATTTATCTAAAAAAAGTATAGATTTCGCTAAAAAAAATGAAACTAATAGCTTGAAATTTTTTGTGCATGACATGAGAAAAGATTTTGCAAACGAAAAATATGATATTGCAACAAATTTATTTACGTCATTTGGATATTTTCAAAATGAAATAGATAATCAAAAAACAATAAATGCGATAAATAATAATCTTAAAATAGGAGGAGTTTTAATTTTAGATTTTATGAACATTAATAAAGTTAAAAAAACTCTAAAATCTCAAGAAATGCTGAAGATTGACGGTATAAATTTTTATATTAATAAAAAAATAACCAAATCTCAGATTATTAAAAATATCTCTTTTAAACATAAAAACAAAAATTATAGTTATGAAGAAAGAGTTCAACTATTATCAATAAATGATTTTACTAAATTAATAAACAATTCAAAAATGAAAATTGTAGATATATTTGGTGATTATCAACTAAAAAAATATAATAATAACACATCAGAAAGATTAATTTTAATTTGTAAAAAATAATTGTAGTTTTTATGTTACTTTTGTACGTCTAAAAAATCTTAAATCAAAAGTATAATGGATAATAATTCTGAAAAAAAATGCCCTTATGGATTTGATAATCCTAAGCATACTAAAGCTGGTTCATTCAATAATTCAAACTGGTGGCCTAATCAATTAAATTTGAAAATTCTTCATCAAAATTCTTCATTAACCAACCCAATGGGTGAAAAATTTGACTATTCAAAAGAATTTAATAGCCTTAATTTTAATGATCTTAAAAATGACTTATATAATTTGATGACTGACTCACAAGAATGGTGGCCTGCAGATTATGGACATTATGGACCTTTCTTTATAAGAATGGCATGGCATAGCGCAGGTACATATAGAATAGGTGACGGAAGAGGTGGCGCATGCTCTGGAACTTTAAGATTTGCCCCATTAAACAGTTGGCCTGACAATGGAAATCTTGATAAAGCTAGAAGATTGTTATGGCCAATTAAACAAAAGTATGGAGCTAAAATATCATGGGCAGATTTAATGATTCTAGCTGGTAATTGTGCTTTAGAATCAATGGGATTCAAAACATATGGGTTTGGTGGAGGACGGGAAGATATATGGGAACCTGAAGGAGACATATATTGGGGTCCAGAAACAGAATGGTTAGAAGATAAAAGATATACAGGAGACAGGAATTTAGATAATCCTCTTGGTGCTGTTCAAATGGGCTTAATATATGTAAATCCAGAAGGACCAAATGGAAAACCAGATCCAATTGCTTCGGCTAAAGATATAAGAGAAACATTTGCTCGAATGGCAATGAATGATGAAGAAACTGTTGCATTAATTGCTGGAGGACATACTTTTGGTAAAGCCCATGGTGCAGGAGATCCAACAAATGTTGGCCCTGAACCTGAAGGAGCTCCAATTGAAGAAATGGGATTTGGATGGAAAAATTCTTTTAAATCTGGAAAAGGAGCTGATACCATCACAAGCGGTTTAGAAGGAGCTTGGACACCAACACCCATTAAATGGGATAACAGTTATTTTGACACACTATTTGGTTATAAATGGGAGTTAACCAAGAGCCCAGCAGGAGCACAGCAGTGGACTCCTATAAATGTTCACGAATCTCATCTTGTTGATGATGCTCATCTAGATTCTGTAAAACACGCTCCTATGATGGCAACAACTGATTTGGCTCTGATAAAAGACCCTGAATATTTAAAAATATCTAAACGTTTTCATCAAAACTTTGATGAGTTTGAAGATGCATTTGCTAAAGCATGGTTTAAATTAACACACAGAGATATGGGGCCTTGTTGTAGATATTTAGGCCCGGAAGTGCCTACTCAAGAATTAATTTGGCAAGATCCAATTCCTAAAAATAATTATAATTTAGTTAATGATACTGATATTAAAAAATTAAAAGATATAATCGCTAATTCAGAACTAACAAATTCCGAATTAATATCTACCGCTTGGGCATCCGCTTCAACATACAGAAGTACAGATAAAAGAGGGGGTGCTAATGGTGCAAGAATTGCTTTAAAACCACAAATAGATTGGGAAATCAATCAACCTAAAAAGCTTAAAAAAATCATTGAAAAGCTAAAAACAATTAAAGATAGTTTTAACAGTTCAGATACTGAAACAAAAATATCACTTGCTGACCTTATTGTATTAGGAGGTTATGTAGGTATAGAAAATTCTGCGAGAAAAGCTGGTTTAAAAATCAATATAGAATTAGATCCCGGCAGAAATGATGCAGAACAATCTAATACTGATATAGATTCTTTTAATGTTTTAGAACCAAAAATAGATGGCTTTAGAAATTATGTTCCCAACAATCATTTAATAAAAGAAGAAGAGTTTTTACTTGACAAAGCACATCTTTTATCTTTAACTGCACCAGAAATGACAGTTTTGCTAGGCGGATTAAGAGTTCTGGATATAAATTATGGTAACTCTAAAAATGGCGTTCTAACAAATAATCCTGGCAATTTAACAAATGATTTCTTTTTAAATTTATTAGATATTAATACTAAATGGACATCAATAAGTGGTTCAAATTTATACGAAGGAAGAGACAGAGAAACAAATGATATTAAATGGATGGCAACCAAATGTGATCTAATTTTTGGTTCAAACTCTCAATTAAGAGCAATAGCTGAAACATATGCTTGTGATGATTCTAAAGATAAGTTTGTAAAGGATTTCGTTAAGGTATGGAAAAAAATAATGAATCTTGATAGGTTTTAATAATTAAATATTTAAATATGGTAACACTAGTTGGCAAGAAGGCTCCAAAATTTTCATCACCAGCAATAGTTGATGGTAAAAGAGTTGAAAATAATTTTAGCTTAGAAAAGTTTATTGGGCAGAAGTATGTTGTTTTATTTTTTTATACAAAAGATTTTTCTGGGATATGCCCATCTGAACTTCATGATTTTCAAAGTAAATTAAATGAATTTAAATCAAAAAATGTAGAAGTTATTGGTTGCTCTACTGATACGGAAGAATCTCATTTAGCATGGTTAAATATCGATAAAAAAAATGGTGGCATTAAAGGAATAACATATCCATTAATTGCAGATACAACTAAAACCATTAGTTACAATTATGGTACACTTATGGGAAATTATGAAATAAATGAAAATAACACATTAGAAGCTAACGGCCCAATGATTGCACTAAGAGGTTTATTTTTAATTGATAAAAATGGAATTATTCAGCACCAACTTGTGAATTACTTTACTTTGGTTAGAAATGTTAATGAGATCCTGAGAATAGTAGATGCTCTACAATATTTTGAAAAAAATGGAGTGTTTTGCCCTGTTGTTAGATAAAACATATACATAAATTTCACTAAACTATTTTTTAATTATATAAAAATGGATTATAAGAGGTTTTATCTAAAACTTTCAATCAATATTTTCCCCCCTTTACTTTTTAACAGGATTTACTTAAAGTCTATTTCCTCAGACTATAGAGAGATGAATGTTGTTTTAAAAAAATCTATTTTCAATATAAACTACTATAAATCTATATTTGGCGGAAGTATTTTCTCAGCTTGTGACCCATATTTTCCAATTATGTATTATTATATTTTTAAAAATAAAAAATTAAAAGTGTGGGTAAAAAAAGCCGAAATTAATTATTTAAAACCTGCAGAATCATCACTTAGATTAAATTTTAAAATAGAAGAATCTCAAGTAAATAAAATAGAAAATATATTACAAGAAAAAGGTAAAATTGAAATTACTAATGAAGTAAATGCAATTAATACTAAAAATATTATTTGCGCAAATGCAAAAATCACTGTTTACTTAAGAGATCTGAATTATAAATATTAAAAATTATTTTTTTTTATGAGGACAACCGCATATGCAGAAACACCTTCTTTTTTACCAATAAATCCTAATTTTTCTGAAGTTGTTGCTTTTATTGAGATATTTTCTTGATCTAAAGATATACAATGAGATAGGGTTTTTTGCATTTCATTTATATATTTTTCAATCTTTGGCTCTTGTAGACATATTGTAGAATCAATATTATTTATTGAATATCCATTTTTTTTAAGTAAGCTATCAACTTCTTTTAGTAAAACTTTACTATCAATATTTTTAAAGCGTGGATCCGAATCTGGAAAATGCTTACCTATGTCTCCTAAATTTGCAGCTCCTAGTAAAGCATCACAAATAGCATGAATTAAAACATCGGCATCAGAATGACCATAACTTCCTTTCTCGTAAGGGATCTTTATTCCTCCTAACCAAAAATCTAACCCCTCTCTTAATTGATGTATATCAAAACCAAAACCTATTCTCATTTAATTATGAACCTTGTAATTCTCCAAAATCAAAAATTAATGTAAATCTCATTGTATTTGCTAAAGGATTGCTTCCGTTAATTGAACGACTAGCATTTACTAAATATGAAAAATCTAGTGCAAAAACATTATATTTAACTCCAGAACCAAAAGTAAAAAACTTTCTACCACCTTTTGTATCATGTTCATTAAAATAACCAGCACGAATTGCAAACTGGTTTGCATACCAATACTCGGTTCCAAATGAGTAATTTAATTCATTGAATTCTTCCTTTACACCTCCTGGAGCATCCCAAAAGGATTGAAAAATTCCACTAACAACTGATACATCTGGATTCATTCCTGCTGACCATGTTTCGTTGTTAGGATCGTAATTTGTTGGAGGAGTTGGAACTAAAAGTTTATTGATATCAAAAGCTATCGTTATGTTGTTATAATCATCAAATTCAGTTCCTAATGATGTTCCTATTCTTAAATTAATTGGTATAAAATCTCGTACACTAGTTTCAGTATATGAAACCTTATTTCCAATATTTGATATATTACATCCAACTGCCATATCGAAAGGTGTTCTTGCAATATTTATATTAGTTGAATAATATCCAGAGATATCCGATGCTATTGATATCCCTGGTTTAGTTGGTATACCTCCGGCTGCTTGTCCTCCAGTAAGATCGGAATATATATATCTTGCTGAAATGGCTAATGAAAACTTATCAGCTAGCTTTCTGGCATAAGCGGTTCCTATAGCAAACTCATTGGGTTTATATTGACCTAACTCAGTTCCATTAATGTCAGTAAAAGTTATATCTCCTAAAGAAAAATAACGTAATTCAAGACCTATTGTTTCTTTATCATTTATTCTTCTATATCCTGATAAATAGGACAGATTTATATCTGGAACAAGTGCCCTTAGCCATGGAACATAAGAAACAGAAAAACCCATGTTATCTTCAACAAAAGCAAATTTTGCAGGATTCCAATGTAATGAATTTGCATCTGGACTTGTTGCAACTCCAACATCTCCCATTGATCCAGAACGAGAATCAGGAGAAATTAATAAAAAAGGCATTGCAGTAGTAATAGTATTTAATCTGTCAGAACCTGTTAAAGAGCTACCGTCAATATCAGCTCCTGTCCCAGATTGAGAATAGGATTTATATCCTATAAATAATAATAATACAAACAGATACTTTCTCATTAGTTTAATTTGTTGCTAATATAATTTATTTTACTAGTTAATAACGTATTTATTGTGGCATTATTATTAATCTTAACGACTTTGATAAAAATTGTCCATCTTTTCTGTTTGCATTTAGTTGTGCAACATATATACCATTACTTACTCTTGCCCCAAAATCATTTGTACCATCCCATAAAATAGGCCCTAATTTATATCCATCATCATTAAATTGTTCATTAATTTTTTTTACTAAACGTCCATTTATAGAGTATATACTTAATTCAATATCTAACAACTGATTTGCTTGATTATGTTCAAAATAAAAAGAGGTTGAATACTGAAAAGGGTTAGGATAACAAGAAAAATCTTCAATTGTAAAATCAGCTCCATCAACAACTGTAAAATTTATTGTTTTTTCAGAAGAATTATTAAAAACATCCCAAACCTTTAAAGTGAGTGTATGTTCACCAAGATCTAAAGAACTTAATGGAAATGAAATAAATCCTCTTGTAAAATCATCTCTAACTGCTTGATAATAGTCATTTAGAATATAAGGCTCAGAATTTTTATTATTTAAAATAGCAGTAATATCATGACCAATACCATTGCCAACAGTATTTATTCCACTAATATCAAAAATATCTGCAATTAAAATAGGATTTCTATTAGTTATCCCTCCATTTAAAAAATCTCTATTGTTCATAAATAAAGATATTTCTGCTTCATCATAATCATAAATAATATTATCTGCTGAACCCCCAATGATAAAATTTTCATCACTACCAGAAGCATCCAACATATTATTATCTTCAACTGCATAATAACTTATTTTTCCATTTCCATATTTGTAAGAAATATCTTTAGGAACAATAAATGAAAATGAAAACTCACCATTAACTACTGAAGCTAAACCTTTATAAATAATATTATTCTGATCTCTGTAAGGCATGGGAGTACAAGATTCTTGTCCTAATGTTGAACGAGTAATTTCTTTATCTAAAACTGTAATATAAACTTTCCCATTAAAATCATATAATCCATAATCATTTACAATTTTTCCGTCTATAGTTACAGTTTCTAGTGCTTTTAAAGTATCCCCAATTTCGGTAGTTTCAATATTTAACTTAGGATATGCTAATTTTAGTGCTGGATCTCCCAAAAGTGTAAAATTTCTATTATTCATTCCAGAACCACTTAATTGTTTTGTTTTTTTAAAAATTTGCCCTAGTGTAGGGTATTCATTATTATTTTTTTCAAATAAAACATTAATAAACTTATTATTGAGATTATAATTAGGAGCAGAATAAACCAATCTTGTGGTACTTAACAATCCTATTGCACCCCCATTTGGGTTAAGCAAAACATATTCTCCTGCAGACATTTTAGAGGGATCATCAAAATATGAAAATTTACAAGTTGCTGTCATAAACAAAGGCATTGCTTGATTATCCCAACTCTGAATCTGCTCAATTTCAAGAATTCTTTCTTGAGCCCACCCAAGTACACCTCCATGACCTGTATAATTAACTAATAAAGAACCTTTATTAATTCTATTATTAATTGCATCTTGAGTTGCTTGACTCCTTGGTCCACCTGGGGTAGATTCCTGTAAATAATTATCAAGATAAATTTTAGTAATATTTATATTGGGGTAAGAATCATCAACAATATTAGCTAAACTATCAGCTTGCCACATATGAGTGTTTCCATCATTCGCATCTCCATCGTCAGCTATAAACGTAACATTATTTCTCCAAGCACCATAATTTTCATTTGAATAATATCTAATTATTTTATCAACAATAACATTAGCTTGGTTTAAATTTGATACAGGTAAACGTCCTATACCTATGTCTATTAGGTCATTCACAAATAATCCTTCATGAGAATCCAAAAGTCCAAAGTAGTCATCAGTAACATAACTTTTTGTCGGATCTGTAGAATTTACAGATTGATAAGTAGGTATGTAATTTGTATTATTAGGAATTCTATCTTTTGGGTCATATGAACCATCTCCAAATAAGAGTAAATATTTTAAGCTTGATTCTGGACGTTGATAAAGCATTTTTAAAAAATCTCTAATAGCAGTTACATCTTGCATTCCTGAAGAAAATTCATTATAAATTTGATCAGGTGTTACAACTAGTGTAACTAAATCGCTTTCGTTTTGATGAAATTCTGACAGGCGAATTGCTGCATTAGTAAATTTAGGGTGTGTAACTATAACATATTCTATGTTACTGGAGATATTATGTAGATTTTGATTATTTATTTTTCCAATCAAATATGGTGTTTTGTAGCTAGAGCTTTTAAAAGCAATATATTCACAAAATTTATTTAATGAATCATTGAACAAAACTTTATTATTATTAGTTAGTGTTTTAATTTGTGTAATATTTTTAGGATCAGTAATATCCCATATATCAATTAAAGAAGCATTATCGATTTCAAATTGACCTATACTATGTTCTGAGCTTTTAAGATTTCTAAATATCATAAAATCATCACTCATAATTAAATTTCTTCTGTAATTTATTTGGATAAAGTCCAGCCAAGCTTCTGCACTAGAATTATCACTTAAATATTCTAAATTGATTGAAACATTTGATGTATTACTTATGTAAGAAAAATTCTTTTCTCTAATTTTCGCATATTCAGTAGCAAAATTTGTAACTATATTAGGAATAGAAATCAAACCAATAAAAGAATTATTAGCTCTCACTCTAAATTCCGATGATGTCAATGATCTTGCAGCAACAGAAATTTTTATATCTAAAGAATAATTTGAATTAATATTAGGAAAATTAAAATCAAAAAATTGATTTTTATCAAAATTAAAACTCTCACCCATCCATTTTTTTCCAGATTTGATAAGATTATAAGTCTCTAATTCATGTACTTGATAATCATTAAATGAAGAGATATTAGTTGTAGCATTAGTGACAATTGATTTTTCTTGGATACGTTTTCCAGTACTCTCTTGATCTACATTAATAAAATAGTATACATTATCAGAGTACAAATGTCTATGATGATTAAAATTCTGTGATATAGAATCGAATTTCCAAACATGAGGAGATTGCCCATAAAATAAAATATAATCTTCGTAATCAAAAAAATTGTTATTGTTTAAATCATGAATTTTGATAGAATTCTCAATTAAATCGTCGTATCTAAAATCAGAATTTAGAGATGGAAGCATTCCTCCTCCATTTCCATAAATTTTTATGTTACTAATATTTACATTAGAAACGTCAATCCCCATTGAGTTTAAATCGGAATAATCTAATTTATATACAGAATTTTGATTAGTAGCAATCTTATACCATTCACCAGAAGAAAGAACAGAGTTATATTGAGATAACGCAATCTTGAAGAATATAAATGTAAAAAATAATAAAAATTGTGTTTTCTTCATTTGAAGCAAAATTACCATATCATTTGTAAAAAAACGTGCAAATACAACATTTATTATACAATTTCTATTGAACAAAACAAGAAAACGAATAATTTGTTTATTTTTGTGGAAATCAAATCAAATAAAATTATTAATGCTGAAGAAAATAATTAAAATTTGTTTAGTAACATTTACTATTATGTTTTTTAGTAAAAACAGCTATTCACAAGATCCTGCATTTAGTCAATTTTATGCCAATCCTTTGTACTTAAATCCTGCGTTTGCTGGTGCATCAAAAGATGGCTGTCCAAGAGCTAATTTAAATTACAGAGATCAGTGGCCTGGAATTGGCAGAACATATGTGACAACCTCTGCATCCTGGGACCAACATGTTAATAGTGTTAATGGTGGATTAGGTATTATTGTTTCTCAAGATAGAAGTGGTGCAGGTAATCTCAATACCTCACATGCATCTGTTTTATATTCTTATCATTTACCAGTTAATCGAAAGATTTCAATTAAAGCTGGATTTGAAGCTTCATATAGAATGATTACTCTTGATTGGACTAACTTAACTTTTGGTGATATGATTGATCCTCAATATGGATTTATTTATCCTACAAATGAAGATATAGTTAATTACCCAACTACAAAAAGTTTTCCAGACTTTTCTACTGGGCTATTAGCCTATACAGAAAATTTCTTTGCCGGTTTTGCAGCACATCATTTAACTCAACCTAATCAAGGATTCATTAGTGAAAGTGAACTTCCAACAAAAATTACAGCACACATTGGAGGAAACTTTCCTTTGAGTAAATATAAAAATACTGTTACGACAATATCTCCAAATTTTTTATATCAAAAACAACAAGATTTTCAACAGTTTAATTACGGAGTTTATGTTAATAGAGGTCCAATAGCTGGAGGATTATGGGCAAGAAATAGTGCTAAAAATTTCGACTCTTTCATTTTAATGATTGGTTTAATTCAGAATTCATTTAAATTTGGTTATAGTTATGATATAACTGTGAGTAATTTAAAAAATAGTAATACACTTGGGGCACATGAATTATCATTCACACTTTTCATGCCATGTAAATCTAGGACAAAATCATTTAACACAATAAGTTGTCCTCAATTTTAGTTTATTTAAAAATATAATTATGAAAAACATATTTAACTTAACAATCTTCATTTCCTTATCTTCTTGTTTATTTTTTTCATGTTCTAGCACAAAGAAGGAATCATCTTCTACCGGATGGGAATACAATAATTCCAAAAATGGTGGGTTTGAACTAAATACAAAATTTGAAGAGCAAGAAACCGGACCAGGACTAATGTTTATTGAAGGAGGAACGTTCACTATGGGTAGAGTTGAGCAAGATGTCATGTACAGCTGGGATAATGTTCCACGAAGAGTGACTGTATCATCTTTTTATTTAGATGAAACTGAAGTAACTAATGCTGATTACTTAGAATATTTGTATTGGACAAAACGAATGTATAACAATTCTTATCCTGAAGTTTATAAAAAAATATTACCTGACACTCTTGTATGGAGAGATAAATTAGGCTATAATGAACCATTCGTGAACGCATATCTTAGACATCCTGCTTATAGAAATTATCCAGTTGTGGGAGTTAGCTGGCAACAAGCTACAGATTATTGTGCTTGGAGAACAGATAGAGTTAATGAAAGAATATTAATTGATGCCGGAATATTAAAAGAAGATAAAGATGGTGATCAAGGAGATGATAACACTTTCAACACTGAAGCTTATCTTAAGGGGCAATACGAAGGTGTTGTAAAAAGAAATCCAAAAAATCTTACTAATGAGAATTATGGTAGTGGAGAAAAAACAAGAATTATTAGAATGGAAGATGGCCTTTTACTGCCTGATTATAGACTCCCAACAGAAGCTGAATGGGAATTTGCCGCATTAGGTTATGTTGGAAATACGATTGAAGAAAATATTGGTGATAGAAGATTATACCCTTGGAATAGTGGATCAATGAGAAATCCACATCCAAAAAATCAAGGTGAAATTATGGCTAATTTTAAAAGAGGTAGAGGTGATAATATGGGTGTTGCAGGAAATTTAAATGACAATGCTGATATCACAGCTCCTGTAAGATCTTATTGGCCAAATGATTATGGACTTTATAACATGGCAGGAAATGTATCTGAATGGGTAATGGATGTTTATCGTCCTGAGTCTGAAAATACTGCCAGAACAGATCATAGAGTCTTTAGAGGAAATGTTTTTAAAACTCAATCTAGAGATGATGAAGGAAATATAATAGAGAAAGATAGTTTAGGAAAAATAGTTATGGAAGGTGTAAATGAAAAAGGAAATGCTTACAGAAGAAACTATAAAAAATCTGATAATATTAATTTTCTAGATGGAGATATGGAGTCTCATATCACAAACGGTACTAACTGGTTAGATACAACTGAAAATGAAAACTCATCTTATGATCAGAGACTTGTAAAAATTGATAAATGGAATCAAGAAGCAAATAAATATCAAGATGGAAACAGTGGCAACAGTAATGAAATGTATAGATATGGAGAGTCATCACTTATTTCTGACAGAACAAGAATTTTTAAAGGTGGTTCTTGGGCTGATAGAGCTTACTGGTTAAACCCTGGAACAAGAAGGTTTCTAGATCAAGATCAATCTAGTAGCGCAATTGGATTTAGATGTGCAATGGATAGAATGGGGAGTCCTACATCAAATAGTAAAAGAAATACTAGAAAAGGAGTAGATTATAGTAAAAAGATAAAATAAGATTTAATTATAAAATTCAAAAAACCTCATAAATATGAGGTTTTTTTTTAAGTGAATATTTCCAAAATATATAAAATTTTTGAGCAGTACCCTATCATTTGTACTGATAGTCGAAAGATCATTAAGGGAAGTATTTTTATTTCATTAAAAGGAAAAAATTTCAATGGAAATAAATTTGCTCTTAAAGCTATTCAACAAGGATGTAGTTATGCA
>CEUK01093639.1_pt1 | contig 15168 bp, 10 predicted proteins | sample 356451 | NCBI WGS metagenome assembly CEUK01 (sample SAMEA2622843, study PRJEB7988) | marine metagenome | isolation source: saline water (ENVO:00002010), including
GGCTGGCGGATTATTACGAAAACCTGGTGAGCTACGATTTCCGTGATGAGCCCCTGTCGTCGGCAGACGCCGTGCGGGAACTGTTCAGCCAGCGTGACGTATTGTTCGATGCCGCCCTGGTGGAGGAATTTATCCAGGCCATCGGCTTGTACCCCACCGGCTCCGTGGTCACGCTCAACGATGAGCGACTGGCCGTGGTGATCGGGCAAAACAAGGCCCGGCTGAAACCCAAATTACTGATTCTGGAAGATCAACGGAAGCCCTGGCAGATATTCAAACGTCGCATCGTGGATCTGGCCAACGCCACCGGGGAGGATTTTATTGTGGCCAGCCAACCGGCACTGCCCCCTGACAGCGAGCACCGTAACCGGCATTATTTCCGGCATGCCACCTCGTTCTGATTAGCTGCCTGTTGCCTGCCCGGTTTCCTGTATGATAAACAACACCCGTTCCATCCATCGGACCAACAGGCAGTAACCGACAAACTCTGCTAAACCTAATAAAAAACAACCAATAATACGGCTCCAGGGTAATCCCTTATCCAGCATGTCCCAACTGATCATCCGCACCGATAACCTGATCATCACCGATCCCGCGTTAAAGCACGAGATCGAAGACGTGCTGAGCTCCGGTTTCAGGCTGCTGCGTTTTCCCGATTATCTGGAACAGCACTTCGCCCGCAGCTACCGCAAGCTGGCGCTCAAGAACATGCTCTCCAACGCAGTCTATCTGCTGGGGCTCTATCTGGTGATGGGCATTGTGGTGTTCATTCAGTTTGCGGATCAAGAGAAAGGCTGGTTCACCGGGGCCTATATTATTACCGGCATCGGGCTGGTGTTTATCAATGTCTGTGCCCGCCTGCCCATCATGGATCGTGCTTTCCACTGGTATACCGGAATCACTGCCATGGTGATTCTCACCTCGATCATGGTGAGCGCCACCACCATCACCGATCCGGTGGGGCTGGCCGGTATCCACGCCATCAATATCTATGTGGTGATCATTGTCTACGCCATGTCGAAAATGCGCTTCTTCAATACCGTCATCTGGTGCCATTTGGCGGGGCTCACCACCCTGCTGATGACCCGCGCCTTTGACCTGCACTACACCCAGTTCGAGTTTCAGACCTTTTTTGTCTTTGCCAATGTCATCGGTATGGGCATCGCCTACATTATCGAACACCGGGAAAGGGCCATGTTTCTACAGGGCCTGCTACTGGACATCGACAAAGCGGAAAAAGATTTATTGAATCAGTACCTGGAGCGATTGTCGCGGGAGGATTCCCTCACCGGGCTGGCCAATCGACGCTATTTCGACGAGCGCCTGAAAATGGAATGGCATCGCTGCCTGCGCGAGAACAAACCGCTCTCGGTGATTCTGTTGGATATTGATTACTTCAAACAGTACAACGACCATTACGGCCATATGGCAGGGGATCATTGCCTGGTGGAGGTGGCCCGCGCCCTGAAGAAAGAGGCCAGCCGCCCTGCTGAGCTGGTTGGCCGCTATGGGGGGGAGGAATTTATTCTGCTGTACCCCAACATTGATGCCACCCAGATCAAAAACACCTTGGTGCGCATCCAGCAACGCCTGCTTGATTTACACATTCCCCACGAAGGTTCTCAGGTCAGGAAAGTGGTAACCGCCAGCCTCGGTGCCGCCACCGTGTATCCGGTGAAAACGCTGGATCCGGAAAAACTGGTGAGTGCCGCCGATCAGATGCTCTACAAATCGAAAGAAAACGGCCGCAATGGCTGGTCCAGCACCCAGCTGTCCCATTGCGAGCCGGAACAGCAGACCCTGATCAATCTGGGTTAACCCCCCCTTGGTCGCCCCGCCCCGGCATAGTAAGATGCCTGCCCGGCACAATAATAAAAACAGAGGTCTGGCATGAAGCGAATTCTGGCGATCACCGCCTGCGTGGTACTGGTAGCAACCGCTCTTTTCTGGTGGACCGGATACGTCAGTTCGGCCCGGCAAGCCCCGCCTGCGGCTGGCTCCGACCCGGCACCGGACACGCCCGGCTTCCCTGCAACCGGAACTTCGCCAACGGCACAGCATCATCCGTCCGCGCCCCAAAGCGGCCCCTACCGGGTACAGATCGAAGGCGCCAGTCTGCAAGTGGATGCCCAGGGCAATCTGGTACCGGCCCCTCAGGTACGTCAACTGTTCGATACCCTGGCCCGTCAGCAGGGGCAGATACCGGCTGATTTGTGGAAGGATTCCATTCTGGATGCCTATCGCGACCAATTGGGAAACACCGCAACCCAACAATTGGAAACCCTGCTCAAGCGCTATGTGGAATACAACCTGGCCTTGCAAATGCTGCCCATGGACGGTGTGGCGAGCCTGGCCGGGGCGCTGGATCATGTACAACAGATTCGGGATGAGTATCTGGGTGAAGCCAGCACCGCCCTGTTCCGCGACTGGCAACAGATGGAATCCTTTACCGAGCAATATGTGATGCAGGTAGTCAACAGCCGGGATGTGGTGCAACTGCGGCAAACTCTGCAAGAACAGGTTTATGCCTTACCGGCCAGCGTACAACCACGCGCCCAGAAAGTACTGGATCAAAGTCAGGATCTGTTCGCGGCCCTGCCTTCGGCGCAGACGGATTCCGCCACACTGCAAAGTATCGCCGAGCAAACGGCCGCCCTGGCCCTGATGCAACCGGATTTCACCTTCGGCGAGCCCAGCGCGGAATTCATGGAGCAATACCACCAATACAACTCAGCCAAACAGCGCCTGCAACAACAGGACACCATCACATCGGAAGACGACCCCAGGTTGCAGCAACTGCGGCAGGAATATTTCTCCGGCAGCGACGTATTGCGGGTAAAAACACTGGACCGGGCGCAGATGTATTAAGCAGCATCATTCGGGCAAGCTACTGGTATCCACCCAGTAGCGATTGATACGCGCCAGTGTATTGACAAAATCCGTGTACACGATGGGTTTGGTGACGAAACTGTTGGCACCGATTTCATAACAGGTGTTGATGTCTTTGGGAACAGTGCTGGTGGTAAGAATCACCACCGGAATTTTTCGCCAATCCGGATCAGACTTCAATTGCCTGAGCACTTCAACCCCATCGATGCGCGGCATTTTCAGATCCAGCAAAATCAAATCGGGAAATTCCCTGTCCCGGTCCCGTTCATGCAACATCGCGATAATGTCCTCACCGCCCGGCAATCGGAACACACGGTTTTCCGGATTGAACATCAGCAAGGCATCCACAATCAGATCCGCGTGATCATCATTGTCTTCAACTATCAGAATATCAATCGCTTTCATTCTGCTCCTCCCGGTTGGCTTGCGGCGCCGGAAAGCGTAGGAAAAATGTTGACCCCACCCCCGGAGTTGATTGTAACACCACCGTACCCTGATGTTTTTCCATGATTGCTTTTACGATGGCCAGGCCCACACCAGTGCCTTCACCTAACGAGGCATCCAGCCGCTCAAAGATTCGAAAAATCCGCTCATGGTGACGGCTCTCAATGCCCAATCCATTATCCCTCACTGCCACCTGGGTGCCGCTTTGATTCGGGGTGCATTCGATTTCAATACGCGGCGGACGTTCCGGATGCCGGTAATGCACGGCGTTTTCAATCAGATTCTGCAGGCACTGAACCAGCATCTGCTCGTTGGCGTACACCGGCCCATGAGCAGCCTCCAACACCAGCTCACACCGGCTCTCCTGTAACTGCGTGGATAAGCTGTCCCTTACCTTATCCACGCAATAGGTCAATTCACACCACTGACGCTCTACCGGGGCCTTCACGATCCGCGACAATGACAACAGATCATTCAATAAATCCCCCATATGATTTACATTCGCCAGCACCCGTTGCATGCGGTGGGTGTTCTTCGCATCCAACTGCGTCGCCATGTCCCGCAACACACTCTGGGTAAATCCACCGATGGTTACCAATGGTGATTTCAAATCGTGGGCTACCGTGTAGATGAACCGTTCCATTTCGTCGTTTTTTTCCACCAGCGTCTGATTGGTTTTCTGCAAATGCAATTGCAGATTCCGGGCCTCGGTCATATCACGAATAATCGCGGCAACCCCGTTAATACGCTGTTGAGAAATAACGATGGGTGAAAGGGCTACCGACGCATAGCAGGGTTCATCCCCTCGGGCTTCAGACCGGTTAAGCCGAATCGTCACCGGTTCAACCTTCCGCCCCTGGCAAACAGCTTCAAATGCTCGCTGCAACGGCTGGATTGAGGTATCCAGAGGCCCGCTGGTGTAAACAATATCGGTGAGTTTATGCTCTGCGGCGGCGTCAGGCTGCCACCCCAACAGGGTGAGCGCGGCCTGGTTGCAGGACATCACCCGCCCGTTGCAGTCCAATCCCAGAATAATATCACTGGAGCCGCGCACAATGGCTTCGAATTGCGCACGCACTCCCAGTTCCGCCATGCTCTTTTTGCTGAACAGCCAATACAATACCAGCAGCGCAAGCACCACCAGTAATAACACGGTATCGATCAAAAGCAGGTTGACCTGGCGTTTCCACACCAGTGACGCCAACGCCGAGATGCGCATGGCCGACACCAGGGTAAGATGACGCACACCAGCCCCCTCCGGCAGGAGTATATCCTGCTTCAGCGCGAAGTAACGTTCATCCGGGTGTTGTGGACTGCCCACCCTGAAAAACTGACGATAGGCGATCTCCTGCGGTGATTCCTCGTAGGACGATTCCCAGGATTCGTTCAGCCCGTACTCAAATTCAAAATTACGGGTGGGGTCGGGGTGCAGCAGGAACTGGCCGTTCTCATTGAGCAGGAACACGGCCAGATCCCGGCTTACGGATTTGACCAGGGCATCGAACATGGCCTGAAGCTTGAAGTTGACCACGATCATGCCAAACTGCCGGCCGTCAGTATCGTATACGGCCTCCACCACACGATAAGTGGGCCAGGCAGGTTGCTCTATAACACCCCATTCCCGATTCAGGTTGATGCTGGAGAAATACACTTCGCCGGGCTTCAGGTTCAGGCTTGCCTGGAAATAATCACGGTCGCCCTTAACCTGTAACTGGGCATCCGGTATCACCTCAACACCTTGCCCGTCCTGGTTTACCCGCACCAGCTCACGACCATTGTCCGCCAGGCCAATGTAGCGGATCTGAGCAATATTGGGGTTATTGCGGGCGTAAGCAGAAAAGATGGTTTGCAGGCGGCTGACCCAGACCGGGTACGGTGTCGCCTCCCGCGGATCAATGCCGGCGTGTTGAGTTGCCCGCACAATGCCCTGTACCGGTGGCGTGGCGTGCAGGAATCGCACATGGCGTTCGGAGTCCAGCACGCTGCCCCGAACCACGTCTGCCTGCAACTCCGCAATACTCACCAGGTGTTCGGCGGTATCACGGTAAACCGACGTCTCCGCCCGTTGATAGGAAAACCAAACCAGTAACAGGAAAGCGAGAAAGACGGTGATCAGACTGGCAGCAAATCCTTTGTTGTCCAGATAAAACGTTGTCACAGGTCACATGGCCTTATGGAGACATCCTGACCTGAGTATAGAAGCCCTGCGCCGCGCTTCCAATGTCCGGCTTTTTACGATTCGACTCAGTGATTATTGTCTAATAGGGCACCAGCTCCAGAACATTGGCTACAAAGCGTTCCATATCGAAATCACCGGGCTGGGCACTGAAACCAAATCGAACAATGACCACATCACGGGACGGCACCGCCACCACATAGCGATCGAACGAACCGGCGAAGGCAAACGTATCCGGTGTTAAGCTTGGGAACAGGTTCTGCCCCAGATTCAGCCAGATGCCGGCCCCGTAATCGTAATTGGTAACACTGGGGGTCAGAGAATACGCCACCCACTGCGGAGACAAGACCGGCTCGCCGTTGAGCTCACCTTCGTGCATGTACAGCGAAGCCAGTGCCGCCCAGCCCCGTGTGGTAAGGTACACACCTTCCCCCAATAAAGGGGTCTCACCATCGGGTGAAAATTCCAGTACGAAATTTTCATCCAGATTCCAACCGGGATCAAACCACTGCTCCTGCCGCACCAGCGCACTGGCAATGTTCATATAATCGCCGCTGGAATAATTGAACGTGGTATTCGGCTCCCGGGCATAGGGCTTGATGGCGGCATAGGCTGCCGGATCGGCAGTATTGTAAAACATTTGCCCCTGATCGTTGTTGTCACCAAGGGACGCCTCGTTCCACAACAGACCACTGCTCATCCTGAGGCTGCTGTCCCAGGTAATGGCCGCCCGTTGATCCAGCTCCCAGCCGGGCAACAACAGGGCATCCTGCACCGCCAGCTGACTTTGCATTGCCAATCGACCCACCAGCAGGTTGGCAAAGCTCTTGGACATGGAGAAGCCCTTGAGGGGGGAATCGGGACCCAGGCCATCCCGATAGGCTTCAGCAATCACCTGATTGCCGTACAACACCAACATGGCGGTGGTGTGCTCCGGGGCTCCCACCGCTATTACCGAATCCAGATAGCGCTGTAACGCAGAATCCGGATTGGTCTGATCCACAAAGCCGGTTGCAGGAACGGCCGGGGCGGAATAGGTCGCGGAGGGTAAGGGTGTGGCACCGTATTCATTGCGGCAATCCACGGAGGTCGTATCTGTGAGGTGACGGGCCGTTTTGGTACTCAACCAGGGAAACCAGAAACTGTTCACCCGCACCTGGCCCGGCTCCAGTGTCACTTTCCAGCTGGGTTGAATGAGGGGGGCAACGTTGGTGACATAACCCACTGCGGCCCCTTGTTCATAGCCTTCCAGCCATAGCGAAGCACACACGTTTTTTGCCACATAACGCCCCAATAGAGGCAAATCCTTGGCGTTATCACATCCAGCTAATAAGCACGCCAGGAATACAAACATCCCTGTTTTTCTGATCATGACATCCCCAGTTGTCACTTCCCCATATTTCATCGCCAACTTTAATAACATTGCGGTGCGGACACAACCCGTAAGGAGTCGTGACGGCGCAATTGGCCATAATGGACATATGGGGCCGCTGGATTACAGAATGCATACAGTATTTGAGTTCATTTTTGATTCCATTATGGTTATTTTTATTCATATGCGAACAATAACGAAAACATAATCGCTGATGCGACCAAGGAGAGATCACCATGGCCCAAGTGCCACTGAGGGATGGAGAACAACTCAATGTTATTCGGCTGGGGCGGGGCAAGCCGGTGGTGCTGTTACACGGCTTTGGCTCCCGAGGCTCCCACTGGATTCCCAACGTACTGCCCTATACCCACCAGTTTGAATTTTTTCTACCGGATTTACGTGGTTTTGGCCGCTCCCATCACGCCAATCTCGACAACCTGGACGTCTTTGAGACCTACGCCAACGACGTCCAGGATCTGCTGGATCATTTCCAACTGGATGACGTCGTGCTGGGGGGTGTATCCACGGGGGCCTACACCTGCCTCACCTACAACCAGGTACATGGCTTCGACCGCATCGGCAAATACCTCAACATCGAACACGGTGCCAACAGCGCCCATTGCCCGGGCAAAGCCAATGGCATTTTCGGCGCACAACAGGCTGAATTATTCCAGCGTTTTGAAGAACTGCTGCAGCTCGCCAGGGAAGCCGGCAACGACGTGGGTTACTGGCAACTGCCCACTGAGATTCGGGAACGGTTCCGCGATACCGTGTCCCTGATCTATTGCATTGCCATGTATCGTGGCCTCACTCAGCGGGTGATTGAGTTGGCCGCCCGCTATGCCGAACCCCTGTTGACGCGCCACATGATGCCCGTTGAGAAATGGCAAACCTATCTCAACGTGATGCAGGCCTTTATGCACGGCCGCGACACCCGCCAGACCTTATCCGCGATCCAGGTACCCACTACGTTGATGATGGGGCGGCAATCCCGCTACTTCAGCCTGGAATCACAGCAGGAGCTGGCAGACCACATTCCCCACGCCAGAGTCGTCATTTTTGACAAGGCCGGACACGCCCCCATGGTGGATCAACCGATTAAATTTCAACGGGAATTTGGGCGCTTCCTTAAAAGCGGGGATTAAAAAAGCCGTTTTTAGAAGCAAACCTTTTTAAAGAGTGGCGGAAACAGAGAAATTTTCCGCCTGCTCCCGTTTCCCCTTTCCTCCCTTCAATCCTTTTCTACACTGAATAAGCAAGCCCGATTTTTCAGGATTCCACGACCCACGTAAAAAGGACTGAACATGCGCGTCAATATGCCGGTGACCCAAAAAGAGGTCAAGCTGGCCCCAGGCCAAACCATCGTATCCAAAACCAACCCCAAAGGCGTTATCACCTACATCAACCGGGATTTCATCGAAATCAGTGGCTACTCGGAAGCGGAGTTGATCGGGCAGGCTCACAACCTGATACGGCATCCGGACATGCCACAAGCCGCATTCAAAGATCTGTGGGCTACGGTACAGGCCGGCAAACCCTGGCGTGGTATGGTGAAGAACCGCTGCAAGAACGGCGACCACTACTGGGTGGAAGCCAACGTCACCCCGGTCTGGGCCAATGGCGAAGTGGTGGAATACATGTCGGTGCGCCACGCCCCAACGGCACAGCAGGTGCGCGACGCCGAGGCGCTTTATGCGCGCCTGAACGCAGGCGAGAACGTGGAGCCAGCACCCCAGGAAAAACTGTTTAATTACTTTCGCCAATTGCCCCTAAATGCCAAGCTGGGCTGGATCGTCGGCAGCTTCGCAGCGGTCATGGTAGCTGATTATCTGGTTAGCGGTCAGGCTTTGCCCTGGCCCTATCTGCTGACCCTGGGCCTCGGCGTGTTCGCCCTGTTCCAGTTCCTGCAGCGCTGTGTCATCAATCCCATGCAGGTCGCCTCGCAATCCCTGCTCAAAATCAGCAGCGGCAACTTTGATGTCAATCTGCCCATTGATCAAAACGATGAGACGGGGCGAGTGCTGCAGGGCATGCAGTGCATGAAAATAAAACTCAACTTTGAACTGGAGAATACCCAGCGCATCGCCAGCGAAGCACTGAGGGTTAAGAACGCATTGGATGTGTGTAACACCAATGTGATGTTGGCCGATCAGGATTACAACATCATCTACATGAACGCATCCCTCGACAGGATGATGAAAGTCGCCGAGCCTGACCTGAAAACAGCGCTACCCAATTTCGATGCTGATAAACTGATGGGCTGCAACATGGACATGTTCCACAAAGACCCATCACATCAACGCAAGATTCTGGATCAGGCCAAATCCACCCACAGCCAGGAAGTAAAAGTAGCGGGCCGCACCATCGTCATCACCGCAACCCCGGTGTTCGATGATAAAAAGCATCGCCTGGGAACGGTCATCGAGTGGTTGGATCGAACCGAGGCCCTGCGCGCCGAAGAAGAGCAGCAACGTATTGAACAGAAACGACTGGACGCCGAACGCAAGATCGCTGATGAAAACGCCCGCATCCGGCAGGCACTGGATTCGGTGTCCGCCAATGTGATGGTGGCCGATACCGACCTCAATATTGTCTACACCAACCAGGCCGTACTGGACATGATGCGCAATGCGGAATCGGACATTCAGAAAGAACTGCCCCGCTTCAGCGTCAATAAATTAATGGGGGCAAACATCGACATTTACCACAAGGATCCCAGCCATCAACGCCGCCTGCTGGGGTCGCTGAAGGAGCCGGTCAGCTCCGGATTCGTATTGGGTGGGCGTCATCTGCATGTACACGCCAGCCCGGTGAGTAACGATGCGGGTGAACCCATCGGCACCGTGGTGGAATGGCAGGATCGTACCGAAGAAGTGGCCATCGAGAAAGAACTGGATCACATGATCCGATCCGCTGCCATTGGCAATCTTTCACAACGGGCCACCACCCAAGGGCGCAGCGGCTTCTTCCTGGGCCTGAGCCAGGGCATTAACCAGTTGCTGGATATCTGTGAAGACGTGGTCAGCGAAATGGTTAACGTCATGGAAAAAATGGCCGAAGGCGATTTACGCCAAACCGTCAACAAGGAATACGAGGGTGAGTTCGGGCGCCTGAAAGACAACGTCAACAACACCATTCACCGACTGGTAACCATCGTCGGTGAAATCAATGAAGCATCGGCATCCGTATTACAGGGTGCCAATGAAATTGCTCATGGTAATGCCGATCTCAGCCAACGTACCGAAGAACAGGCTTCATCCCTGGAAGAGACCGCCTCCAGTATGGAAGAGATGACCAGCGTGGTAAAACAAAGCGCCGACAATGCCCGCCGGGTTGAAGAACTCTCCAACGTTACCCGCACCAACGCCACGCGCAGCGGTGAGGTGGCGCAAAAGGCGGTTGACGCCATCAACGCCGTCAATGAAAGCAGCAAGAAGATTGCCGACATCATCAGCGTGATCGATGAAATCGCGTTCCAAACCAATCTCCTGGCGCTGAATGCCGCGGTGGAGGCCGCCCGCGCGGGTGAACAGGGCCGGGGCTTCGCCGTGGTGGCCGGAGAAGTGCGCAATCTGGCGCAACGTTCCGCCAACGCCGCCCGCGAGATCAAGGAACTGATCAGCCTGAGCGTCAGCCAGGTGGAAAACGGCACTACCCAGGTCCAGGAATCCGGACGCATGCTCAATGAGATCATTACTTCCATAAACGATGTCAGTAAACTGATTTCAGAACTGGCGCAATCTTCACAGGAACAGACATCAGGAATCGAACAAGTGAATGTGGCGGTCAGCCAGATGGATGAAATGACTCAGCAAAACGCCGCGCTGGTGGAGCAGGCCTCCGCCGCCAGCGAGGCCATGGCTGACCAGGCTCGCCGACTGGGAGAACAAATCGCCTTCTTTAAAATCAGTTAACAGCCGGGCACTATGTGACTCAGCAATTGATGACTGGTATTAACTGGGGGCGATGAATGACCCGTCGCCCCAGGTGAATAAGGAGGGTATGGTTACTCATTAGAAGAGCCAGCATTGCGACAATCCATTGCAATGAGGTAATCGGGTTGGTGTTGAAATTTGCAGATTGATAAAAAATAACGGCAATGCAATAAGCCGACACAGTAGCCCATGACATGATAAAACCCGCCCAGAAACGATTGGTCTCTTTGATAACAGCACCCAGTGTGGCAACGCAGGGGGAATAAAGCAATACAAAGAGCAAATAGGAAAACGCACCGGCTGCACCATTGAATAAGGTGCTCATCTTTGTGAGTGTGGTTAACGTAACACCTTGTTCTTTTGCTGCAATATCTTTATTCGTAAATTCGTTGACCTGAATTCCCAGGGGATCGGCTATTTGAGCCGACAGATTCCATAAATTCTTGGGCACACTCCCCATAGCTTCGCGCAAAGTGTTCGTGATATGTGCTGGATCCGGCGGTTGCCTGTGACTTTGTGTTTGATCCAATCGGGTATAAAGGGAATCCAGCGTCCCTACGACCACCTCTTTTGCGAATAAACCGGTAAAAAGTCCAACGGTAGCGGGCCAGTTGTTCTCATCCACTCCCATGGGCTTCAGAATCGGTGTAATTTGTTTGCCAATGGTACTTAATATCGAGTGGTTGTTCTGGTTGCTGTAAAACCGACCATCGGTACCCATACTGCTCAATAGGTTCATTAAGAACGCTACAATAACAATGGCTTTTCCGGCTCTTAGCATAAACCCTTTTAATCGCTGCCAGGTATGCAGATAGATGCCGCGAGCGGTAGGCAAATGATAGTTCGGCAGTTCGAGAATAAATGGCGTTGAATGGGTTTTTATCAGAAATTTTTTTAGAATCAAACCTGTTAACAGGGCAAGACCAATGCCGGACAAATACAATGCAAACACTATATTCTGACCGTTTTCAGGAAAGAAGACAGCGGCAAATAGAACGTAGACGGTTAAACGGGCACCACATGACATAAAGGGTGCCATCATAATGGAAAGTAGACGGTCGTTTTGATGATCCAGCGTTCGCGATGCCATCACTGCGGGTACATTACACCCAAAGCCGACAATTAAAGGCACGAAAGCTTTGCCGGGAAGCCCCATACTCACCATCAGGCGATCAATGATAAAAGCGGCGCGGGCCATATAGCCAGAGTCTTCCAGAAAAGACAGAAACAGGAACAAACATGCAATGGTGGGTATAAACGACGCAACCAACTGAATGCCACCACCCACCCCATTTGAGATCAATACGATCAACCAGTCAGGGCTGTTCACCGCGCTTAGAAGTAACGCTGTACTCTCTACAAATAGGGCTTTTGCAATGCCATCGAATAATTCAATAAAGGCACCCCCTATATTGATAGTGAACAGAAACAAGCTGTACATGACACCAAGAAAAATTGGAAAGGCCGACCACCGGTTCAGCAATAATTGATCCAGCTGCCATGCTGGCCTGGAATCATCATTTAAGTGTTGGTGACAGCAGGCTTGAACAATATTATCAATCTGTTGATATCGGTCGCTGGCCGTGACCTGAGTAAAATCATTACCGGCCGTTCCTGCTGGGCTTGCCCAATACAAACTGACTACTTCTTTCAGTGCACTAATACCCTGACCCTTACTGGCATTAGCGGGCACTACCGGACAGCCAAGCGCATCGCTTAAGGCGGTGCAATCAATGTTGATATTCTGGCTTGTAGCAACATCCACCATATTCAAGACAACGATAACTGAATGGCCGTTGGCGAGTAGTTGAGTGGTTAAAAATAGGCTCCTCGCCAAACAACTGGCATCAATCACATTGATCAACAGGTCATGGTTACGTTGCTCTAGGTATTTGCGTGTGATTTGGGTATCTAACCCTGTGTCTCCCTCGGGCTCGTTAAGATCGTACAATCCAGGGAGGTCAATGAATTCAAACACACGATCGTCAATGCGGGCCTGGCCGGACTTCTGTTCAACTGTAACACCGGGCCAGTTTCCTACTTTCTGGTGAGCGCCGGTAAGGGCGTTAAATACGGTGGTTTTACCACTGTTCGGGTTACCGACCAAACTGATTTTGGGCATCTTTCTCATCGTTTAATGACCCTTAAGCCTGATGCCTCCTGCTTGCGTAAGCCTAAGCTGAAACCCCGCAGTCGAATTTGCATTGGGTCACCTAAGGGTGCTATTCGCTCCACACAGAACCAGGTACCCACCGTAAGCCCCATGGATTCAAGATGCTGTTGGTAATCATGTGGTACATCACGGTACTCAACAAGCTGGGCTGATTCTCCAGGTTTTAATGAACAGAAAGAAATAGTCATGGTAGGAGCCTATCGGGCAAATGATAATGAGAACTATTATAATATGACTTGTGTGATGGTTGTGTTGATCTAAATCAAGAGCGGTACACAGCAATGGGTTAGCCTGCGCCTTCATGAACGTATTGGTTGTAGGTGCAGGATTAGCTGGGCTATCAGCGGCGTGGCATTTGGCGGCGGCGGGAGTGACTGTCACCGTAGTGGAGGCGCGCGAAGGTGTCGCCTTGGAAACGAGTTTTGCAAATGGGGGCATGCTCACACCAAGCATGGCGGATCCTTGGAACCATCCTGGTGTGCTTGGTAAACTGCTACGCTGGTTAGGGCGTCAGGATGCACCCATAGTTGTGCGATGGTCGGTGCTGCCAGCCCTATGGCGCTGGGGGTTGCTGTTTCTTAAAAACTCTTCGAGCAAAAAGCACAGCTATCATACCATGCTGAATATGCGGCTTGCGCACTATAGCTTGATCACACTGTCAAAACTCGCGGAGCATTTGCCCTCAACTTTCGAACTTGCCAAGAAAGGTACGATTAAGTTGTTCAGTGATCGCACTGAATTAAACTACTTTCATCGTATTGCACAGGCCTATGAGCAAGAAGGGCTTCGGTTCCAGTTACTGTCCGCAAATCAGCTTGAATCGTTGGAACCTTGTTTAGCAGGTTCAGCTGGTCAATTCGCCGGTTCATTGTTTTACCCCAATGACCAGTCGGGAGATGCTCATTTATTCTGTCGCTCGCTCGCCCATGGGTGTGAAGCTAAAGGCGTTCAATTTCACTTTAACGCGCCTATCACTAAACTGAATGTAAAAAAAGGTCGGCTGGTAGGTGTTTCCGGCACCCTGGGTGATATCAGATGTGATGCCTGCGTATTGGCGGCGGGTGCCACCTCGCCAATGCTGACACAGGATCTTGGCTTTCATTTACCACTACAGCCTGTCAAGGGGTATTCTATTACGCTTGAAGGACAGCAGGCGCTTTATCCTGAAAGACCTTTAATTGATGACCATTATCATGTTGCGATAACGCCGCTAGGTAGTCGATTACGAATTGCGGGAACCGCAGAATTAGCCGGTTTTGATAAAACGCTGGTCGCTCAGCGGATCAACCTGTTACGTGATTATGTATCTCGTTTGTTGCCAGACGTTACGGTGCCAACAAATTTTGATGATTGTCAGGCTTGGGCCGGGCTTCGGCCCATGACACCCGACGGTATACCGTTGCTGGGCAAGACACCCATTCAGGGTTTATATCTAAACAGTGGTCATGGTCATTTGGGGTGGACCGGGGCTGCGGGTTCGGGCCAGCTAATCGCCGATTTGGTATTGAAACGTTCACCCATGATAATGACTGAACCCTATGCTTTGAGTCGATTTCATTAACCCCAGGGTCTACTGACTCGGATGGGAAGTACAATATGATCAAGAATTCGCTGTACAACGGTATCGAGCAAATCGTCTATTGTTTTCGGGTTTGAATAAAATGAAGGCATGGCAGGCAATATAGTGGCGCCATACTGGGAAAGGGTAAGCATGTTACTCAGATGAATAGTGGAAAGCGGCGTTTCTCTTGGAACAAGAATAAGTTTTCCGTTTTCCTTAAGTACAACATCGGCGGCTCGTTCAATTAGGTTGTTGCTGGCACCACAAGCAATAGCGCTTAGCGTGCCCATGCTGCAAGGGCAAACCACCATTTGTTTGGGGGCTGACGAGCCGGAAGCGACAGCGGAGAACCAGTCGTTCTCCGTTGGAAAGCGTACAGTGTCGAGTGAGCAATCCAGGCGTTTCTCCAGGAACGACGGAATGCTCGAATCGGTCTTGGGAAACGTTGCATCAAATTCAGTTTCCATAACCACCTTACTTGCAGTAGAGAACAAGCAATAAACCGTCATCTTTTCACGGGCTAAAAGCTGTAATAAACGCAGTCCATATTGAGTACCGCTGGCACCTGTAATCGCAAGAGTAATCATTGTTCTGTCTTGTTCCTGCCTTTTATCGCTT
>CEUK01075018.1_pt1 | contig 15157 bp, 9 predicted proteins | sample 356451 | NCBI WGS metagenome assembly CEUK01 (sample SAMEA2622843, study PRJEB7988) | marine metagenome | isolation source: saline water (ENVO:00002010), including
TAAATTCTGCAAGATATAATTGATTGAAAGCGGCACGCATATCCTGGTCACATAGTTCCACAATTTCGTCTATTTGGTTTGCTGAGATATATCCCCAATTATTTGCACACGCCAATCTTGAGTTTATTCCAATATTTGACCACTCATTAAGAAGATGAAACGATGTGTAATTAATTACTGAACAATTTATGCATGATGTCTGATTATCACCATACCATTGAGTTTTTGTAATCCTAGTTGTGAGATTTATTTCTTGCCAACCTGATTGAATTGGGTTGAAGTACGAGTCTGCGTATATTGATAAATGAGGATACAAAGTCTCATTATTCGATAATTCAATTGTGCTGTTTTGCATTCCCAATTCTGAGCTAATTACCCATTGTCCATAATTACAATAGGTATCGGGATAATAACCCCACTGTCTATTTTGATAATCATAGCGATAGGAATAACTTTCCACACAATATTCATCTGGAGACCAAATATCTACTTCTGAAGAAACACTCAGTTCAACTGTAATATTGAAATTATTAGGGTTTTGGAGAATACATCCTAGGTGTTTAACGACATCACCGGAAGGTAAGTCAGGTCTAACCTCATGTGAATCATGCATTCTGCCTGGTGGAATAATCTGCGGCCGTGATGCTTCTTCAACACAATCAAAAAAGAACTCTGGACCTACTCTTTCAATTACAGTATCCTGATTTCCACTTTCATGGTCATTATTTTCTTCGGATGCAACCATGGGGCATAAAGACAACAATACAATTAGGATTAGCCCTAAAATCCTATACATATCACAAATATGGTAGACTTCATTTTCAAATTTTCTCCGAATTGATTTAGAAAATCCTATGATTGAAAGAATCGATTAGTCAGTCCAGACATCATTAAACACACCCCCAACATCCGAAGTATATGCGCGTTGAAACTCTAGTTCTGGCATTCCTATTACTTTGTTCTGCTCTGGCTGGATGTCTCAGTGAAGATTTAGACAGAGATGATGATTTATCTGAAGATATTGAATTAGAAAGAATAGACACTGACATGGACGGAATAGCAGATGAGGATGAGGAACGACGTTATAGAACAGATCCATTAAATGACGATACAGATGGAGATGGCGTAGTAGACGGTTGGGAGATAACTTACGGATACGACCCATTGAATGGAACTGATGACGCTCTTCGTGCATTATGTGAATGGTATGAATCAAATGAGACTGCTGATCAATCGATCGAGGCCCTATGCAACTCTAATGAGAACGACAGAGATGATAGAGAGGAAAATCGAGAGATTACACAAGAAGATTGTGAACGTAGAAATGGAACTTGGGTCGAAACATCAGATAGATCAAGAGAACCTTACTGTGATTTTGGTGAGAACGACAGAGATGATAGAGACGAAGATCGAGAGATTACGCAGGAAGACTGTGAACGCAGAAATGGAACCTGGGCGGAAGCACCAGATAGACCTCGAGAGTTTTACTGTGATTTCGGTGACAGGGATAGTGAAGAAGAATCGAGATTGAGATATAGCAATATTACGTTGCATATTTTCCATGGAGAGAATCTTGAGAATTCAACAGTAAATTATACAATCAAAATCCAATTAAATCATAGTGCTGCTCCTATCCATGCAGATAATTTCCTCAAACATGTGTTATACGGAAATTTCAATAATTCAACTTTTCATCGAATCATAGATGATTTCATGATTCAAGGTGGAGATTTTCAGAATAGTTCTGGAGCAGGTGGATATGCCGCCGATTGGTATGGCATTTGCAATGGTACTAGAATAGCAAATCAAAGTGATTGTCCCAATCAAGAAAATTGGAACATTCCAGATGAAGCAGATAATGGCTTGAGACATTTACCTTGTACAATTTCTATGGCAAAGACTGCTGAGCCTAACACAGGAGGGTCACAATTTTTCTTGATTCCAGGTGATATCACACATCATAATTGGCTAGATGGTATTCACACCGTGTTTGGTGAAGTCACGGAAGGTTGTGAACATATCACTAGTCTCTCTGAAGTAGAAACAGGTGAAATGGATCGCCCAGTCGTAACTGTTGTTATTTTCAGTGCAACTGTAGATAATTGATTTTTAATAGTCAATTTTTTGCCATGAAGCAATAAATCGTGGTAGAGATGGGAAATCTCCAATAGAGTTGTTTTCTGAAGTAAATCGAATAAAATTGACTGGACGTAGATCTGTAAATTGACTTTCTAGCCAAACTCTCCCTAGTGGCCATGGTGGAACTGGTTGTTCTACAATATTTGATTCAAATAACCGCCCAATACAAAGAAGAAGGCCATTATTAGTCAATAATAATGAAAGATTTTTTGCCGCAGTATCTCGAATGTTTTCGGGAATAACTTGTAAAATATGTATCTCAACGATTAGATCGAATTTATTTTCCCAGTTTTCAGGAGGAGACAATATGTCCGCAACACAGTAATCCACAGTTGAATCTGGAAATCGTTCTTTACACCAATCGATCGAGGATTTTGAAATATCAAATGCGGTAACATCGAAGCCAATTTCTTCGAGCCATTCTGCATCATCTCCCAGACCACAACCTACAACCAATGCCTTGCCATTAATTTCTGGTCGATTCGCGATCCATTCTACCATTTGTGGATGGGGCTCCATTCGTGCCCATGGAATATCTTCTGACTTACGATTTGCACTATCATAGAGATCTTCAAACCAAGCCAAGGGCTTTCCATTAACCTCAGCTGCTTCAGCCATTTTTTGGATTTTTATTCGAATATCGTCTAGATTTTCATCCATATATTCAACTCACATGTGGTTGATTATTGCTTCACCAAATTCTGAGCATTTGAGCAATGTTGCATCATCCATTAATCTTTCAAAATCATATGTAACTGTCTTTGCTGAGATTGCTCCCTCCATTCCTTTGACTATTAGATCGGCAGCATCCGTCCAGCCCATATGCCGCAACATCATTTCTGCTGATAGAATCAATGAACCTGGGTTGACTTTATCTTGACCTGTATATTTTGGAGCAGTTCCATGTGTTGCTTCAAAGATTGAAATCCCTGTATCATAATTGATATTTGCACCGGGGGCAATTCCAATTCCACCTACTTGGGCAGCTAGAGCATCTGAAATATAGTCGCCATTCAGATTCATCGTTGCTAGGACACCATACTCTCGAGGGCGAGTCAAAACTTGTTGGAGCATAGCATCAGCAATAACATCCTTAATTGTGATTTTAGTCCCAGTATTTGGATTTGTCATGGTGCACCAAGGCCCTCCATCTAGTAATTCAGCTCCAAATTCCTCTTGTGCAATTTGATATCCCCAATCTCTGAATCCTCCTTCTGTGAATTTCATGATATTTCCTTTATGCACCAAAGTAACACTATCTTTGTCATTATCAATTGCATATTGAATTGCTGCTCGAACAATTCGACTCGTACCTTCACTAGAAATTGGTTTGATTCCAATTCCACTTGTATTAGGGAACCTAATTTTCGTCACTCCCATTTCATTTTGTAAGAAATTAATGACCTTTGCAACCTCATCAGAACCTGCTTCCCACTCAATTCCAGCATATACATCTTCACTATTTTCTCTGAAAATAATCATGTCTACAGACCCAGGATCTCGAACAGGACTTGGAGTTCCAGCATACCACCTAACAGGACGAACACAAGCAAACAAATCTAATCGTTGACGTAAAGCAACATTCAGACTTCGAATACCGCCGCCGACAGGAGTTGTCAAAGGCCCTTTAATGGACACTAAACCATGTTTCATAGCATCTAATGTCTCTTCTGGTAACCATTCGCCTGTAGCGTGGAAAGCCTTCTCTCCTGCTAAGACTTCACTCCAATAGATTTTCTTTTCTCCATTGTATGCTTTTTCTACGCTAGCATCTACGACACTAATCATTACTGGAGTAATATCAATTCCAATTCCATCTCCTTCAATAAAATGTACAATTGGATTATTCGGCACATTCAAAGTTCCATTTTCCATTGTAATACTCGTACCTGACATCGTAATCATTCTTCGGGACCAAGACTCCATTCATCAACCAACCGCTCAAGGAATTGGGTTATCAGTCGCAGTCAACAAGGTCATCCGGCGGAATATCGTTGACATCGATTGCCGGATCATGGAAGAATGAACCATCTTCCTGTTGCCACCACCAACGCTCCTCTGGATCAATGTAAACCACGTGTCCTGTGGATTGATCGTACACTCCACCACTGATGAGATGGTTGTAATCTGGGACATGCAAAGTTTCATGTCGATGTTGAGTAGGGTGAATTAATTCTGAGTCGTTTGTCTCAACTTCTGAATCTTCTTCCACATCTTCGTCTGTAAGGCCTTGTGTTCGTAATCGAATTGCAAGCATGACTGAAAAAATCGATAGGGCTACGATGGCTAGAGCAAAAATCAGCCCAAGCAATGTATTGACCACCCCACTTCCTTTCGATTCTGAATTTTCATTGTCCAATGTTTCGATGTTTTCCGAATCATCTGGAGGTGCTTCTATTTGAATTTGCAAAACTGTCTGTAAGTTTACTCCATCCTTTACTCGAACAAACAATTCTGTGTTGTTCCAATCCCACCACAAAATCAAACCATCTTCATTAAGCGTATTCCAAGTCAAATTATCAACGGACCATTCAATGTTTGATGGCCCACTGCCGAGCCCATCATCAATCGTTAACTCAACAACCAATTTGGGTATTGGCGAGCGTGAGGTATTGAGATTCTCAATGGAAACCATTGGTGCGTTTCGATCAACTCGAATCCATGTTGCATTCACAGGACCTATGTTTCCTGCCTCGTCAACAGCTCGAACTTCAAACGAATATCGACCATCCATTAGCATCGTCATATTCACTATGGATTCATTTTGTGTGACTGGCGCCCACAAACCACCCGCCCATCGGACTTCATAATGTGAAATTCCAGACAGGTCATCAACAACAGGTTGCCAATTAATCGTGACTTCGTCAACATTTTTCCATTCATCTACCGAGGTGATTTGAGGTGCTGGAGGTGGATTCAAATCTGTCTCAATGCTCGCGTTTGCCGTGACGAATTTCAATTGATAGGGGCCACCAGGCATTGCTGGATCCCAAGCAACTCGAATGTGGTACAACAGCCCAACACCATCAAGATCATCGTTCAATGCTGAAATTGTCACCCAACGCACATCATCATCGACAATTCCTTGCCCAAGTGCACCTGAACCATTCAGAACAGTGACCTCTAGATGAGCACCCTCAGCACTCAATGCAATCGATGTTCGGTTTCCTGAATCGATGACAATCGCATACCAGTCGACCACATCTAAACCGATGAGACAACCATCCAATGTGAGGTTTGCATTCGCGCCCAATTGATGCGCTGAGGAACGTGTCGACGCCGCATCCGATTCAAACTCCCCATCAGTCTGTGGATTATCACATCCAGATAGTGTATCGCCTGCTGGAGGGGGGCTGCTTGAATCAATCGTGAATGTTGAATTAGATACACGAATGTTGTTTGATTCATCATCCTCATAGTGCTCACCTCCAGAATCAATGACTAGAACAACCCACCAAACACCATCTATCTCGCCAACCAAATTGACTACCTGTGAATCGGCGATGGTTGAACCACTCAGCAATGCCGGCACTCGAGATTGTGAAAGGCGAATATCTCCACTCCCTAATGTGCGGTCTTCAGAAAGCCAAATCTCAAAATCGAAACCAAGGGATTCTTGCCCCAGATTCTCCGCTCCCCATTCAATCGATACTGTTTGTCCCGGTTCGGCCGAAAGAGGTGATTCAACCCATGTGGCTAGCAGGTCGATAGCTGGTGCTGAAATCGTGAAGGATGTGCTTGCAGCTGCATTGTTCGACTCGTCATCTTCCTCGACCTCAGATAATGTGTCGACAATTACAACCCAGTGAAAATCTCCAATGTGCTGACTGGGGATGATGATATTCCGTATAATATTGGCCGAAGAACCACTAGTCAACGGGTCGACCCGAAAACTGTCCACTTGTGTATCATCAGTTCCCGACTGGGCATCAAGTGATAACAACAGACGAGCAGTGAAAGAAGGTGCATCAGAACCACCAATATTACTGAGATTGATGAATACGGTGCTCGATTGGCCGCTCACAGCATTGTTGGAATAGCCAATTGAATCAATCACAATATCTGCTTGTTCTAAGCAAAACTGTCCACTTGATGGTATTGCATTGTTCGTTTCATCCATCTCAACAATCGAGTTGTTTGGATCAACAAGAATACCCCAATACCAGCAACCGTCTCCGAGATTTGATGGGATGCCAAGGTTGACCGTTCCTGACCATGTTGCACTTTGTGCAATGGTACCAGACACATCTGAACCGACCAGTACATCGTTACCAGTTCCACTAATTGAAAAATCAGTGGAAAGATAGATGCTGTAATCGACACTGGTGACATCCTCCATTCCGACATTTGAAATTTGAACGGAAACTTGTGCCGTTCCCCCTCTGACACCTGATGTTGGCCCAGATATAGACGCGGGCTCCAGATCAGGACCACAATCAATTACAGTTAATTGGGCACTGTTTGTGACGACTATGTTGTTATTTTCATCGGACTCTGAAATGTAGTCTCCATAATCTACATAGAGGCCAACATAGTATGTGCCTGGCGTGATAGTTGAGGGTAGGGTTGCCTGTATGCTTGAGTGTGTGTAGGAAGGGACATTTGCGGCCCCACTCGCATATCCAAGAGAGGTACCGGCATAGATTGCAGAAACTGAATTCCCAGTCGAAACTATTGCTTCATAATAATGAGGACCCGCATTATCAGCACCCAAATTGGTCACACTCAACGTAATGTAAATATCTGAATTTTCGCAAACTTGACGATAGCCGGAATCGACTGAAATCGAAGTTGCCTCCAAATCATAGTCTGGAACCGCGATGTAGACTGAATTCCCCGCTTCAACATTGTTGGTCTCATCACCTTCCGACACTCGACTAGTAGTATCTACAATGATTCCGAAATAATAGGTCCCTTGAGCCAAATTGCTGGGCAGTGTCGGACTATATGTCCCACTTCGATATGACCCACCGGAAATACTACTCGCTTGTTGAGTTGAACCTAATTTCGTATCACTGGTTGTGATTGTAGAATCGGTAGAAAGGTACATTTCCCAGTAGAACCATCCAGAAGTATCATCTCCAGCATTGTCGATTCTCCAAGAAATACTCACTTGTTGACCGGCTTGGGCTGAACTTGGCCCAGATGGGTTGTCTGGAACCAAATCAGCAGGTTCTTCGATATCGATTCGTGAGTTAGAGGAAACGATGTTGTTCGTCTCATCTAATTCATTTACACTGCCGCGATTATCAGCAATTAAGCCAAGATAGTAATATCCTGGATTTATCCCAGTTGGAATCGGAACATTGTATTCGTAACCAGAGCGGTATGAACCACCACTGATACTACTTTCACTGAATTCATCGACATATGTGTCCGCCGTGGTGATGGTTGAATCGGTTGAAAGATACAGTTTCCAGTAGAATGAACCAGAAGAATCAGTCCCGATATTGTCGATTCGATACTGCACAGTGATGGTATCGCCCATGATTGCAGAAGATGATGAGGTGCTGACCGACGTGGCTTCCAAATCTGGTAGATCCTCTTGAATAGTAATTTGATTACAAGTCCGGGCGTTGTTCGATTCACTAGCTTCCTCCACATCAGAATCTACATCGAGTATATATCCCCAATAATAGGTTCCAGCATTCATTGTAGAAGGAATTCGATTGCTACTGGATAGAGAATCCGTCCTATAACTACCTGAAGATAAACTAGACGAGTATTGGTCGCTTCCAACTTGTGTGTCACTAGTTGTGATGGTGGAATCTGTAGAGAGATACATTGCCCAGTAAAATGTGCCCGTTGATTGGCCGTGACTGCTGGAAACATCATTTTCATATTGAATTGAAATCGATGATGTGAGATAGTCTCCAACCGTACCTGTGGTTGGTGTAGAACATGACGAGGAGGTGGTTCGAGGAACTAAATCAGCCAATTCATAGACGCGAACTCGACCTGTATCGTAATCGTCATTATTGTTCTCATCAGATTCACTAACTTGGTTATTGATATCGACAATCATGCCGACGTAGTAGTAACCACCTGTGATTGATGATGGAATAGTCACAGTCTTGGTCGATGACCGGGTACTACCTGAGGAAATGCTTGACTGCGACCAATCATCCAACAGAAGGTCACTGGTTGTAATTGTCCTATCTGTGGACAAATACAATCCCCATCGGAACGAACCCGATGATGAACTTCCATCGTTTTTGATTCTCGTACTGATACTTTTGGAATCTCCAGCATCTGCTGAAGTCCAAGACGCCGAGAGATAGTCAACTGTTAGATCAGGGCCACTTCGTGCTACTGTCTCCATAACAACATCATCTTGACTTAATTCCTCAACTTTGGAGACTGGCGCCAAGGCCAATAACATAGAAAAAAGCGCTAAAAGTGCGAGGAATCGAATCGAACTTGCTCTCGAGACCATAGTCATCACTCCTAACAGTTGTTGAACGTATATCTTGTGGTGTTCATCCCAATGTTCTAGCGTAATGACTCAGTCAGTAGGCTATGAATGGAGAGGTTCGTTGGACAGCTGTAGATGGATATGTTGGTACTACTTCAGGCGGCAAGTCATTTCAGATATATGGCGAATCCTCCCCAAGTCCAATGGAAATGGTGTTACACGCTCATGCAGCGTGCTCTTTGATTGATGTAAAAGAAGGATTGAAGAATAGAATAGAGAATGTGGATTATATGACTATCGAAATCGAATCCCAAAGAGCCCAAGAGTCCCCCAAGGTTTTCACAGCTGTTGCTATGAAGTATATTGTCAAAGGAGACGTTCCTGAGAAATTACTTCATAGATTAATTGAATCCAGTCATGAAAAATTCTGCAGTGTCGGGAAAATGATTACTAGATCTGGAGCAACGCTTGATTGGTCGTTAGAAATGTTGTAGAATTAGATGCCTAATTTTGTAACTATTTCATCAAAAAAGGAAGGAATATCAATATCTTCGGGTTCATCTCCCTGCATCCATGCACCCATGGCGAAACTGGTGCCAAGACCAATAGATTCCATCCAAGCGAATACACTCTTCCATCCATTTTTGGTCATTCCAACATCTAAAGCCATTCTTCCCAAGTGTTGAGCACATCTATCTCCTTGACTTGGAAACCAATTTTCTAAATCTTCTACATACGCTTTCAAGGCAGTTTTTCCAGCCCCAACACCTTGAGAAATAACTGGTAAAGTTTCAGTAAATTCCATTTCGATATTTTCTCTTTCTTTTGATGATAGATTAAACATCTTTGAGAGCCTAGAAAGTAAATGATGCCCCTCTACATTTAATGCATCATCTCCCCAACCATATTCAAGACCGATTGTATACGGATGTTTCATAATTTCACCCAATCAGTTCTTCAACCAACTCAAGATGTCGTTCAAATGTGATATTTAATTCAGCCCTTTTCTTAGATAATAGTCTCACTTCTGCGGGATCTAGTATTCCATCAACCCATACAGTTTGAAGTAACATTACATAGATACTTTCTGACTTTGAATGCCCTTCTTCGGAATCATTACCGCGTTCAATGTCATCATCTTCTAGGTCATCATTCATTAGTTCAGAGAAGGCATCATATCCCTCACTTACCTCTTTTTTATTTGTTGATGTAATAGAGCGAGAACCTATACCAAGTTCCTCAAATGGATCAACGTCATCGTGTGTCTCTGAATCAATTGAATCGTCCATTTTTAACCCACTATCTGGTACACTAAATTCCCCATCATCATTGTCACTCATAATAAGGTGGATGGGGCAGGGGTTGTTCAATCCATCCCGCACATGTTTTAGAAAAATGTATAATTATTTTATCAGTAATTATCAAATTATAGAGAATCGGCACACTCCTGTGGTTTTTCTATGTGATGATTAACGAAAAAAAGCCCAATTTTTGCTCTTATCATCTTGTATCTACCGTCAACATTCAATAACCCTCGATTGAGCCAGCAGATTCCCGCGCGATTATGAAGTGCGTACGATGTCAAATAGGTGAAAGGAGGGTTAAGAATGCAGACTACTATGAACAATAGCAACGAAGGAACTAGTGGTATGACGATTAAACGTAGATTTACTACTAGTGGCGAAGATCCATTTGAGTCTTTTGATTATATCACTACTGATTTAGAAATTCGCAACATGGATGGAACTGTAGCTGATAATATGTTGGGCGTATGTTTCCCAAGTGGGTTTGAAGGAGTTCCGGGTACCGTTGCTGCACAAAAGTATCTTCGAAAAGCAGGGGTCCCAGCAGCACTTAGACCAGTACCTGAAGAAGGAGTACCAACTTGGCTCCAACGCTCTGCACCAGACGAAGAGAAATTACAGAATTTAGAAGCATCAGAGCGATATATCGCTGAAACCGATTTCCGTCAAATGTTCCGCAGATTAGCAGGAACATGGACATACTGGGGATGGAAGTACGGATATTTTGCATCAGAAGAAGATGCAAGATCATATTATGATGAAATGTGCTTTCTGATTGCTAGTCAACGCTCTGCACCGAATAGCCCTCAATGGTTCAACACAGGACTTCATTGGGCATATGGAATAGAAGGTAATCCACAAGGACACATGTATGTAGATCCTGATACTGGAACAATGACACAATCTTCCAACTCTTACGAGCACCCTCAACCACATGCATGTTTCATTCAGTCAGTAAGTGATTCATTAGTTGGTGGAAGCGAATCGATTATGGGACTTTGGGAGAGAGAGGCTCTATTGTTTAAATTTGGTTCAGGAACAGGTTCCAATTTCAGTAACATCCGAGGTAAGGATGAACCGCTTTCAGGCGGAGGCCGATCAAGTGGACTTCTCTCATTTTTGAAGATTGGTGACCGTGCTGCAGGGGCAATCAAGTCGGGTGGTACGACTAGGCGTGCTGCAAAAATGGTAACATTAGACCTGGATCACCCAGATATCGAGGAATACATAAATTGGAAAGCATCGGAAGAAGAGAAAGTTTCATCGTTAATTATTGGAAGCCAACTCTTACAAAAACATGCAAACGAAATTATGTCTGCTATGTGGTCAGACGGAGCAGAGATAGCTGCATCAGATATGAATTCGAATCCAGAATTAAAGTCGGCGATTGTAGCTGCGGTAAAGAATGGGGTGCCTGAACCGCATATCAAGAGAATTATGGATCTTGGTGATCAAGGATGGCGCTCAGTAAACTTTGAAGTCTTTGATTCAGATTGGCAAGGAGAAGGCTACCTTACCGTATCTGGTCAGAATAGTAACAATTCAGTAAGAGTGCCCAATCATTTCATGGATGCAGTTGAATCTGGAGACGATTGGAATCTTTACTGGCGTACTGAATTGGCAGCAGCTGAAAAAGAAAATCGTGCCCCTGAGCCATGTAAGACACTTCCTGCAAGAGATCTTTGGGACCAAGTTGCATACACCGCTTGGGCATGCGCAGACCCAGGAGTTCAATATGACTCCACAATTAATGAGTGGCACACCTGTCCTGAAGGTGGAAGAATCAACGGGTCAAATCCATGTTCAGAATATATGTTCCTTGACGATACAGCATGTAATCTAGCAAGTATTAACCTCCTAGAGTATTATGATGCTGATACAAGAACATTCCAAATTGAAGACTTTCAACATAGTGTACGTCTTTGGACAGCTACATTAGAAATTTCAGTATTAATGGCCCAATTCCCTAGTGAGGAAATAGCTCGAAAGTCCTATGAATACAGAACCTTAGGATTGGGCTATTGTAATCTCGGCTCGTTATTGATGCACATGGGCATCCCATATGATGATGATAAGGCAAGAGCTATTTGCGGCTCATTAAGTGCAATAATGTGTGGAGAATCATATGCAACAAGTGCTGAGATGGCTAGTTTCCTTGGACCCTTTGAAAGATATGAAGAAAACAAAGAACATATGCTTCGGGTAATTCAAAACCATCGTCGTGCAGCATATGATGTTGAATCAAAAGAATATGTTGGTCTCTCAGTAAAACCGTTAGGTATTGATGCAGAACTATGTCCGGATGATTTATTGGATGCTGCAAGAGATACATGGGACCGTGCTCTTAATTTAGGAACTGAATTTGGTTTCAGAAATGCACAAACAACTGTAATCGCTCCAACTGGAACTATTGGTCTTGTAATGAATTGTGATACTACTGGTGTCGAACCATCATTTTCCTTAGTTCAATTCAAATCTCTTGCTGGCGGAGGAATGTTGAAAATAATCAACAATGGTGTCAAGTTAGCTCTCACTGAATTGGGATATGACGATAATCAAATCGATGAAATTGAATCATATGTTATGGGGAGTAAAAGTATCGAAGGTTGCTCAAGTATTTCTCGTGAACGTTTGACAAAGGCAGGATTTGGAGAAGCAGAATTTGCAATGATAGAGGATTCAATCGGTGCTGCTTATGATATCCGTGGCGCTTTCAATGTCAATACATTAGGTTCTGACTTCTGTACTAACGTACTTGGTTTGAATCAGAATCAACTTGACAACCCATTCTTCGATGTACTAAAACACATTGGATTTACACCTTCAGAAATCGATGCAGCAAACGATTATGTCTTCGGACGAATGACAATCGAAGGCGCACCGAATCTGAAAGAAGAACATTTAGCCGTCTTTGATTGCGCGACTCCTTGTGGAAAGTATGGCGAGCGCTCTATTGCATGGCCGGCTCATGTTAGAATGATGGCTGCAGCACAACCATTCATCTCAGGTGCAATATCGAAGACCGTTAATCTCCCATCATCTGCAACTATTGATGATATACGGGAAGTGTACAACTTGTCACACACAACTATGAATAAGGCAACAGCGGTATACAGAGATCAAAGTAAATTATCTCAACCTTTGATGAATAAATTAGTTGATACATCATCAATGGATGATGAAGATGTAAATGAATCATCTACAATAACGACAGAGAATGCCGTTCAACAGGTGATTGAAGCACTTCCATTGCCAGCAGAACAAGCTAAACCCCTGGCAGATGCATATGTTCACAATTATATCGCAACCCGTCGTCCACTCCCAGACGTTAGAGAGTCTAAGACAATGAAGGCCCGTGTTGGTGGACATACTGTTTATCTTTCTTCAAGTATGTATGAAGATGGCCGCTTAGGGGAAATTATGCTAACAACCTCGAAAGAAGGAATGGCTTGGCGCTCATTGTTGAATCAGTTTGCTATTGCAGTTTCAATAGGACTACAATATGGCGTTCCATTGGATGCATTTGTTAAATCATTTACTTTCCAAAAGTTTGAACCAAGTGGAATGGTTTCTGGTGGGTCAGGCCGTGTAAAGATGGCTACCTCAATAGTTGATTACATATTCAGAGAGTTAGCAATTAATCATTTGAATCGTGACGATTTATCTCACGTTTTAGCCGAAGATCTTGATTCAACTTCCATCAGTAGGCCAGAACACACCCCAGATGGAATTGCTAGAAATGTAGGACATCAACGCAACATTCAGACAACTCTAGATGTTGATATGATAGACTCACCAATTATCGAAACAGTAGATGAAAATGAACAATCTACGCAGAATTTGGAAGTAGAAGGCGACACTGCATATTCGGTAGCAGAATCAGCACGTGCCATGGGATTCACTGGAGATATTTGTACAACCTGTGGAAGTAGTCAAATGGTTCGTAACGGAACTTGTTTGAAATGCAATGAATGTGGAGAAACCACTGGCTGCTCATGATTAAGATAACCATTCAACATCTATTGCATGTTCCTCCAGTATCTCGGCAAGTTTTTGTTTAGAACTAGGATTTATTTCACACATTTCACGTGCAAAACGACGTAATCTTACTCTTGAGAAATCATCATTTTCTATTAACAAATTCGTTAAAATAGATCGAGAATCGATTGGGTCAATCTGCATTAGGATTCTCAAACCACTTTGAATAAATTTTCTCCTCGACCGTATATCTGTATGATATGCAGCAACTTCAACACGACTCAAAAAAGCATCTTCATTATGTGCTGCCAAAGCACTCAGAGCACTCTGAGCAATCACAGCCGCATCACTACCTCGCTTAAATCCAGCATCAATTAATTGCAAAGAAATATCAGTAGAATGAAATGAAATTCTTTCTGAAATTGATACCAATTTTGATAGGTTTTTTGTGTCAATTTCCTCCAACAACTTATCAATCAACCTCTGAGTTATATCTAAATCTTGAATTACAAGGTAAGGAATACAATTTAAATGGACATTTAGGTAGTCTTTTTTTCCAATAGATTGACCTAATCTATCATTCATTCTAAGTGGGATGTACAAGTGTGACCGATTGATTATTTCTGGCCACCATCTTTCCATCAATATTTTCTCATTATCTAGGGTATCAAGTATCCAAGCCGCAGCAATTGCACCATCAACGTGTATTTCTACAAGAGTTTCAGAAAAATCTAGTCCATTCCAATCAACTAGATGAGGACCTTTCTGTGCTTTAGTTTGCCATCGACCTGGTGGGGCACCCAATGTGATGGATTCTAAAAGATGAAACCCATCATCTAGAACTGCTTTCGGACGGCGAATACTAACTCCAATGAAGAGGGAAATTGCCCACCACCATCTATCTGTATCGGGGACTTCACGATTCAGTGCAGACCTGAACCATTCAGAGATTCTCTCGATCAGAAATTTATCAATTAACATGTCTATTGAATCATAGATATATTGGTTTAAGGCCCGTTCTCGATCAATTGAACGTTTAACAAGATCTGGCAAATTTGAATTGAGATAATTCTCAATAATTCGTCTAAATCCAGCTTTATCGATTGAATTTAAACCAATTACTTGTTGACAAATAATATCTGGTTTAGGCTGAACAACAGGCATCTCTTCGAACAGGTATGGTGGAGAAGGAAGCGGTGCGAATTTCACTCCCGCTTCTATGCACGAAGATAAGACATTATGCGCTTTTTCCCACAATAAAGCCATCGGCTCCCTTCGAGCCAAAATCCCACCTCAAGCTCCCAAAAACAGATTCGGATGC
>CEUK01035498.1_pt1 | contig 15132 bp, 13 predicted proteins | sample 356451 | NCBI WGS metagenome assembly CEUK01 (sample SAMEA2622843, study PRJEB7988) | marine metagenome | isolation source: saline water (ENVO:00002010), including
CGAACTTGCGGATGTGGCGAAAGTTTTTCACTTTAAACTATTTGGCTATGAAAAAAACTGAAAAACAAATTATAAAAGAAAGTACTGAGGGGGATTATAAGTATGGCTTTGTTTCTAATATTGAGTCTGACACAATTGAGCGCGGATTAAGTGAAAAAACTATTCGGCTAATTTCTAGTAAAAAAAATGAACCCGACTGGATGTTGGAAAAAAGATTAGCTGCATTTAACTTGTTAAAAACAATGAGACAACCTAGATGGGCGCACATAAATTATCCTGAAATTGACCTCCAAAACATTATTTATTATTCTGCCCCAAAGGCAAAAGTTTTAAAAAAAAGTTTAGATGAGGTTGATCCTGAGATACTTAAAACATTAAACAGGTTAGGCATTTCAATAGAGGAACAAAAAAGATTAACAGGTGTCGCTGTTGATGTTGTGATTGATAGTGTTTCTATCTCAACATCATTTAAAGAAAAACTATCTGAACTGGGAATTATTTTTTGCTCCATCTCAGAAGCTATTAAAAAACACCCAGAGCTAGTAAAAAAATACATTGGCTCAGTGGTTCCAGCAAAAGACAATTATTTTGCTGCACTAAACACCGCTGTGTTTAGCGATGGGTCGTTTTGCTATATCCCTGAAGGAGTAAAGTGCCCAATGGAGTTATCTACTTATTTTAGAATTAATGAGGCTGGAACCGGTCAATTTGAGCGTACATTAATTATAGCGGAAAAAAATAGCTACGTAAGTTATCTTGAGGGTTGTACTGCACCTATTAGAGATGAAAATCAACTTCATGCAGCAGTGGTAGAGCTTATTGCTTTGGATTCGTCTGAAATAAAATACTCTACTGTCCAAAATTGGTATCCTGGTGATAAAAATGGTAAAGGTGGCGTTTATAATTTTGTGACAAAAAGAGGTGTTGCTCACAAAAAAGCGAAGATTTCTTGGACTCAGGTTGAAACAGGCTCGTCTATAACTTGGAAATATCCATCTTGCATTCTTAAAGGAGATGACTCTGTAGGTGAGTTCTTTTCTATTGCTGTTACTAAAAATCGCCAACAAGCTGATACTGGAACCAAAATGATTCATATGGGAAAGCGAACTAAAAGCACCATTATTAGTAAAGGAATCTCCGCGGGCGAAAGTAATAGTAGTTATAGGGGCTTGGTAAATATTAACCGAGGGGCTGTTAATGCGAGAAACTTTTCTCAATGTGATTCATTATTAATTGGGGGGCGCTGCGGAGCGCACACCTATCCATTTATTAAGGTTAAGAATAATACTTCAATGATTGAGCATGAAGCAACAACCTCAAAAATAGGCGAAGATCAAATGTTTTATTGTCAACAGAGAGGTATTGGAGAAAAAGAGGCAGTAGGGCTGATTGTAAATGGATATTGCAAAGATGTGTTACAGCATCTTCCAATGGAGTTTGCTGTTGAAGCAAGACAATTATTAGAAATAACACTTGAGGATAGTGTTGGATAAAAATTTATAATATGTTAAAAATAAACAACTTACATTGTAATGTAAACGACACTAAAGTCCTTAAGGGGTTAAGCTTGAGTGTTAATGAGGGGGAGGTTCATGCTATAATGGGGCCAAATGGTTCTGGAAAAAGCACATTGGCTTCAGTAATAGCCGGCAATGAGAACTACGAGGTTACAAATGGTAGTGTCCGTTTTTTTGATAAAGACATTTTAGATGAAGCTGCAGAAGTCAGAGCCCGAATGGGTGTTTTTATGTCATTTCAGTACCCTGTAGAAATTCCTGGTGTGACTGTTAGTAATTTTATAAAAATTGCGGTTAATGAAACTCGAAAAGCGCGAGACTTAAAAAAACTAAGCTCTGCTGAGCTTTTAAAACTCATGAGACACAATTTAGATTTATTAAAAATGGATCACCATTTTCTTTCAAGATCTATGAATGATGGCTTTTCTGGGGGAGAGAAAAAAAGAAATGAAATTTTTCAATTATCCATGCTAGAACCCAAATTGGCAATTTTAGATGAAACAGACTCGGGCCTAGATATTGATGCCCTTAAAATTGTTTCTTCCGGAGTTAATTCTCTGCGTTCAGAAAAAAGATCTTTCATAATCATAACACACTATCAAAGGTTATTAGACTATATTAAACCTGATCATGTGCATATTCTTCATAATGGTAAAATTATTAAATCTGGCAATGCGAGTCTTGCTTTGGAGTTAGAAAAAAATGGCTATGACGGAATTATCAAATAATTATACTGGATCCAGCTTAGAAAGTGCTTGTGTAAAAATGGCTCCTTATATTTTAAACACACATAAATCTAGTAAACAAGTGGTGGTTTTTTTAAACAATCATTTAGTTAAAAGTTTGACTGATTTAAGCTGTTTAAAATCATACTCAATAATTGAATTGGAACAAATAACAAATGGTAAAAAAATTCATGGCGGCCTGAAGCTTGACACAATTAATGAATTGGCAAATATGACTAAGGATAGTAGAGTTGTTTTCGTTTTGAACGAATCAGTTAAACAAGAGCCAATAACAATTTATCGCCTCTTCAGTGATAAAATGCTCCCTGATCATTCGAATAAAGTCGGTTTTTACATTCCTACCAAAACCTCCATCACCATTAGGGAAAGGTTAATATTTGATACAGAAAGTACAAGTTGTTCAAATAACTTTTGGATCATTGATAAAGGTAGCTCTCTAACTAAATACAGACTTTTGGAATCCTCTTTTTTTAAAGAAACATCCCATGATAGCAAAGAGTCTTTCTATCAGGGTGAAAATAGCCTTTGTAATTCTTTTAGCTTCTTCCTGGGTAATAACGACAAAAGCTCAAGGGGTGTTTTAAATAACAAAATATTTAGTGAATTAATTGGCAAAAGTTGCAATTCAAATCATCGATCAATTTCATTTCTTAGAGGAAGCGCCTGTGTTAAAAATAAAATCAAGACCATACATCACAATATTGATTGTAATAGTCACGAAATTTATAAGGGTGTTTTTGATCACGATTCTCAAGGAGAATTTGACAGTCTGGTTGTTGTTGAGCGTGGTGCAATAAATGCAAATACCGTTCAGAAAAACAACAATGTGCTTCTTTCTTCTCAAGCTAAAATAGATTCAAATCCCCAACTTGAGATTTTCACTGACGACGTTAAGTGTTCACATGGTTCAACAACTGGTCAACTTGATGCAGATGCTATATTTTACTTAAGATCAAGGGGATTGTCTTTAAACCAGGCGATGGGGGTTCTTTTAAAGGGGTTTTTAACTGAAGTTGTTGAGTTTCTAGAAGACGAAGAGATATGTAAAGAAATTGAAAATAGTTTGAAAAACTTAATTAAAGTTTAGTTTTGTGAAGTATCTAGATAGTGAAAAAATAAGAAAAGAGTTTCCCTTTATTGTAAAAAACAAAGAGTCGAAACTAATTTATTTTGATAATGCAGCTACCACCCACAAACCTCAAGCTGTGTTAAGTTCAATTGCCAACTATTACACATATACAAATAGTAATACCCATAGAAGCTCCCACGTTCAGGGAGTTAGTTCTACGGAAAAATATGAACAAGCAAGGCAAACGATTGCTGATTTTATTGGTGCTAACACCGCCGAAATAATCTTTACTTCTGGAGCAACTGACAGTATTAATTTGGTAGCAAATTCATATGTGCAAAATATAATTAATCAAGGAGATGGCATTCTCACAACTGAAATAGAGCACCATTCAAACTTTTTGCCCTGGCAAAAAATTTGTAAAACAAAGGGGGGGGAATTAAAGATGATTTCGTTTGATGAGAATTTTAAAATTAGGGTTTCGGAAGATCAGCTAATTAAAGAAAGAATTAAATTTATTGCGATCCACCACGTTTCTAATGTCACTGCATGTATTCAGGATGTAAAAAAAATTATAAAGCTTGCTAAAAAACTAGACATACCCATTTTGATTGATGGTTCTCAAGCTGCTTCACATTTAAAAATTAATGTTAAAGATCTTGATTGTGACTTTTATTGTTTTTCGGGACACAAATTATTTGGACCAACAGGCACCGGGATCTTGTATGCAAAAGATGAAAAGATCCGAAAATTTTTACCAAATAAACTTGGCGGAGGTATGGTTTCTCATGCTTCTGTAAAAAATAGTGTTTGGGAAAGAGCTCCTTTGCTCTTGGAGGCGGGAACTCCAAATATATGCGGATCAATTGCCCTAGCAGATGCTGTTAAATATATTTTAAAATTGGGTTTAGATAATATTTATAAACATGAAAAAATGTTGGCGGCATGTACTATAGATGTGCTCAAAAGAATCCCCAACATAACTTTGTACAGATGTTCTGAAAGTTCTATTCCCATTTTTTCTTTTAATATTAATGGAATTCATCATTATGATATTGCTAGCTTATTGGCAGAAAACAAAATTTCAGTTAGATCTGGTCACCTTTGTTGCCAACCACTAATGCAAAAACTAAATATTAATGGCTGTTTAAGGGCCTCGTTGTCAATATATAACACTGTGGATGAAATTGAGCAATTCGGTAAGTCCTTGTTAAAAATAGTGAAATTCTTAACCTGATTTTATGCATAAAGGATCGAAAGAAATAGTTGATAGTTTTTTATTGTTTGATTCGTGGGAAGAAAAGTACGAGTATATTATTGATCTGGGCCGGGAACTTGACCCTTTAAATAAAGGTCTTCGTACAGATACCAATCTAATAGTTGGGTGTCAATCCAAAGTTTGGTTGTATTGTGAAGAAAAAAACAACAAGTGTTTCTTTTATGGTGATAGTGATGCGCTAATTACCAAGGGCCTTGTTGCATTAATTATTAAGGTCTTCTCTGGTTTAGATAAAGATGAAATTGTTAATTTCGACAAGGCCTTTTTTGAAAAGATCGGGTTACGAAGCAAGCTGTCAATGACAAGAAGTAATGGTTTGAATCTAATGTTACAGAAAATTATTAATTTCGCTAAAAAATAAATTCATATTATGTCAAGTAGTATAAACAAACTTGCTGAAAATATTGTAGCGGTTCTGTCCGAAATATATGATCCAGAAATTCCTGTTAGTATTTATGAACTTGGTTTAATTTACGATGTCCAGATTAGTAAAGAATTCGATGTAAAGATATTAATGACATTTACTACGCCCAACTGTCCAGTTGCAGAGTCTTTACCAATAGAGGTGAAAAATAAAATTCAAGAAATTTCAAAGGTTAATTCTGTCGAAATTGACATAACTTGGGATCCTCCATGGGACAAAAGTATGATGTCGGAGGAAGCTAAACTAGAACTTGGGTTCATGTAGATGGAAGGTGGAATTCAAAATAAGGTGCAAGACGCTGGTCTAGTCATTTTTGAGGTCTCAAATCTGCAAGCTGTGGGTGTACGCAAAGAGTTAGATTTTGCAATATTTCTCAAAAATAATCCTATTATTATTGAAGCTGATTTCAAAAAAGAGTTAAATTCCTATGATTGGGGTCAGTATAAGGACTGTTTTGTGGCTATAACCTGCTCTAAAGATGCTATAATTCCGCCGTGGGCTTATTTATTTATTCAAGTTAAATTGCTTAATATTGCAAAACGTGTTTTCTTTTGCAGTTTGATTTCTATGGAACTTTTACTGTTCCAAACATCATTGAAAAAGATAAACTTAAAAGATTATGAAAATAAAACTGTTTTTTTAAAAGTGTGCTCTGGAAAAAATTATCCAACTGGCGTTTTGTCACTTTGTGTAGAGTTTTTGGCTCCGCATGTAAAAAGCTTGTTTTATGGCGAACCCTGTTCTAGTGTTCCATTATTTAAAAATTTAAAAAACCGAAAATGACATGAAAAAAACTCTTATAATTCTAATTTTTAGTCTAGTTCTTACACAAACGAAAACAAAGTGTGATGAGGGTATGTGGCTTCCCCTATTAATTGAACAATTTAATATGGAAACCATGAAGGAAATGGGACTACAATTAACTGCTGAAGAAATTTATAGTATCAACAACTCTTCAATTAAAGACGCTGTTGTAAGTTTTAATGGATATTGCACGGGTGAGATTATTTCTGACAAAGGCCTATTGCTAACTAACCACCATTGTGGTTACGATGCTATTCAAAATCTTAGCTCAGTTGATAATGATTACTTGGGTAATGGTTTTTGGGCAAAATCTAACAAAGAAGAAATTCCCAATGAAGATCTATTTGTTGATTTTTTAATAAAAATGGAGGATGTTTCACAAAAAATCCTTGACAGCATATCATATAGCACACCTGAAGATGTAAGAGAAAAATTAATCGGCGAACGAATTACAAAAATGAAAGAGGAGGCCACTAATGACAATCATTACTGGGCAGAAATAAAACCTTTCTTTGGGGGTGGAGAATATTATTTATTTCTTTATGAAAGATATAATGATGTGCGATTAGTTGGCACACCACCAGAGTCAATTGGTAAATTTGGAGGCGATACCGACAACTGGATGTGGCCCAGACACACTGGTGATTTTGCCTTGTTTAGAGTGTATACTTCCCCCGATGGAAAACCTGCCGAATATAGTGTAGACAACGTGCCGCTAAAACCAAAACATCACTTGCCGATTTCTTTAGATGGCGTTAAAGAGGGTGATTTTACAATGGTGATGGGCTACCCTGGGGGAACAGACAGGTACTTGTCTTCATTTGGCGTTAAATCTGCAATTTCTTTATATAATCCTAACGTGGTAAAAGTTAGGGAAGAAAAATTAAATATTTTAAATAAGCATATGGCTTCTGATAGAGCAATTGACATTATGTATGCAAGTAAAAAGGCGCGTGTATCAAACTATTGGAAGTATTACATTGGTCAAACAAAAGGATTAAAAAGACTACGAGTTTTTGAAAAAAAACAAGATTTAGAAAAAAAATTCAATGACTTTGTCAACTTAAGTGAGGAGAATGAGCTTATCTATGGCAGTATTTTAGGTAACATGAAATTGGCACAAAAGGAGTTGGACAAAACCACACTGCCTAGAATATACCTAAATGAAGCGGCGTGGGGAGGGGCAAACTTTATAAAACTAGCTAGACGCTCCGAGCGACTTATTAAAGCATTAGATAGTGGTGTAGACTCTTTAATAGATGTGGGGGTTTTAAATTTTAAAAAAGAGGTTGAAAATAGCTTTAAAGAATATAGTAAAAAAGTTGATTTAGAGATTTTTGTCAAAATGATGGAAATGTATGTTCAAAATGTACCAGCTGAACAACTACCTGATATTATAAATAAAATGCAAAAAAAATACAAGGGCGACTTTGAAAAATGGGGAAAAGTCATGTATTCAAAATCTATTTTTGTTGACAAAGACAAGATGCTGTCTTTTCTAGAAAAACCTTCTAAAAAAATTATTATTAAAGATCCTTGTTATATTGTACAAAAGTCGATTTTGGATAACTATTTTACAAATATTGTTCCCCAAAGAACTGTTCCTCAAAAATCGATCCAAATAGCTGAAAGGTTGTTTATAGATGGTTTGAAAAAAATGATGCCCAACAAGGTTTTTTATCCAAATGCCAATTTTACAATGAGACTTTCATACGGAAGTGTCGGTGAGTATCAACCAAGGAATGCTGTGCTTTATGATTATGTAACAACCTTAGATGGGGTGATGGAAAAAATGGATAATGATAACCCTGAATTTGTTGTTCCTCAGAAAATTGTAGAACTATATAATGCTCAAGATTATGGGCCTTATGCAAATGAAAATGGTGAATTAAATATTTGTTTTATTTCTAACAATGACATTACTGGGGGGAACTCTGGATCTCCTGTTATAAACAAACATGGACACTTAATTGGTTGTGCTTTTGATGGAAATTGGGAAGCAATGAGTGGGGATATTGCTTTTGAACACGAGCTCCAAAGAACTATATCTGTAGATGCTAGATATATTGTATTTATAATTGACAAGTTTGCTGGTGCTTCAAATATAATTGACGAACTAACTCTCATTAAGGCTAATTAACTATTGTTGATTTTGATAGAGTTAATTGTTAAAAACAAGCTTTTGAAAATTAATGCATAAAATAGGGGTTTTAACAGAAGAAAGATATCTTAACCCCGTTGAAAACAACTGGTATATTGACAATATTATTACTGAAGACAACCTTATTGTTTCAGAGTTAAAGCGTCTTAATCTAGATTGTTCTAGGGTTGCTTGGGATTCTAGTGAAGATTTGTCTGTTTTTGATTTTTTTGTATTTAGAACAACTTGGAATTACTTTGAGAAGCTAAATCAGTTTACTGAATTTTTACAGAAGCATCGTGGTCACACTACTATGATTAATTCCTATGAACAAATTATTTGGAATTTAGACAAAAGGTATTTACTAGAGCTAAGTATGGGTGGTGTTAATATTCCTAATTCAATACTGGTTAAAAAAAACTCCACCGTTAAGTTAACGGATATTATAAGGCAAAACAAATGGAAGGAGATAGTTATTAAGCCCTGTGTATCTGCTGCCGCATGGAGCACATATCGAATTTCCGAGGATAACGTTAATGGTTTTGAGGCTGTGTTTAAAAAATTAACAACAACGAATGATATGTTGGTTCAGGAGTATCAAAAAAACATTGAGTCTTTTGGGGAGGTGTCTATTATAATGATTGATGGGAATTATTCACACGCGATAAAAAAATTAGCAAAGCCGGGAGATTTTCGTGTTCAAGATGACTTTGGGGGGACCATACATGAATATAGGCCCTCAAAAAAAGAGCTTATTTTTGCAAAAAATGTAATCTCTAAAATTAATGAAACACCTATATATGCTCGGGTGGATATTATGGTGGACAATAATGGCAAAATAGCTCTTTCAGAATTAGAGCTTATTGAGCCTGAACTTTGGTTTAGAAGATGTCCTAATTCAGCTAAATCTTTGGCTAGGGCTATCCAAAAAAAATACTTTTAATTAATAGGCCCTGGACCTGTTGCCCTCCATATAATATATAAAAGATTTGTTTGCAACAAGGTTGCCTCCTGGTGTTGGGTATTCCCCTGTAAAATACCAATCCCCCAAATGATTTGGACAGGATAGATGTAGTTTTTCTACTGTTTGAAAAATTATTTCAAAATCTGTTTTTATGTTGTCTGTTTTTAATAATTCACTTACTTCATTTGAAATTTCTGTGTCGGTAAAGGGTTTATATAAGTTTTTCAGATAGTTGGTTTGTTTAGCTGTGCCGTCTACAATTGCTTTTTTGCATTTTTCGTAGGTGTCTTGAATTATATTTTTTCCATTTTCTGATTTGTTTAATAAAGAAATAACCGCTTTAAATGCAATAAAATCCCCAAGTTTAGCCATGTCTATTCCATAACAGTCAGGGTATCTGATTTGAGGCGCTGATGAAACAACTATTATTTTGGTAAGATCAAGACGGTCTAAAATTCTCAAAATACTTTTTTTTAATGTGGTGCCCCTGACGATACTGTCATCTAAAACCACTAGCGTGTCTTTTGGTTGTGCAACACCATAAGTAACGTCATAAACATGCCCAACAAGACCGTCCCTATCTGTGTCTGAGGTGATAAATGTTCTAAGTTTAGCATCCTTTACTGCCATTTTTTCTACCCGTATTTTTTTTTCTATTAAGAATTTTAATTCTTCTAATTTTTTGAACTCAAGAAGTTTCTTTTTTTCTTTATTTAAATGATCTTCTAAGCCAGATATAAGTCCATGAAATGCAGTTTCTGCTGTATTGGGAATGTATGAAAATACTGTGTCATCAAGGTTGTTTTTAATTGATTTAAGAATAGTTGGAACCAAATAAGACCCTAATTTTTTACGCTCTTTATAAATTTCATTATCATTACCCCTGGAAAAGTATATCCTTTCAAAGGAACATGATTTTTTTTCTTTTGGTTGTATTATTTGTTTCACCTGAACCTCACCATTCTTTTTGATTATAATCGAGCCTCCTGGGTTAATTTCTTTAATATTTTTTTGTTCGATATTAAAGGCTGTTTGAATTACTGGTCTCTCAGACGTAACCACAACAAATTCATCATTATTAAAATAATATCCTGGGCGTATTCCATGTGGATCTCTTAAAACAAAAGCGTCTCCGTGTCCCAGCATGCCGGCCATTACATATCCACCATCCCAATTTTTTGACGCTTTTTTTAAAATGTTAGAAACATCTAGATTATCCTCAATTTTTTTTGACAACTCGATATTTGATGATGAAGAATTACGATGTTTCTGATAAATTCTATCATTTTCCTCATCGGTAAAGTGTCCTATTTTCTCTAAAATTGTTACAGTGTCTGATTTTTCTTTAGGGTGTTGTCCTATTTCAATTAACTGTTTTAACAACTCGTCAACGTTTGTCATGTTAAAATTTCCAGCTAAAACTAAATTTCTGGATCTCCAATTATTCTGTCGAAGAAATGGGTGACACTGTGTAATGCTGTTTTTTCCATATGTTCCATATCTAAGGTGACCTAGAAATAGTTCACCTGTAAAAGGACAATTTAATTTTAACCAATCTGTGTTTTTAAACTTGTTGGGGTAGCTTGATTGTATCTTCTTTAAATTGTCGCCTATTTTAAGAAACAGATCTTGAATTGCGTTATTATCAACTGATCTTCTTCTAGATATGTATGGCCTTCCAGGTTCTGTGTTAAGTTTAATATTAACTAAGCCGGCCCCATCCTGTCCCCTGTTAACCTGTTTTTGCATCAAGAGATACATTTTGTTAAGGCCATAAAATGACGATTTGTATTTTTTTTGATAGTATTCTGCGGGTTTTAAAAGTCTTAAAAGTGCTATTCCACACTCATGTTTGATATGGTCGCTCATATTTTAAAATATTATAAGTGTATTTTGTTTGTAAATTCCTTTTTGCTCAATCCAAGCCAATTTAGCACATTCTTGTGCCATATATCCTTGTGCTCTTGTGTAGTTAATATACCCACTTCATGCGCATAATCGAGAACTCTGCCGGGGTATGAAGTTCCCACACCCTCAATCTCTCCGAGGGGATAGGGGTCATCAATTCCCATAATTATTTTACCTACTCCTACTCTTTTTTTTAAAAGCTCTAAGGTGTATGAATCATGAACTAATGTATCAAAATATACATTTTTATGCCCCAGTGTTTTTCGAGGATCATGAAGATTTTTAAAAATATCAGGTCTAGCATCAAACCCTTGTATTCTTCTTCCGTAATTAGCAATGCCTAGCATTCCTCCGTGTGCAAAACATGTTCTTATTTTTGGATATTTGTTCGGCAGGTCTCTAAGTGTAAATACATGAAGAGTGTCAGCACATTGAGCCATCATCCATATTAAATGAAATCTCCAATATTTATTTTTTAAAGCAATCATTTTTTCTCCGTCGTAGGGGTGTATTTGAACAGATATTCCAAGGTCATTTGCTAATTCAAAAACTGGATCAACCTCTTTGTCTGCAATAGATATCCATTCGTTTTTTTTGTTTAAAAAGTGTGTTGGTAAGCAAAGTAGTTTTAATTTAAGCTTCTTTACACACCTCTCCATTTCACTAAGTGCTTGATTTATATGCAGTGGTTGGACCACAAAACCACATGTAAATTTTTTAGGGTAATCACCCTGAATTGATGCGTTAAAATCATTTTGAAACCGAATACCATCTAAACAATCTTGTTCTTTCCATCCATTACAATACATTTGTGAAAGACATAGCATCACTGCGTGGTCAATTTTATGATGATCCATCCATTCCATTTTCTCTTTAAGAAAAAAGTTAGGACCATTTATTGGCCTTGACCACTCACCTTGTCTCATGTTTTTTTTGTCTTCATCTATCCAAAAAAGCCTTTTTTTCTTCATAAAAGAAGGAATTTGAAAGGGCTCTGGTAATATGTGTCCATGTCCATTTATTCGCATGTTTGGGGTTGTTTTAAAATAGATTGAAAAGATTGTGTTATGGGCTTGAGTGGAGTTGGTGTGAAACGGCTCATTTATACGTATCTTTTATCCACCTCCATTATGTCCCCAGAAACAGGACATGTTCTTAGCTTTTCATTGTTATAAAATTTTTTAAAAATGGGTAAAAAATCTTTTTCGATGTTTGTCAGTTTGAAATACTCCTCATAGAGAAGTGCGTTTTCTTTTTCTGAAAACCACATCAAGCCATCTTTATGATGAGGTTCTCTTTTCTTTTCAATAACCAACCCCACTGAACCCTCAGATCTAATTGGAGAATGGGGAATTTTGGCTGGAAGTAAAAACATCTCACCCTCTCTTATTGGCACTTCAATCATTTTTCCATCTTGCTGTGTTTTTACAACTATGTTTCCTCTTATTTGAAAAAATAGCTCTTCTGTTTCGTTATAATGATAATCTTTTCTTGCATTAGGGCCACCAACAATCATAACTATATAATCTCCTGAGTCAACATATAGATTTTTATTTCCAACCGGTGGTTTAAGAAGGTCTTTATTGTTGTTTATCCATTGATTTAGATTAAAAGGGGGGGGTATTTTTGCCATAATAATGGTTTTATTTTTAATATACTTATATTTTAAAATAATGATTAAACAATAGTGTTAAATTAATTATATTTGAGATAATATGGAAATAAATCTGAAAAATAAAAACGCTTGGGTGTTCGGTGCATCTAGTGGGATCGGTCGTTCTATTGCCATTGAGCTCTCTAGGGTTGGTGCTAATGTGTTATTGATTGCGCGCAACAAAAATAAATTAGAAGAGGTTTTGGGGGGCCTATGTGTTAAAAGTGGCCAAAAGCATGATTTTTTATCTGTAGACATGTCTGATATTGACAACCTAGAAAGCAAACTAAGCAATATAGAAAAAATAAAAACCGCTGATATTATAATTAATAATTCTGGGGGGCCAAAAGGTGGATTGGGCCACAAGGCAGACACGTCAGAGTATATTATGGCGTTTAAACAACACTTAATTTCTGCTCAAACGGCAGTCCAGATAGTTGTCCCTCAAATGATAAAACAAAAATTTGGTAGAATTATAAACATAATTTCTACTTCCGTTAAACAACCTATTCGTGGTCTGGGGGTTTCAAATACAACGCGTGGGGCGGTAGCAAATTGGAGTAAAACAATTTCTTCTGAACTTGGCCAACACGGCATAACTGTTAATAATATTCTTCCGGGTGCCACACAAACGAATAGATTAGATGAATTAATAAAAATAAAATCGGAAAAATCGGAAAAATCACATGATGATATTAGGCTTGAAATGAAGTCTAGTATTCCTTGTGGAAGATTTGCTAATCCTTCTGAAGTTGCTTATGCTGTTGTTTTTTTGTGTTCTGAATATGCTGATTATATTAATGGTATCAATCTTCCCATTGATGGTGGAAGAACGAGCTCTTTGTAAATATATATGGTTTTTTATATATGAAAAAAATATGCAATTATATTGGGGGAAAGTTAGTTAATCCTGTCGATGGCAAATATATGGATAATTATTGCCCCTCTAACGGAAAGCCCTATTCTCTAGTTCCTGTTGGTTCCGAAGATGACGTAAGTGCTGCAATAAATTGTGCGAAAAGGTCTTTTGAAAATTGGGGTTCATCAACGCGTGAATACAGGTATGGTTGGTTGATGAAGCTTGCCGATGCAATAGACAAAAATTTAGAAAAATTAGCTTTAGCTGAAAGTTTAGACAACGGTAAACCTGAATGGTTGGCCAAAAAAATTGATATTCCAAGATGTGCTGCTAATTTGAGATTTTTTGCAACTGCCATATTACACCTTGACTCAAAGTCTCATAATATGGATGGTGAGGCTATGAATTATACAATTAAACAGCCAATTGGTGTTGCTGGGTGCATATCTCCTTGGAATCTTCCACTCTACCTATTAACATGGAAAATAGCACCTGCCTTAGCAGCTGGAAACACTGTAGTGGCGAAACCCTCCGAAATCACACCTTACACCGCATATTTGTTTAGTGAAATTTGCATTGATATTGGTTTTCCTGAGGGTGTAATAAATATTGTACATGGACAAGGTGATATTGTTGGGGCGTCTATTGTTAAAAATTGTGATGTGGTTTCATTTACTGGAGGCACTGACACAGGAAGACTTGTTGCTGCAAATGCGGCCCATGATTTCAAAAAATGTTCTCTTGAGTTGGGTGGTAAAAACCCAACCATTGTATTTGGTGATGCCGACTTCGACTTATCAGTAAAAAACTCGGTCAAATCTGCATTTTTGAATCAGGGTCAAATTTGCTTGTGTGGCTCAAGGGTTTTTGTGGAAGAATCTATATATGATTCGTTTAAAAAATCTTTTATAAAAGAGGCGAAAATGCTTAAGGTTGGATGTCCCAAAGAGGTTAGCACCAATTTAGGGGCAATTGTTTCAGAGAAGCACCTTAATTCAATTTTTTCTAAAATAGAAAATGCCATTAAAAATGGTGCAATAGTAGCGGCTGGTGGGAAAAGGGTGGTTTTACCGGGGGATCTTTCTAGTGGTTACTTTATGGAGCCCACAGTTTTGTTAAACACAAAAAACACTGATTCAATAAATCAGGAAGAGGTTTTTGGTCCAGTAGTTACAATTATGCCTTTTAAAAATGAAAAAGATTTAATTAAAATGTGTAATGATGTAAAGTATGGGTTGTCAGCTTCGATTTTCTCTCAAAATATTTCTAAAGCAAACCGTGTAGCTGCAAAAATTAATGCTGGAGTTGTGTGGATAAACACATGGTTACTTAGGGACTTAAGGATACCGTTTGGTGGGATGAAAGGTTCTGGTCTTGGTAGAGAGGGGGGGTATTATTCATTGGATTTTTTTACAGAAACAAAAAATGTTTGTTTTAAGATTGAAAAGGACGACAATAAATAATATATTTAAAATTCTTAAAATTTATTAACATGAAACATACCTTTAGCTCTATGAATGCCCCTCCCCCTGTCGGATCTTATCCTCATGCAAAAAAAGTTGGAAACTTACTTTTTTTGTCTGGTGTAGGTCCTAGAGTAAGGGGCTCGAAACAAATCCCTGGCGTAAATTTAGGACCAGAAGGCCAAGTTGTTAGTTATGATATTGAGAAGCAGTGTGTGTCTGTTTTTAACAATATAAAGCAAATTTTAAATGACTCAGGATCTGATTGGACAAAAATTGTTGATGTAACTGTTTTTTTAACAAAC